>Ga0310697_10007574_pt1 | contig 10211 bp, 7 predicted proteins | sample 172DNAGHGlowgp2_FD_203883 | JGI IMG/M metagenome (GOLD analysis project Ga0310697, IMG submission 203883) | Sheep rumen microbial communities from Palmerston North, Manawatu-Wanganui, New Zealand - 1728 DNA GHGlow gp2 (v2) (version 2) | ecosystem: Host-associated > Mammals > Digestive system >...
ACACCCTATTTTGGAGGGTGTAACGGGTGTAACGAGGGTGTAACGTGTTTGCGCGCACAGTGCCCATTCACCCGTTTCCGTCCCCCCTCTCCACCTGTTTCTTACTCTCCTTCTCCTGTTTCGGACGTCCATCCTCTTTACTCTGCTACGCCCGAACTCGATGCCCGTCGCGCAGCACGCTGTTTTTACCTCCAATCAGCGTACTGAATTCTCTCGAGAATTCAACCATTTGGTACGTCCAAAGTACTCTGAGGCGCCTCCGTTCCCTCAAATTCTCTCGAGAATTTACCAGCGTTTCACCCTCCGTCCGTCTTCTGATATGCCCTGTCATCAGAATCCGCCCGTAGCGAAATATAGAGGATGGACGTCCGAAGCAGGCGGAAGGGAGTCCGAAACGCGCGAATGGACGTTGTGCACGCAAACACGTTACACCCTCGTTACACCCGTTACACCCTCCAAAATAGGGTGTACGCCCAGTGTTTATCGGTGTTGTCACACCGTTACACCCTATTTTTCAAAATTCCTATATAAAGCGTACGGGTATTCTCAAAGAATGTCGCAATTTTTATGCGTTTCAGCGACACCACAAAGAAAAAAATGGGGAAAACTTTGGGCGTTTCTCCTTTTTTTCGTAATTTTGCAGACAGAACAGCAAGCAAGGAAAAAGTGACGAGCTTATGATATATATTGCCAATCCCATCTACGACGTGGTGTTTAAATACCTCATGGCCGACGAGCGCATAGCGCGCACCATCCTGTCGGCCCTGCTCAAGATGGACATCGTGAAGATAGAGGTGCGTCCGCACGAGTATCCGAACAGCCAGCGCGATTCGCTGTCGGTGTTCCGCATCGATTTCTCGGCTACTGTGCGCGAAAGCGACGGCAGCACACACCTTGTGCTCATAGAACTCCAGAAGACGTGGCTGGAGACGGAGACGCTGCGTTTCCGCCAGTACTTAGGAGTGCAGTACCAGAACCCGGCGAATATGACCGACGGCTACGGGCTGCCAATGATAGCCGTCTATCTGCTGGGACACCGCGTGGGCAACATAGACGAGCCGATACTCTACGTGCATCATGAGGCACGCAACCGCGATGGAGAGGTGGTGTCGAAGGGACTGCCCGACCCGTTCGTCTCGAGTCTGACCCACGATAGCGTCATCGTTCAGATTCCGTTGCTGCGCGGCAGGGTGAATACTCGTCTGGACCGTGTGCTGAGCATCTTCGACCAGACGCTGAAGAGCAGTAATGACCAGCACACCTTGGTCATTGACGAAGACCTCTATGCCGAAGACTCTGATATGCAGGCTGTGCTTCACCGTCTGCTCATGGCTGCCGCCAATGCCAATATGCGGCAGGACATGAATGTGGAGGATGAGTATTTCTCGATTATTGAGAAACGTGATACGGGGATCTTGATGCGTGATCACCAGTTAGCAGAGCAAAAGGTTCAAATTGATGAACAGAAAGTTCAGCTGGATGAGCAGAGAGTTCAGCTGGAACAGCAAACGTTACAGTTGCATGCTTCTATAAGCGCTCTGCATAAGAAAGGATTGTCTGTAGGAGATATTGCCAGCATCCTAAATATGAATGCCGATGAAGTCAGTTCGATACTCAATAAATAGTTTCCTTCGATTGCGTCAGATCTTGTTGATGTCGACGTAGCCGTGCATGACGGCGTAGATGGTGAGGGCCGAGACTGACTTCAGTCCGAGTTTGTCCATGATGTTCTTGCGGTGGGTGATGACGGTGGATAGCCCGATGTTCAGACGGTCAGCTATCTCCTTGTTGATGTAGCCCTGCACGATGAGCGCCATCACCTCGATCTCGCGGTCGCTGAGAATCTTCTGCTGCAGGACTTGCGGCATTGGCGGCAGGTTGCGTCCGTCGCCGTGAGCATGCTGTTGCAGCATGAGCAGCGAGCGTACCACCTGTTGCTCAGGCATGTTGATGCAGAGGCTGTGGAACTCCGACAGTTGTGACATCGTGTCGAGACTGAGCGTCAGCACAATCGTCTTCTGCCGTCGCTCGGAGAAAAACGGGCGGTTCTCGATGACGATGTTCATGGCCGCGAAGTAGTGGAAGTAGTCGTCGGGGTGGCTGGCCTCTAACTCGGCGAAAGAACCAAAGGTGTCTATCGTCATGATGGGCATGACGTTCTGCAGCAGCTGTTTCAGTCCGACGGCCGCCAGCGTGTTTGGGTCAATGATTGCTACCTTTGGCCTCATTCCTTATTTATCAAAGTTCCAACCCTGGGCCTTGAGTTCAAACTCCTGACCGTCGCGGCTGACAAGCACGTGGCCGAACTTCTGGTCGGTGATGTGGCCGATAAGTCGCACGTCCTCTAACTGCTCTATCTTCTCATGGTCGCCGATGGGCACGGTGAACACCAGCTCGTAGTCTTCGCCGCCGTTCAGGGCACAAGTGGTGACGTTCATGTTCATCTCTTCGGCCATGACGGCAGTCTGATAGTCGATAGGCAGTTGCTTCTCAAAGATGCGGCAGCCGACGCCCGACTGCTTGCAGATGTGCATCAGTTCGCTCGACAGTCCGTCGCTGACATCCATCATCGCCGTAGGGCGGATGCCAGCCTCGCGCAGCCGTTGGATGATGTCGCCGCGAGCCTCGGTCTGCAACTGGCGCTGCAGGAGATACTCCTTACCGCTGAAGTCGGGCATACTAAGGGTTGAGAGTTGGGCGTTGAGCGTTGCGAGTTTTTGGCTGTCGCCGTCAGCTTTTGCCTTGGCAATCTTCTGCTGTAGACCGTCAACCTGACTGTAGTAGACGGCTTTCTCGCGCTCCAGAAGTTGCAGACCCATGTAGGCGGCGCCGAGGTCGCCCGAGACGCAGATGAGGTCGGTGTCGCGGGCGCCATTGCGATAGACGATGTCCTCCTTGCGTGCCTCGCCGATGCAGGTGATGCTAATAGCGAGACCGGTATATGATGAGGTGGTGTCGCCTCCGACGATGTCGACGTTCCACTTGTCGCATGCCAGTCGCATGCCACTGTACAGCTGTTCGACGTCCTCGACGCTGAAGCGTTTGCTCAGGGCCAATGAGACGGTAATCTGTCGTGGTGTGCCGTTCATGGCAAACACGTCGCTCAGGTTGACCATCACGGCCTTGTAGCCCAGGTGCTGCAAGTCGATGTACGTCAGGTCGAAGTGAACACCCTCCATCAGGAGGTCTGTGGTGATGAGCACCTCGCTGTCGGGGTAACTCAGTACGGCGCAGTCGTCGCCGACGCCATAGTGTGTCGATTCGTTACGTGGTTTGACGTTTTCTGTCAGTCGGTCGATGAGCCCGAACTCTCCTATTTTGGCTATTTCCATATCTCTGTTGTTCTTTGATGAAGCTGTTGGCCTTGAGCTGTGTCGTTAGCGGAAGCTGATGGTCTTTGGCTTGTTCTTGTCTTTTGGCTTGTCGTCCTTCTTTGGCTTTGCCGGGTGGTTTCTCAAGATGAGGTTGCGCGAGTTCTTCACGATGTAGTCCAGGATGAAGTGATTGAACGTCTCTTCCTGTTCGAGCATGAAGGCGACCCGGATGGGCTGTGTATAAAGGTTCTGCTTGACGTCGTTGCTGAGGTCCTGAACTGTGAGGAGTCGGGCGGCATCTTTCTCGGTGGTGACAATGATTTTTGGCGAGGGCATCTCGGCAAAGGTCTCGTTTAGCCGCATGATGTCCTTGCGGCTGAAGTTGTGGTGGTCGCTGAACGTCATCGGCGTCAGGCTTTTCACTTTGGGCGTCAGGTCTTCGGTCAGCTGTCGGGGCGAGGCAATGCCCGTTATGAGCAGTACGTTCAGCTCTGTCAGTTGTTGTGATGTCACAACACGCTTGCCGTTATGGAACACGGGGCGCAAGTTGTCGTACTCGAGTGTCGTGAAGTACAGCTGCTGGTAAGGGTAGAGGTTCATGGCCTTGGTGATGACACGAAAGTTCATGGGTTTCAGTTCTTTCGGACACTTTGTGACGATGACGATGTCGGCACGGTCCTTGCCATTCAGCGGTTCGCGCAGTCGTCCTGCCGGCAGCAGTTTGTCGTAGATAATCAGGCGGTGGTAGTCGACGAGCAAGATGTTGATGCCCGGCTTGACGTAGCGATGCTGGAAGGCATCGTCGAGCAGTACGACGTCGATCTTGGCGTTTGGAGAGTCGTTGTCGGTCAGTTGCTCGATGCCGTGGGTGCGCTTCTTGTCTACCGCCACAGTAATGGTCGGGAACTTCTGTTTCATCTGGAAGGGTTCGTCGCCAATCATTTGCATTGGCGTGTTCTTCTCGGCTATCAGGAAGCCGCGGCTCTTGCGCTTGTAGCCGCGACTCAGCACGGCGACGCGTATCTTGTCCTTCAGCAGTCTGACAAGATATTCTACGTGGGGCGTCTTGCCCGTGCCGCCGACGGTGATGTTGCCGACCGAGATGACCGGTGTCTTATACTCTCGGCTTTTCAGGGCTCCCACGTCGAAGAGGAAGTTCCTGAAGCGTACGCCCAAACCGTAGCACCAGCTTAGCGGCAGCAGCCAGTCGTTGTTTTTGATGAAGTCGCCTTCCAAAGTCTTAGGTTCTTTAGTGAGATAACGTGATGACGTAACGGCAATCGTGCCGTTAGAAGTTCAGCAAGAAAGGCAGGCGTGCCTGCAGATGGTTGCGCTGCATGTCGCGACGCATATCGAGCACGGGCTGGTACAGGTCGCCCAGCACCTCGCGCAGTTCGGCGTCGAGATACGTGCCGTGCTTGTCGTTGTTGTCGAGCAGCTCCTCATACCAGGCCTTCGGCTCCGGGAAGTTCACCGTGTGATACTCCGACAGCTTGGCCAGTTCGGCGGCCTTCTTCACGGCCTCGTCGAGCGAACCCAGCTTGTCGACCAGCTTGATAGGTAGTGCGTCGGTTGCCAGCCAGACGCGTCCCTGTGCTATCTCGTGTACCTGGTCACGGCTCATCTTGCGGCCGTCGGCCACGATGCTGAGGAACGTCTCGTAGCCACGATCCACGTAAGTCTGCATGAAGCGTATCTCCTCGGCGTTGTCCTTGCTGAAGAACAGGTTCTCTTCGAAGTCGGTATAGCGGTTGGTCTTCGTGCCGTCGAAGGTGATGCCCAGCTTGTCGGTAGCCATCTCGCTGAAGTTGGGCACCAGTCCGAAGATACCGATGCTGCCCGTGATGGTCGTTGGCTCGGCGTAGATATAATTGGCGGCGGCGCTGATCATGTAACCGCCTGAGGCAGCCAGTCCGCCCATGGATACGACTACGGGCTTCTTGGCCTTCAGCTGCTTGACGGCCCGCCAGATTTGTTCGGAGGCAATGGCGCTGCCGCCCGGTGAGTTGACGCGCATGACGACGGCCTTCACATCGTCGTCTTTGGCCAGTTTGTTCAGGTCGTCGACCGTATTCTTGCCGATGATGCTGTGTTCCATCGAGAACAGACTGGTCTGGCTGTCGATAATCTCGCCGTAGGCGTAGTAGATGGCCACCTTATCGCCCTTCTCCTCGTCTTTCGAGGGTAGCGCTTTGATGTCGCTCAACATCAACTGGTTGATGTCATCTTTTGTACCGAGCTTGCGCTTGATGACCTGCTTCACCTCGTCGGGATACATCAGGCGGTCAACGAGCTTTCCCGTCAGGTAGTCCTTCGGATTGGCAAACGCCAGGATGCTATCGCTCACCATCTGGTCAATCTGGCTGGCTGTCACCTTGCGGCTATCGGCTATGTCCTTCAGCCAGTACTGCCAGATGCCCTGCTGGTAGGCATTCGTCTGCTCGCGGCTCTCGGCACTCATGTCCTTGCGGGTGACACGCTCTACCGCACTCTTATACTTACCCACGCGCACGGCCTGGTATTTCAGTCCGATCTTTTCATACAGACCGGTCATGAACTCACGCTTGCCGCCGATACCCTTCAGCTCAATCATGCCCGTCTTGTTCAGGAACACCGAGTCGGCCACCGAGGCCACGTAGTAAGCCGACTGTGTGTACTGGTCGGCAAAGGCCACTATCCACTTGCCGCTCTTCTTGAACGCCTTCAGAGCGTCGCGAATCTGCTGGGCGGTAGCAGGCGAGTCGAAGTTGGCTGTGCCACCTTCCAAATAGATACCCTTGATGTTGTCTTCCTTCTCGGCCTTGCTGATGCTGGCCACGATATCGTCAAGTCCCAAGGCTTCCATATCGTTTTGGTTGAGCAGCATGTCGAGCGGATCCCCTTCTTCGGAACGCTCCTGAATGAGCCCGTCTAACTTGAGTACGAATACGGAGTTGTCCTTAAGGGATGCAGGCGAAGAGCCTGAGCCCGCCATTCCGGCAACGATACCGATGAAGATAATTCCAGCAATAAAGCTGAAAATGATAAGGCCGACGATTGTGGCCAAAGTGTACTTGAGAAAGCTTTTCATAATGACAGTTGTTAATTTATGGCACAAAGTTAGTACTTTTTTGGCAAAACCGCAAGATTCTCAAATAATTTTCTTACTTTTGCAGCAGAAAACTATCACTAAAACAACAAAAACGATGAAAATCAGAACAATTCTGCCGCTGATGCTGGCTTTGGCGTGTATCGCGGCAAGCGGTAAGAAGAAAGTTACGAAACAGCAGTTGTGGCCCGACGGGACTCCCATTTCCGAGTGGTTCAGCGACACGACGCGTGTAGACCTTTCGGGACTGAAGCACTATGTGGTAACCAACTATGGAGTCAACGGCTATAGTTCAGAGGTGCAGACGGCTGCCCTCCAGGCAGTCATCGACCGTGCTGCTGCTGAGGGTGGGGGGGTCATCGTCATTCCGCGTGGCACGTTCGTCAGCGGCGCCCTGTTCTTCAGACCTGGCACACACCTGAAGATTGAGGAGGGCGGCGAGCTGAAAGGCAGCGACCGCATCAAGCACTTCCCCGTCGTGAAGACCCGCATGGAGGGACAGACGCTCGACTACTTCGCCGCCTTGGTGAATGCTGACGGTGTCGACGGCTTCACGATTACGGGACCCGGCACCATCAACGGCAACGGTCAGCCCTATTGGGAGGAGTTCTGGATCCGCCGCAAGTTCAATAAGAACTGCACCAACCTCGAAGCCTTACGCCCGCGCAATGTGTACATATCTAATAGTAGAAACGTCACCGTGCAGGACGTGAAGATCATCAACTCGCCCTTTTGGACGAATCATCTCTACCGCTGCGAGAATGTGCGCTACCTGGGCTGCTTCATCTACGCTCCGACCGAGAACGTCACCCCCGTCGACCCGAAGCGCGGGGCACCGTCGAGCGACGCCATCGACCTCGACGTCTGCTCCAACGTGCTGATTCACGGTTGTTACATGCACGTTAATGACGATGCCGTCGTGCTGAAGGGCGGTAAGGGCACGTGGGCTGACAAGGATGATACGAACGGCCCGTGCCGCAACATCATCATCGAGGACTGCACCTACGGCAAGGTTCACGGTTGCCTGACCCTCGGTTCGGAATCGTTAGACGACCATAACGTCATCCTGCGCCGTATCGACGTGAAGTCGGCCACCCGCGTGCTCTGGCTGAAGATGCGCCCCGACACGCCCCAGCATTACGAGTATGTCACCGTCGAGGATATCACCGGCCAGTGTGGCTCGTTCCTCGTCATTCGTCCCTGGACGCAGTTCTTCAAGCCCGAGAACCGCGAGGATATGCCCCTGTCGCAATGTAACAATATCACCATTCGCAACATCCGGATGACAACGAAGAACTTCTTCGATGTGGGCACGTCGGACAAGTACCGGCTCACGGACTTCACGTTCGAGAACATTAACGTCAACGACGAGAAGAAAGCCTTTGACCCCACGCTGATTGAGAATAGTACGGCCACGAACGTCAATATCCAGTAGGCTGGCGAACGATTATCCCAACATTCGGACAATATGCCAAACTTTATCCGCATGTTGGGATTAATTTTGCACAAAAAACATAAAACTACTTACAATGAACAGACTAATCCTAACATTCACGCTACTCGTGACCGTGCTGACGGCCTCGGCCGTCGAGCGCCAGAAACTGAATTTCAACGCCGACTGGCGACTTTGCGTTGGCGACATTTCAGAGGCCCTCAGCGCCGACTACGATGACTCCCAGTGGCAGCGCGTCACGTTGCCCTATGCCTTCAACGGCGACGAGGCTTTCAAGAAAGACATCGTCGACCTGACCGACACCATCTGCTGGTATCGTAAGACCTTCAATGTCGACCAGACCGAAGGCCGTAAGTTCTTTGTCGAGTTCGAGGGCGTGCGTCAGGGGGCCGACCTCTATCTGAACGGTCACGACCTGGGATTCTCCGAGAACGGCGTCATGGCCTGCGGCTTCGACCTGACGCCTTATATCAAAGAAGGTAAGAACGTGCTCGCTGTCCGCTGCGATAACTCGTGGCAGTACCGCTCGCGCGTTCACGACAGCCGCTACCAGTGGAACGACAAGAACTTCAATGCCAACTACGGCGGCATCCCCAAGAATGTGTTCCTCCACATCACCGGCCGCCTCTACCAGACGTTGCCTCTCTACTCGAACCTCGGCACCACGGGCACCTATATCTATGCTACCGACTTCGACATCGCCGCCCGCCAGGCTACAATCCACGCCGAGGCGGAGGTGAAGAACGAGAGCGACGCCCCGCGCACCTTTGCCCTCGAAGTTGTTGTGCGCGATGCCGACAACCGCGAGGTGTCGCGCTTTAAGGGGCAGAACGTCACGGCCGCGCCTGGTGCTGCAATCATCGCCAAAGCCCAGCAGTCCGTTGCCGGGCTACACTTCTGGTCGTGGGGCTACGGCTACCTCTACACCGTCGAGACCTCGCTGGCAGAAGCCTCTGCCGCTGGCTGTGACCGCGTCGTGACGCGTACCGGTTTCCGCAAGACCGAGTTCCGCGACGGCAAGACCTACCTGAACGACCGCGTGCTGATGATGCACGGCTACGCCCAGCGCACCAGTAATGAGTGGCCCGGCACGGGACTCAGCGTCCCCGCCTGGCTCAGCGACTATTCCAACGGACTGCTGGTCGAGTCGGGCGGCAACCTCGTGCGCTGGATGCACGTCTGCCCCTGGAAACAAGACATCGAGTCGTGCGACCGCGTCGGTCTGCTACAGGCGATGCCTGCTGGCGATGCTGAGAAAGACGTCGATGGAGCCCGCTGGAACCAGCGCACCGAGTTGATGCGCGACGCGATTATCTACAACCGCAACAACCCTTCGGTCGTGTTCTACGAGTGTGGCAACTTCCGTATCTCGAAAGCACACATGGAGGAGATGAAGCAGATTCGTGACCTGTACGACCCTCATGGCGGGCGCGCCATCGGCTCGCGCGAGATGCTCGACCGTCCCGAGGCTGAGTACGGCGGCGAGATGCTCTACATCAACAAGTCGGCTACGAAGCCGATGTGGGCTATGGAATACTGCCGCGACGAGGGACTGCGCAAGTACTGGGACGAGCTGAGCTATCCCTATCATAAGGAGGGCGATGGGCCGCTCTATCGTGGTGCGCCCGCCCGCGACTACAACCACAATATGGACGTCTTTGCCACACAGATGGTGGAGCGCTGGTATGACTACTGGCTGGAGCGTCCTGGCACCGGCAGTCGCGTGTCGAACGGCGGTGTGAAGATTGTGTTTAGCGACACCAACACTCACCACCGCGGCGAGTCCAACTACCGCACCAGCGGCGTCGTCGACGCCATGCGTATTCCGAAGGACGCCTTCTACGCCCATCAAGTGATGTGGGACGGCTGGGTATCGCCCGAGCGCGCGCGTACTTATATTATTGGTCATTGGAACTACAAGCCCGCGACGGTGAAACCCGTCTACGTCGTGTCGACAGCCGACGAGGTGGAACTGTTTGTCAACGGTAAGTCACGGGGCAAGGGTGAGCGCACGTTCAATTGGCTCTTTACGTTCAACGACGTGAAGTATGAGGCAGGTACGGTTGAGGCCCGTGGCAGCGACGGCTCGTCGTATAAGATTGAGACTGCTGGCGAACCTTATCAGCTGAAGCTGACGACGATCGAGAATCCCGAAGGCTTCAAGGCCGACGGTGCCGATATGGCGCTCGTCCAAGTCGAGGTGCTCGACCAGCAGGGACGTCGTTGCCCGTTAGACGACCGTCTGATACACTTCGAGGTGAACGGGGAATACCGCTGGATAGGCGGCATCGGCACCCGCAACAACCAGGAATATCTGCAGGACAGCGAGAAGAAAGACTCGACGCTGCTCGACTCG
>Ga0310697_10007577_pt1 | contig 10208 bp, 6 predicted proteins | sample 172DNAGHGlowgp2_FD_203883 | JGI IMG/M metagenome (GOLD analysis project Ga0310697, IMG submission 203883) | Sheep rumen microbial communities from Palmerston North, Manawatu-Wanganui, New Zealand - 1728 DNA GHGlow gp2 (v2) (version 2) | ecosystem: Host-associated > Mammals > Digestive system >...
CGTGCAGTCTGCGGACTCTCGATGGGTGGCGGCCACACCTTCGCCATCAGTCTGCTCTACCCCACTACGTTCGACTACTACGGACTCTTCTCAGCAGGTCTGCATCTCGGCAAGGACTTCAACATGCAGCAGCCCTTCGCTGAGCAGATCAAGGCCGACCCCGATTTCGCTCAGCAGAGTGCCAAACTCTTCGACAGCAAGCCCAAGCTCTACTGGATGGGCATGGGTAACACCGACTTCCTCTATCAGAGCACCGTCGACCTGCGCAACTACTGGGATTCCAAAGGTTACAAGTACGAGTACGTCGAGACCGATGGTGGTCACATCTGGCGCAACTGGCGTATCTACCTCACCATGTTCGCCCAGAAGATTTTCAAGTAACGCTACACTTTGGCTAAGGACATCAGAAAGCCTGCGCCCCCAAACGCCAACAAGAACCTGGCGACCGAATCGCCAGGCACAGTATTGGCCCCTCAATTGCTTGGCGATTCCGTGTGGCCCGCCGCCGTGCTTGGTAATTCCATAGTGGCTAATAGTGTGCTTGGCGATTCGGTCGCCAAGTCCGCTTCCCCATCCCTTTTCGACGCCGGCTACTGCGACGTGATGGAGAAAAAACTGGAAAGCGTGCCAAATATTTCTCTGACGCGTCGCAGAAAAAAGCAGTTCTTATACTATGTGTAAACAGAGCCTAAAGTAACGCTGTCTATTACCTTAGGTAACACGCCACGTTAACTAAGGTAACAGCGGCCGTTACCTTAGGCAGTAAAAAACAACCTAAGAGCGGGAGGTTAGCGGTGGCGGGAGGTAGAAGGGGAAGAGTGGCGTACTAACAAGGATTTAGTGCCGATGTAATAGGGAGAGAATGCCTAGGTAAACGGATTCGACTTTTATACCTTCAACGCCTCACTTCCTTTCTATATGGCTCATGAATGTGCGGTGGATGGTCCAGCTGAGGGCTACGACCAGGGCAAAACAGGTGAGGAGCATGAGGGGTGTGGGGATGGACGGGAAGAAATGAGTCATCGCGCGGAAGACCATAGGGTGCAATAGGAAGATGGGCATAGCGAGCGAGCCCAGCCATTGCAGCACGCTGTTTTCTAACAGTTTGGAAACAGGTCCTGCCTGACAGGCAAAGACAAAGATGAGGGGCAGCAGTACCAACCAGTAGAGTGGTGCATTGCGCAGCTTTTCGTCCGTATAAGGATATATCCACAAGGCCAACACGAGGAGAGCAACGATTAACAGCTCTATCCAGTTGGGAACAGACAGGTTGGGGGTGCTGCGAAACAGCTTGTAGAGCATGATGCCGAGAAAGAAATCGACGAAGCGCACGAGCGGTGAAACGTAGAGTAGGGCATTGATTCGGTTGTATGGCACAACGACGTAAACCACCAGACAACATAGTAATAAGACGGCCAGCACAAGAGCATTACCCTTGCGATAGGCTATGGGGAAAAGCAGGTAGCTGAACAGCAGGGAAGAAAGGAACCACGACACACCGTTGTAGGAGAAATAGTATGCCGAATCGGGTATCCACGACTGTAATAGCAAGGCGTTGATGGGCAATGCGCCATCCACTGCGGGTCTGAACAACGCAAGAAACAAGAAGAGGCAGAGCAGATGCAGGGGATAGACCTTCAACAGCCTGCGCTTCAGGTAACGGCTAAAGCGAAACGAGCCGTCGGCAATGCTGCGCCCATAGCCCATAGACATCGTAAACCCGCTGAGCAGGAAGAAAAACACCACACCGCAATCGCCTCCGGCATCAAAAGGCGTGAAGCCACGATAGGCAAAGTGCGACATGAATATCATCATGACGAACACAAAGCGGAGCGACTGGAGCGTTGCGTTCATTTGTATTCCTTCAGGAAGCGGATGACGGCATTGCGAATGCTGGTAAGGCCGAACTCGGCGGGATTGACCTGAGCAATAGGAATCCAAAGCGCCTCAGCGGCGTCGTCAGCGGCTTTGATGGCGGGGACAGAGCCGTGCACCCGCGCCAAATAGTCCATATCGAGCGTGTGGACGCCCATACCGCTATAGACGTAGACGTTGGGCGACGAGAAGAGGTACTCGATGTTCGTGACGTCGAGTCCTGTCTCCTCCTTGATTTCACGAATCATACCCTCCTCCACCGTTTCACCCATATCGACGAATCCACCAGGCAAATCGAGCGTTCCCTTGGCAGGTTCCTTTGCGCGACGCACGACCAGCATCTCGTCGCGGTCGTTGACGATGAATGCGGCCGTTGCAGAACAAGGGTTGGCGTAGTACGTAAACCCACAGTCGCGACACTTCTTGCTCTTGAAGTTGTGCACTTCAAAATGCTCACTGCCACAAACGGGACAATACTTGAAAATCTCTAAAGGATGCTCCATCGTTTACCAGTTATCTGTGCGGAAGGGGAACAGGGGCAGGCCTCCGGCATTGCCCAAATTGCCCAGCAGGAAGTTGCGGAAACAATAACGAACGGCAACAGGCTGCTTTACCTCAGGACTGCTGATGACGAAGCACTCGTCCCAAGCACCGCCACCAGGTTGCCAGAAATGCTCGGCCTTGGCAGGATGGAACACACGGTCAGCCCCGGCAATCTCGAAGCCCTGAATATCCATGAAGCGACTCATACCTCCACACTCGTTGTTGAAGTGAATCATGACCTTGTCGTCCTTGATGTTCATCTCCTTGAACGACGGACTCTCGCAGATAATTGTGTTGAAACCGTAGGTCTTGTTCAGCGCGAGGAATGCCAGACGCTCGCCCACCTTCTGCTTCTGGGCAGGGTGAATCTGCAAAGGCTCGTAGGGATAGACGGCATCGTTGATACACACCAGTCCGCTATTGGGAATAATCTGCGAGGCACGGAACTGCTGTTCGCGCAACAACGCACCGCTCAGGCCGTTCACATCGTCACCGTCATAGGCGAAGGGCGCAATCTGCACGAAATAGAACGGTATCTCGCCCAGCTTAAACTGCGCGCGCCATTGTTCGACGAGCAGTTTCAGACGGTCAGAATACTGATTGCCTGGATCGCCCACATTCGAACATCCCTGATAGTAGATGATACCTTTGACCGTATAGTTCAGGATGGGGTTAAACGTTCCGTTGCCCCACACCAGCCCACGAAGATAGTCATACTCTTTCTTGAAATTGACGATACCCGTCGTGTCCGTAGGTTCCTTGGTATATTTCTCCAGGTTCTCCTTCGTCAGCCAGCTTTCTACTCGCGAGCCGCCCTTGTTGGCCTCGATGAGCCCAATGGGGATGTCGAGCGCTTGGTTCATCACCTTTGCAAAGAAATAGCCCGTTGCTGAGAACTCGCTGACCGTCTGTGGCGAACACTCGCGCCACTGGGTGTCAGCATCCTCCTGAGGCGTCATTCGCATGATGCTGGGAATCTTGGCAGAACGCACCTGGCGCTTGCCGGCACACCCCAGCACCTCCTGGTTGTAATTCAACACAGGGCAGTTGCCGAAGCCCTTGACAGGCATCTCCATATTCGACTGGCCAGCACACACCCATACTTCGCCTGCAAGGACGTTATTGATGGTCACCGCACTCTCCCCGTCGTAGAAGGTGATATGCAACGGCTCGTAACTGGCCTTGGGAGACTTCACCGTCAGCAACCAGCGCCCGTCCTTATCAACTTTCGCCTCACTCTTCTGTTCTGTCCATGAGGGCCTTACCTCAACGGTACTGCCAGGCTTTGCCCAGCCCCACAGACGGACGTCCGACTGCTGTTGAATCACCATGTTGTCGCTGACCAAATGAGGCAGCTTCACTTTTGCCTGCGCACCAACGGCTATAGCCATCATCAGCGCCAAAGAAAGCATCTTTTTATTCATAGTCCTAAAGTTTTTACGCGTTTAATGCCGCAAAGATACAAAAAAGTTCGTATCTTTGCAAGCAATAAACCCAATAATTATGAAAAAAGTACTGTTTTTCCTCATGATGTTCGTATCAACAATGGCATCTGCCCAGAAGGGTACAGAGATGAACCTGTGGCCAAACGGCCCACGTACAAGTAATGGTGACGCAAAGGATACAGCGAAAGTCACCGTCTTCCTGCCCAACGAGAAAAAAGCAACAGGCCGGGCCGTCGTCTGCTGTCCTGGTGGCGGTTATAGCCATCTGGCCATGCAGCACGAAGGATTTGACTGGGCACCGTTCTTCAACGAGCAGGGCATTGCCCTCATCGTGCTGAAGTACCGTATGCCTCACGGCCACTATACAGTTCCTGCCGAGGATGCCGAAGAAGCTATGCGACTGGTTCGCCGCAATGCCGAAGCGTGGCACATCAATCCCAACGATGTAGGCATCATGGGCTTCTCGGCAGGAGGCCACTTGGCTTCTACCGTTGCCACCCATGCTACCAGTGACGCTATGCCCAACTTCCAGATTCTCTTCTACCCTGTCGTCTCCATGGAACAAGGTGTCACCCATCAGGGGTCGCGCGACAATCTCTTAGGCAAAAGCCCCAAGCAGAAGTTGGTCAACGAATACTGCAACGAAAAGCATATTACCAAACAGACCCCACGCTGTTTCCTGGCTTTGGCCAACGACGACAAAGCCGTTCCTCCCGTCAACAGCCTCAACTACTATGAGCAGCTCTATACGAACGGCATTCCTACCGCCATGCACATTTATCCTTCTGGCGGACACGGTTTTGGCATCCGCCAGTCGTTCACCTACCACTTCGAAATGATGCTCGAACTGAAAGCCTGGCTCCGCAGTTTCTAAACCACCGCCACATAAACGCTAAACACCCTCCAGTATGACACTAGAGGGTGTTTAGTATGATAGTAGAGAGCCTTTAGTATGACACTAAATCCTAGACCCTTTGCCGTTTAGTCGGTAATCAGGTTCTCGCCCGTCATATCAGCAGGCTGTTCCAGACCCATGATGTGCAGGATAGAGGGAGCCACGTCAGCCAGACGACCGTCCTTTACTGTAGCCGAGTTGTTGTTCGTTACATAGATGAACGGCACGGGGTTCAGTGAGTGAGCGGTGTTGGGTGATCCATCTGGATTGATGGCATTGTCGGCATTACCATGATCGGCAATGATGATAGCCTCGTAGTCGTTGGCCTTGGCAGCCTCGATAACCTCCTTCACACAATTGTCAACAGCCCAGACGGCCTTGGCAATAGCGTTGTAGACACCCGTGTGACCTACCATATCACCGTTAGCGAAGTTCACGACGATGAAGTCGTACTTGGCCTCGTTGATAGCAGCCACCAACTTGTCCTTTACCTCGTAGGCGCTCATTTCAGGCTTCAGGTCGTAGGTAGCTACCTTCGGAGAAGGCACCAAAATGCGGTCCTCACCCTCGTAAGGAGCCTCGCGACCACCATTGAAGAAGAAGGTCACGTGCGCATATTTCTCCGTCTCAGCAGTGTGCAACTGCTTCTTGCCCTGCTTGCTCAGGTACTCGCCCAGCGTATCCTCTACGTTCTCCTTCGGAAAGAGGATGTGAACTCCCTTGAAGTTAGCGTCGTACGGAGTCATACAGTAGTACTGCAGGCCAGGGATGGTCTTCATACCCTGCTCAGGCATATCTTCCTGCGTCAGCGCGATGGTCATTTCCTTGGCGCGGTCATTACGGAAGTTGATAAAGATGACAACGTCGCCCTCTTCGATGCAACCGTTGACAGTCGAATTGTGGATAGGCTTGATGAACTCATCGGTTACGCCATCAGCATAGCTCTCTTCCATTGCCTTCACCATATCAGTAGCCTGCTTGCCAACACCATTCACAATCAGGTCGTAACCTTCCTTCACACGCTCCCAGCGCTTGTCGCGGTCCATCGCATAGAAACGACCTACGATACTTGCAATCGCAGCATCATTAGCTGCGCAGACGTCGCTCACCTGCTTGATAAAGCCCTTACCAGAGTGCGGGTCGGTATCACGACCGTCCATATAGCAATGCACAAACACCTGATTCTTCAGGCCGTATGCCTTACCAATCTCGATGAGTTTAAACAGGTGGTCGAGGCTTGAGTGCACACCACCGTCAGAGGTCAGACCCATCAGGTGCAGCTTCTTGTTATTCTCCTTGGCGTAGGTGTAAGCAGCCTTCACCTGCGGATTCTCCATGATAGAGCCGTCCTTGCAGGCGCGGTTAATCTTCACGAGGTCCTGATACACGATACGGCCAGCACCGATATTCAGGTGACCCACCTCAGAGTTACCCATCTGACCATCAGGCAGACCTACGTCCTCACCAGAGGCCTGGAGCTGAGAGTGAGCTGAAGTAGCTGTTAACAGATCGAGGTAAGGTGTGGGAGTATTGAAAATCACGTCACCCTTACCATGCTTACCGATTCCCCATCCATCGAGAATCATCAATAATGCTTTTTTTGCCATAATCTTATTACTTTTTAATCGTTCTTTCCATTTTGCGGTGCAAAATTACGAAATATTTCTTAATTCCTTGTTCTTTATTCTTAGTTTTTTCGTACCTTTGTCCCCGAAAATCAACATTTTATAACTTATGAAGCGATTTACATTTCTAACGGTTTGTGTTTTGTCATGTCTAGTTAGCAAAGCACAGCTGGAAGTCAAGGAGTTGAAACTAAGTAACGGAATGACCGTTTGGTTGAACGAAGACCACTCGCAACCAAAGGTTTTTGGTGCCGTTGTGGTGAAGGCGGGAGCCAAGGATTGTCCCAACACAGGTATTGCCCACTACTTCGAACATATCATGTTTAAGGGTACTGACCGCCTAGGTACCATTGACTATCAGGCAGAAAAGCCCTGGCTCGACAGCATCTCGGTGCAGTACGACCTGTTGTCGCAGACACATGACGAGGCCATGCGCACGAAGATTCAGCAGCACATCAACGAACTGAGCCTGAAAGCATCCGACTACGTCATTCCCAACGAATTCAACCGTCTGATATCAAAATACGGCGGTAGCGGACTGAACGCAGGCACCGGCTATGACGAGACATTCTACTTTAACTCGTTCTTGCCACAGTATATGGAACAATGGTGCTGGCTCAACTCTGAGCGCTTGATATCGCCTGTCTTCCGCGGTTTTCAGGGAGAGTTGGAAAACGTCTACGAAGAGAAGAACCGCTCTGCTGACGGGATGGGTGACGCTATGGAGAAAGTAATGGGTGCGGTGTTCAAGACCCAGCCTTATGCCTACCCTATCATTGGTTCGACGGAGAATCTGAAGAACCCACGCCTGTCGGATATGGCTGCCTTCTATAAGAAGTATTATGTGGCTTCGAACATGGGCCTCATCCTTTGTGGCGACATCACGCCAGACTCTACGCTGACCGCTCTGCTGGAGCAAACCTTCGGACGCGTACAGACAGGAACTGCACCAGACCGCGGCTATAGTCCCATGCCTGACATCCAACCCAATGAGAAATACGAGGTGAAGCTGCCTATTCCGTTGATTGGAATAGAGGCGTTGGTCTTCAAGGCTCCCACGGACTTTGAACCCGATGCCGATGCTTTGGATTTAGCCAATGGATTACTGTCGAATGGTAAGGCTGGACTGATGGACTCGTTGATGAACGAACATAAGGTGATGCTGGCTTTGGCCACCAGTATGGCTTTTGCTGATGCCGGCGGGTCTGCAATCCTGATCATACCCAAACTCTTGGGCAAGATGAAGACAGCACAAGAGCGCATTATGGAACAGGTGCAAAAGGTGATGAACGGACAGTTCACTACTGAACAGATGGAAGCCCTGAAACAAGAACTGGTGATGGCGGCTGAACGTGAACTGGAAACCATCAGCGGTCGTTCACAGCTGATGATTGACGCCTATGCCAAAGGCCATTCCTGGCAGGATGTGCTGGACAAGATTGCACATATCAAACAATTGAAGAAAGAGGACGTCGTTGCTGCCGCCAAGAAATACTATAGCGCCAACCACATCACACTGTCGAAGAAATACGGTACGTCTGACAAAGAGACCATCAAGCAGCCTGGTTACAAGCCCATCACGCCGAAAAACATGGATGCGAAGTCTGCTTTTGCCCAGCAGTTGGAGCAAATGCCTGTCAAGGAGACTGCCATACGTACTGTTGATTTCGCAAATGACGTGACGACAAAACAGCTGAACGACCACGTTACCTTATATTATAAGGAGAACCCCATCAACGACATCTTTACCTTTACGCTACGCTACAAAGACGGTGAATTGCATACTCCCAAACTGAAGGTGTTGGCGGATTATCTGAATGCCATTGGTACTGACTCACTGAAGAAGCAACAGTTGGAGCAGGCTTGGCAAAAGATGGGTATCACCATGTCAGCAGAAACAGGCAACAAAACTTTCAGCCTTAATCTGACAGGTCCTGACAAACAGCTGAAGCCCGCCTTGCAATTGCTGGCCCACTTCCTGCGTAATGCAAAGGGTGACGACGAGGCACTCGACGAAGCCAAAGATGCTGACAAGGTAAGCCGTAAAAGTTTCGGTAAACAAAAGGACGACGTTATGAGACCAATGCTGGAACGTATTCTCTATGGTGAGAAGTCGACCTATCTTACCCAGCTGTCGAAGAAGGAAATCAAAGCCCTAAAGAGCGACGAGCTGCTCAGTCTCTTCCGCGACCTTCAGCAGTACGACTGCGAGCTGTTCTATTGTGGTCGTCAGCCTGTTGAGTATGTTGCGACTGAGTCGCAACACGCTCTACCCTTGGCTCAGTGCACCCACAAGCAGGCCGACACTTTCCGCCCCCTGCAACAGTACTCGGAGCCTACCATCTTCTTCTACGAAGTACCTAAGTCGCGCCAGAACTATGTCATCAGCTATGATGCCATCAGCGCCCTGCCCACAGCAGAACAACGTACAAAATTGAAGCTATGGGATGAATACTTCGGTGGCGGCATGTCGTCTGTCTTGTTCCAGAACGTCCGTGAGTTCCGTTCGCTGGCTTACTCCACTGGCGGAAAGAGCATCACCACCAGCCTCACCCAGCATCCGCAGGAGACACTTGGATACTTCACTGCCACCGGTACACAGGCCGACAAGACGTTGGAGGCTCTTACCACCATCGACTCGCTGTTACGTCAGATGCCATTGAAGGAAGAGAATCTCGAAGCTGCCCGCCAGAGTGTCATCAGCGATATTCAGAACGACTATCCTACATTCCGCACGATGAGCAAATACGTGGCCAATCAGCGCCGGGATGGCTACACCACTGATCCCAACGCCGACATTGTCCGCCTGCTGCCTGCCATTTCTGCACAGGACATCGTGCAGTTCCACCAGCAGCATATCGCTCCCAACAACAATCGCGTGTGGATTATCATTGGCGACAAGAAGCTGACAGACATGAAGGCGTTAACCCGTTTCGGCAAGGTTGTACAGCTGAAGAAAGAGGACGTCTACAGATAAAAAGACGTCTTCTTTTGATGACATTTCGGACGCCTATACATCTTTAATATAAAGAGTATATACTTAAAAACTATGAACGTAAAAGAATTGGAATTGCTTGCGGAGAAAAACCGTAAGCGTCTTGTTGAAGTGGTTTATGCTGCCAAAGCTGGCCACATTGGAGGCGATTTGTCGTGCCTGAACGTTATGACGGCATTGTACTTTCATGTCATGAAGAATTTGAATCCTGCTGAGCCCAAAGCGGCAAACAGAGATCGGTTTGTGTTGTCGAAGGGTCATTGCGTAGAGGCGCTATATGTAACGCTGGAGGCAAAAGGATTTCTCGCACCAGAAGTGCTTGATACACTAGGTAAGTTTGGAAGCATCCTCAGTGGTCATCCCACCATTGAGGTACCAGGCATTGAGGTGAACAGCGGTGCTTTGGGACATGGTTTGAGCATTGGCGTAGGTATGGCCATTGCTGCTAAGATGGATAAGAAGCAGTGGAAGACCTACGTGCTGATGGGCGACGGTGAGCAGGGCGAAGGCTCTATCTATGAAGCAGCAATGGCTGGCCATAAGTATGAGCTCGATAATCTGGTGGCTATCATCGACCGTAACCACCTGCAAATCTCTGGCAATACAGAGGACGTAATGCCGATTGACTCCGTCAAGGAGCGCTGGAGCGCCTTTGGCTGGGACGTCATTGAGATGAATGGCGATTCCATGGAGGATATTGTGAAAACCTTTGACGCTATCGACTATACGAACAAGAAGCCCCACCTGCTGGTGTCGAACACCACGAAGGGCAAAGGTGTCTCGTTCATGGAAGGTATTGCCAAGTGGCATCATGGTGTGCTGAACGAAGA
>Ga0310697_10007580_pt1 | contig 10207 bp, 6 predicted proteins | sample 172DNAGHGlowgp2_FD_203883 | JGI IMG/M metagenome (GOLD analysis project Ga0310697, IMG submission 203883) | Sheep rumen microbial communities from Palmerston North, Manawatu-Wanganui, New Zealand - 1728 DNA GHGlow gp2 (v2) (version 2) | ecosystem: Host-associated > Mammals > Digestive system >...
TCTCCTCCAGTTCTCCTCCAGTTCTCCTCTTCCGATGTCAATGTCTACACATTGTCTACACCCTTCAATTCTATTGTTTACACTTTAGTCACAGTTGCTGCAGTCGTGCGATGTACTTGCCGAGTATGTCAAACTCCAGGTTGACGACAGTTCCTATACGTATGTCGCAGAAGTTGGTATGCTCGAAGGTGTAGGGGATGATGGCCACCTGGAAGGTGCTGGCTGTTGGATTGCAGACGGTCAGAGACACGCCGTTGACCGTCACGGAGCCCTTGTCTACGGTAAAGTATCCCTTACGTGCCATCTCGCGGTTCTCGGGGTACTCGAAGGTGAAGTAGGTAGAGCCGTGGGCATCGTCGATGGCTATGCAGCGTGCCGTCTGGTCTACATGTCCCTGTACGATGTGGCCGTCGAGTCGTCCGTTCATGAGCATGGAACGCTCCACATTCACCTTGTCGCCCACCTTGAGCAGGCCCAGGTTGGTGCGGTCGAGAGTCTCCTTCATGGCTGTTACGACGTAGTTCTGCCCCTCGATGGCTACAACTGTCAGGCATACGCCGTTGTGGGCGACGCTCTGGTCTATCTTGAGCTCGCCGACAAAGGAGCATGTGAGTGTAAAGTCGATATTCTCGCGGTCTTTGCTGATGGCTACGACAGTAGCGAATTCTTCGATGATTCCAGAAAACATAACAGATAACTATTCACTATTCACTAATCACTATTCACATAAAAAAGCGGGTTCGTGCCGATGATTTGGTGAAAACTCCTGTTTCACACGATGTGGGTGCTCTCCGTCGTTGTAATCCACCGGCATCAAGATGCTCTCCCGAGGGATGTGGCCCGCCATTGGCAAGAGAAGCTGGCCCGAATTGAATTTTTAATGTAGAGTATCCCGATCTATGCGGCACGACCCGTTTATCTGGGTGCAAAGGTAAGGCTTATTATCGAATCGGCCAAACCTTTTAACGCTTTTTTCAGTTTTCGTCCAGCTCCGAGACATCGATCACCTCGTAGTCGTCGGTCGTGATTTCCTCGTTCTGGGGTTCCTCCTCGGCCTGTTTCTTGCGCTTGGGCAGCCGGATGCGCTTCTTGAGCTGGTGGCGGTAGCGGTAGAAGAGGTAGGCGATGACGGCCACGAGCACGATGCTGTAGAGCCACAGGGCAATCGTCGAGAGGAGGGGATGCGACGGCACCACGACGAGCAGCGAGCGCATGTCGTACTTGTCGGGCGACTCGAGCAGGAAGGCCTTGACCTTGAACTTGTATGCGCCGCCGGGCACGCCCGAATAGGTGGCCAGGCGATCCTTGCCGGCGTTCTGCCAGTCGTCGTCGTAGCCCTCGAGCATATATTGGTAATGTACGCGATGCTGCAGCTGGTAGTTGAGGGCAGCGAATCGGAATGCGAACACGCTATTGTGGCTTGGAACCTTGATTTCCTTGCTTTCGGCAGGATACTCTTCATAGAGGCTGTTGAATCTCGGGCTCTGTATCTCGCCGTTGATGAAGAAGTCGGTTATTCGCAGCTTGAGCAGCGAGCCTGTGCTGGTCATCAGCTTCCTGCGGTCTACCACGTAGTAGCCGTTGAGGGTGCCGAAGAGGATGCAGTCGTTGTCGAGGGCGACGGCAGCCGAGTTGCCTTCGGAGAGTATGGTCTCATCGACGCCGTCGAGGTTGGAGAAGGTTGTGAAGATTTTCTTCTGGGGGTCGAACGAGCAGATGATGTGCTCGGTGCCGAACCAGGCGTTTCCCCTCTGGTCGAAGGTGATGCTGCGTATCTCCTCCGATGGCAGGCCTGCCTTGGCGTCGTATGTCTCGAAGAGCCAGTTGCCCTGGCTGTCCTGGCCCGTTGTGCGGCTGATGCCTCCGCCCATGGTTCCCACCCACATGTTGCCCTCCTTGTCGCGCTTGAGGCATACCACGTCGCTGCACATGAGCATGCGGCTGTAGTCCTCGGGTGTCTGCATGCGCTCGAGTGACAGCTTGCCGCCCTTGTACGACATGATGAGTATGCCGTCGGTGGTGCCCGCCCACACGTTGCCGTACTTGTCGAGTTCCAGCGAGCGTACCTTGAGGAAGGCGTTGTAGGGGTATTTGTTCATGTCGTTGCCGTGGTGTAGGAACACCTCGCGGCCGTTTTTCCGTGTGAGCAGGTTGACGCCGCCGCCGTAGGTGGCCACCCAGATGTTGCCCTGCTTGTCTTCTACGGCCAGATAGGCGCTGTTCGAGCTGAGGCTGTAGTTGTCGCCCTCCTGGTGGCAGTATCGCTTGAGCGACCACCCTCCGTCTTGTCGTGGCGACATCTTGAACAGGCCGTGGTCCTTCGAGCAGAGCCAGTAGTTGCCCTTGGAGTCCTTTGTGATGCCGTAGAGTCGGCCCAGTTGGTGGCCCGTGTCGTCGTGGTGTATCTCCGTGCGGGTGCTGTCGTCGCGTATGATGAAGAGCGTGTTGCTCTTGTTGCCCAGCAGCAGCAGCTTGCGCTGGCGGTCGTAGTACATGGCGCGTATCTCGTTCTCGAGCGACGAGGCGGCATCGGGCACGGGTTGTATCCTGACGATGTTGTTCTTCAGAATCTCCAGCTTCTCCAGTCCGCGCCGGGTGGTCGACTCCCAGACGACACCCTCGGGCAGCTCCAGCGAGGCATTGACGGTATTGGAGAGGTTCCAGGGGTTCGACGGGTCGTTGTGGAAGTAGACCACCTCGTCGGTCTGGCGGTTGTAGTAGCCGTAGCCGCCGTGGTTCATCAGCACCCACACCACTCCTCCTGCCTCGCGGATGGTGCCTCCCCGGCCGTCGAACTCGGGCACGAGTACGGTCTGCTGGTAGAATCGCTCGTCGCCCGTCTCGGGCTTGAGTCGGTATGCTCCCATGCGGTCGTCGCAGAACCATACTATTCCGTGGCTGTCGATGGTCATGCTGAAGATGCCCATGCCGTTGGGCTTGCGTATCTGTTCGGGCTCCTTGCCGTAGGCGAAGGTGTAGATGCTGCCCTGAAGGGTGGCTGCGAAGATGTTGAAGCCGTTCGACTGCAGGCAGGTGATGTGCTCCTCGGGCAGTATGGCCTTCTTCTCCACGCTCAGGTTGCTGCGGTCTAGTCGGCGTATGCCCTTGTTGGTGCCCAGCCAGATGTCGCTCTGGTAGCCCTCGGCCATGCTCGTCACGGTCAGCCCGCCGGTGGTTACCAGCTCGCTTTTCAGCCCTCGGCGGTCGAGGCGCATGATGTAGAGGCCCACGCCCTCGATGGTGACGAGCACGTCGCCGGTGCTGGTCACGAGGATGGGCGAGCTGGTGCGGAACTCCTCGTGGCCGGCATAGCCCTCGAAGGGGTTGATGATCTGGTCGGTGGTGCGGTTCATCACAAACACGCGGCCGTCGTACATCTGCATCCACACGTTCTGCGACTGGTCGATGGCCAGGTTGAGTATGCGGTTGTGCAGGTTCTTGATGCGGCTGCCGTTGCCCGTGCGGTAGTTGTAGAAGTTGTAGCCGTCGAATCGCGACAGGCCGTTCCATGTGGCTATCCAGATGTAGCCGTAGTCGTCTTGGCTGATGCCGGAGATGGCGTTGCTCGTCAGCCCGTCGTCGGTAGAGAAGTGCGACAGCGAGGCCTGCAGCTGCTGGCCGTATGTATTGGTGATGATAGCGCAAGCGATGGCGCAAGTCAGTAGGCGTTTTAGCATCATTAGTTTCCCATTTTTGGTTTTATCCGTGCAAAAATATATATTTTTTGTGAAACGGCAAAGGAAAATGTGGATTTTTCTTTATCTTTGCAGAAAATTAGCATTTCTGATATGAGTATGAATATTTGTATAGTGGCAGGTGCGCGCCCCAATTTTGTCAAGGTGGCCCCCCTGGTGAATGCCATCAGCCGGTCTGACCGGGCCCGATGCCTGCTGGTCTATGCGGGGTGTGCTGACGACCCTTCGCTCGAGCCCTCGCTCTTCAGCGACCTGCAGATGCCGAGGCCCGACGCCTACCTGGGCGTAGACAGCCAGAGCCTGAACGAGATTACGAGCCGTGTGATGGCCGAGTTCGACCGTTTCCTCGACCGGCAGCCGGCCGACGTGGTGATAGTGGTAGACGACCTGGCCTCCACCATGGCCGCCGCCATCGTAGCCAAGAAGCGGGGCCTCCGCCTGGCCCACCTCGTGGCGGGCACGCGCTCGTTCGACATCGCCATGCCCAAGGAGATCAACCGGCTGGTGATCGACGCGCTGAGCGACTACCTCTTCACGGCAGGCGTGCGCAGCACGGGCGTGGCCACGCGAGAGCAGGCGGAGTCGTCGCAGACCTACATGGTGGGCAACATCCTGATGGACACCCTTCGGGCCAACCACGGCCGCTGGCGCCGCCCCGAGGGCCTCGCCGACCTTGTGGAGGGCCGCTACCTGGTGTTCACGCTCAATCGCCGGGCGCTCCTGGCCGATGGCGACCGTCTGGGCCAGATGCTTCGTGCCATAGCCGCCGAGGCAGGACAGCTGCCCGTGGTGGCTCCCCTGCGCGGCGAGGCCCGCCGGCTGGTGGAAGCGAGTGGGGCGGGGCTGCGCGTGGTCAGCCCCCTCAGCTATCTGGAGTTCGGCTGGCTGGCGGCTCACGCCCGGGGCATCATCACCGACTCGGGCAATGTGGCCGAGGAGGCCACCTTCAACGGCGTGCCCTGCATCACGCTCAACAGCTATACCGAGCACCAGGAGACGGTCTCCGTGGGCAGCAACGTGCTCGTGGGCGAAGACCCCGGCCGGCTGGCCGAGGCCCTGGGCCGCATGGTGCGGGGAGAGTGGAAGAAGTGCGCCCTGCCCGACCGTTGGGACGGCCGTACGGCAGAGCGCATCCTCCAGATTCTGCTGGGCTGAGCGATTTCGGATGAAACGGATTTTTCGACTACGAATTACGCGAATTATTCATATGTCTTGAATAAAAAAGCGGATTTAATGGATTAGGACAAATATTCGTGTCTTAAGGCGGAAAGAAATTCGCGTAATTCGCGTAATTCGTAGTCGAAAAATCGTACTTGGATCGGAGTCGAAGCTTGCCCGGAGCAGACTCGGGGTTTAGTCGGAGCGGAGTAGAGGTTTGCTCCGGGCAAAGTACTCGCCGAAGTCCTTGCAGGCGGGGGCTGCTGGTGGTAGTCATCGCAGCAGAGCGCATTTACGAGATAGGTTAGCTGGTTTTTTCCGATACCGCTGTTGTTGATGATGTGTACCATCTGTTTGGCGCCTATCAGAATCTCAATCTCAAATCTCAGTTGTAAAAAGAGGGTATCCCCCCTATCTGCTATTATATGCTTATATGTATGATTATCAACGAGTTATATTTCGTTCAGCTGCGCTTCTCGGTGATGATGCCGTGGCGATAGGCGTAGAGCAGCTCCTTGAGGTCGGCCACTTGGGCCTTGAGCTCGCGGCCCTTGTCGGTATCGGCCACGAGCATGCGGTGGGCAGACATCTCGACTATCTGTGTGGTCGACTTGATGTCGGTCTCTCTGACGATGGCGTCGCGCTGGCTGGTGAATGGCTCGTGCTGCACGAGCTGGAATCCCCGTGAGTGGTATACCAGGGTGTATCCGGCTATGCCGGTCTCGCTGTGGTAGGCTTCTGAGAATCCTCCGTCGATGACCATGAGTCGCCCGCCGGCCTTGATGGGGTTTTCGCCCTTGGAGGCGTGTACGGGCACGTGGCCGTTGATGATGTGTCGGTTGCGGCCCTCCACGCCGAAGGCGTCGAGTATGCGGTCGCACACCTCGGCAGAGTCGCGCAGCTTGAAGTAGTTGCCCTTCTCCTCGCGGTAGGTGTCCTTGTCGATGAGGAAGTATCGCTCGAAGGTGGCCATCTTCGACTTGTCGAACAGGGGTGAGTCCTTGCCGCACCAGAGGTACAGGAAGTAGTCGCGGGCGTAGTCGCGGGGGTACTCAGTTGACAATTGCGAATTGCCAATTGACAATTTTGAGTTGTCACTCTGGAATGCCGCTCGTATCATCATGCCGATGTTGTGCATGAGTTCCTTGCCCTGGTACACCTTGCCGGGATAGATTTCTACGGGTTTCAGCGAGCCGTCGTCGTTGAGGGGTATTGAGGCGTGGAAGAGCAGGTTGGAGTTGTGGATGGCGTACATGCAGCCGTGTGAGAGCAGCACTCTGATGTGCTTGTGCAGCTTCTCGCTGATGCGGAAGGAGTGGTGCAGCTTCTGCATGAGCAGTCGCTCCTCAGAGGTGAGCTCGTTGGGATGGGCCGGGTCGATGGTGGGGAAGTGGCAGCTCTTCATCTGGTACTCCCGTCCGCCGATGGTGCACACGTGGCGCTCGTAGTCGATGGCCTCGAAGAGGCAGCGGTCGTGCATCTGCCACTCTGGGTGCCGGCTGAAGATGGTGGCCTCCTGCTTGAGCTGTATGACGGTGATGGCCTTGTGCATGCGGGCCGTCAGCAGCATGGTCTTCTCGTCCATGCGTGGGTCGGGCTTGAGCAGGCGTGGGATGAACTCCTCGCAGGGGTCGTCGCCGTAGACCTCGAGTGCGAAGGTTGCCAGGGGCACCAGGTTGATGCCGTACTCCTCGATGGTGGCCAGGTTGGAGTAGCGCAGGCAGAGTCGCAGCACGTTGCAGATGCAGGCGTCGTTGCCTGCCGATGCGCCCATCCATAGTATGTCGTGGTTGCCCCATTGTATGTCCCATGAGTGGTACTGGCGCAGGGTGTCCATGATCTTGTGTGCCCCGGGGCCCCGGTCGTAGATGTCGCCCAGTATGTGCAGCTGGTCGATGGCCAGCCGCTGTATGACGTTGCAGATGGCGCAGATGAAGTCGTCGGCGCGTCCTGTAGAGATGATGGTGTCTACGATGACGGCCACGTACTTGGCCTTGTCCTGGTCGTCGGTACGCTCGTGTAGCAGCTCCTCGATGATGTATGAGAAGTCCTCGGGCAGCGACTTGCGCACCTTCGATCGTGTGTACTTCGATGATACGTCGCGGCACACCTTGACGAGCTGGTGGATGGTGATGCGGTACCAGTCGTCGATGTCCTTCTCCTGGGTCTTGATGAGCTCCAGTTTCTGCTCGGGGTAGTAGATGAGTGTGCAGAGCTCCTTTTTCTCCGACTCGCGCAGGTCGTTGCCGAAGAGTTCGTTGACCTTGCGCTTGATGTTGCCCGAGGCGTTCTTGAGCACGTGCTGGAAGGCCTCGCTCTCGCCGTGCAGGTCGGCCAGGAAGTGCTCCGTGCCCTTGGGCAGGTTCATGATGGCCTCCAGGTTGATGATTTCCTTGGCGGCGTCGGCAATCGTTGGGAACGACTGTGATAGCAGCTGCAGGTAGTGGCGGTCGGCCTCGATGTCGTAATGATGTGTTGATGTCATATCTTGAGGTGATTAGCAATTAAGAGTCTGATTTGTTGGGTGCCCCGGTCGTCGAGCGGCTCCAGGGGCATGAAGCCCTCGTCGAGCAGGGTCTGCTCGCTGAGTATCTGGATGATGCGTCGGGCGAAGGCGGTCAGCCGTTTCTCCTCGAGGGCCTCGCCGAGCCGGTCGTCGCTCACGGTGTCGCGCATCAGTTCCCTGTGCAGCTCTACGAGGTGTAGCAGCCTGGGGGCCTTCTGTATCTGTCGGAACATGCGCACCAGGTAGTCGGCCTCGTCGCCCTTGAAGTCGCCAATGAGTTCCTTGAGCGGGGTGGGGCGCTGGTACTTCTCGGGGTAGTAGGCTGCCGTCTTGGTGGTGTCTACGTCGTCGGGGTGCAGGCCGAGGATGCTGATGCCGTAGTCCACGTAGTTGCGTATGTTCTCGTGCTCGGCATAGATGAGCAGTCGGCGGGTGGTGAGGGGCGAGAGTTGAGAGGTGAGTGGTGGGAGTTGGGAGTTGAGAGGCGAGGGGTGAGAGGTGATCCAGCGTGCGTCGCCGGTGATGCCTGCCTTGAGGATGACGGCCAGCAGCCGGCGGTCGTCGGGGCCCATCAGCTCGAGTGTGTTGCTGTCGAGCACCTTCTGGTATACGGCGAGGGTCTGGGTGCACATCTGCTGGGGGGTGATGCTGTTGGTGATGACGGCGTTGCGGATGATCTCTATGCGGCTGTTCATGTTGAGCAGCTGCAGATAGTGCTCCTCCATCTTGCCGAAGCCTATCAGGGCGTAGGCGCGCTCGATGGTGTGGCGTTGCATGCGGTAGGCCAGGTCGAAGAACGAGTTTACTCCCTCGCGCCCCCAGGGATTCATGTGTCCGTGGGGCGAGAGCACGTATCTGATGCCGCGCTTGTAGCACATCTCTGCCGCCTTGTTGGTCTCATAGTGCCAGCATCCGTGCAGGTGAACGAGGTTGGGCCCGGTGGTCTCCAGCAGCTTCTTGAACTCGTAGATGTTGGTGGTGGTGCACAAGTCGGCGCTGTTGCCCAGCCCCTGGTTGAGCATTTCCATGTGGCGGGCAATCATCTTGTCGGCCTTGTTATAGTAGTAGAGTACCTTCATCGTCGTGTCTGCCTCCTTTCTGCTATCCGTTAGAACAGGTTGCTCAGCAGCACGTTCCACCGGAGCCCCAGGAGCCTGGCGGCACCCGGACTTTGTTCGAAGTATTGCAGCAGGTCGAAGGCCCGGTTGCGGCGCACGGCGATGAAGTCGTATCGGCCTAGGCGATACTTCATGAAGCGGCTGTTGCGGCTGCTGCGCATCTTGCGCTCGGCCTTGGTGACGAGCTGGCGGCATTGGCCGATGTCGTCGAACGTCTGGAGCCGGAGCCCTTTTTTCAGGAAGTAGCCTGCTACGGCCTCGGTGGTTGAGTCGATGGCTGCGCCGAGCTCTTCCAGCCAGTCTGACGTGTCGGGAGCCTTGTCTACGTCGGTCATGATAACCCATTCGTTCTTAGAGGCTTTGATGCCGATGGATAAAGCAAGCCTGCGGCGCGTCTGGTTGCGGTAGGGCCTGGGCAGGAATGTGGTGTAGAGCTGTGGGTGTGACTGTTTCAACAGCTTCAGCACGTCGTCGGTATCATCGGTCGACGACTCGTCTACTACTACCACCTGGTAGCCTGGCTCATACTTGGCAGCCAGGAAGGCCGGCAGGCAGGCCTCGAGCTGGCGGGCCTGGTCGTAGACGGTCATGACTATAGAGAAGCTGCTATCTTTCTTGTCCATTATTCTGTTTGAATTAAATCTCATCGCTGGCGTAGCCCTTGGGCAGCTGGCGGCAGTTGTACTGCGAGGCCATGATTTCGCCGTAGGCTCCGGCCGAGCGGATGGCCAGCAGGTCGCCTCGCCGCGCGCCGTTGATGTCGACCTGCTTGGCAAAGACATCTGTCGACTCGCAGATGGGGCCCACCACGTCGTAGGTCTCCATGGGTTCCTGGCTGGTGATGTTCTCAATCTTGTGGTACGCCTGATAGAGGGCGGGGCGTATGAGGTCGGTGAATCCGGCGTCGACGATGGCGAACTGCTTGACGGCTCCCTTTTTAATATATAAGGTACGCGTGATGAGCGATCCGCATTGTGCGACGACGGCTCGGCCCAGTTCGAAGTGGAGCGTCTGCCCCGGGCGCAGCTTCAGCTTGCGGGCGTAGGTGTCGAAGTAGGCCTTGAAGTCGGGCATCGGCACGCGGTTGGGGTGGGCGTAGTCTATGCCCAGTCCGCCGCCCACGTTGATGTGCTCCACTCGGATGCGGAGGGCGTCGAGACGGTCTTGCAGCTCGTTGATGCGGTTGCAGAGGGCCTCGAAGTCGCCCATGTCGAGTATCTGCGAGCCTATGTGGAAGTGCAGGCCCACGAATCTGACGCTGTCCATCCTCCGGGCTTCGTCGATGACGGTCTCCATGTCGCTCATGGCTATGCCGAACTTGTTCTCGGCCAGTCCGGTGGTGATGTTGGCATGGGTGTGGGCTCCCACGTTGGGGTTCAGCCTGAAGGCCACGCGTGCCACCTTGCCCTTGGCGGCGGCCAGCTGGTTGATGACCTCCAGCTCGGGTATGCTCTCCACGTTGAAGCAGAAGATGTCGTTGTCCAGGCCGAGGTTGATTTCCCAGTCGCTCTTGCCTACTCCGGCGTAGACAATCTTGGAGGCGGGGAATCCGGCACGTATGGCGGCCTCTATCTCGCCTCCGCTGACGCAGTCGGCCCCCAGGCCTGCCTGGCGGATGTATCGCAGCAGCTTGGGGTTGGCGTTGGCCTTGACGGCATAGTGCACCACGAAGTGCTCGTGTTGGCCGGCCTCCTGGTTGATGGCCTGGAGCGTCTGGCGCAGCAGTTCGG
>Ga0310697_10007581_pt1 | contig 10207 bp, 14 predicted proteins | sample 172DNAGHGlowgp2_FD_203883 | JGI IMG/M metagenome (GOLD analysis project Ga0310697, IMG submission 203883) | Sheep rumen microbial communities from Palmerston North, Manawatu-Wanganui, New Zealand - 1728 DNA GHGlow gp2 (v2) (version 2) | ecosystem: Host-associated > Mammals > Digestive system >...
CCGAATATTGTTGCAATAACGTCAAGAGCTTCGCCTGTTGCTGTGTAAGGGCTGAAGTTGTTGGCGATATTGACAACTTCGTTCATTGCTGTTGTCAATGTCGCAGTGTCATTGATTATCATTTGCCCCTGAAACGTTGAAGCGTCTGTGTTCAAGTTTGCACCGAGCGCTGTCTTGTAAGCTTCTACAAAGTCTTCTCTGATTGAGCTTGTGTCAACAGTAATGACGCCCTGATTTGTTACGCTGAAAGTACTCATATTTCAAAAACTCCGTATATGCTTGAAATGTTTACGACTACATCAAGCTCGCCGTCGTGAGCTTTAGTTTCCATATTTTCGATTTGAACAATCTCATCACTCGCAAGTATTCTTTTGCGAATTGCTTCTCTGACATAATCGAGACCGCCTAAGCGACCGAGAATGTCGTTGAAATAGTCAATCCCCTCTGTGACATCGTACGGATTTTCGCCAAAGCACAAGCCAACTCTCGTCTTTGTGTCTTGTGCGCAAGCGTCAATTCCGTCTATCACATTGAGCGAAGTGTTCGAGATGACTAGATTGTTATGCTCATCAAGTTGAAGTGTCTGCATAGAATTGTCCTAGATTGCTTTTACTTTTGAACTGCCTGAAGTGATTTTGCCGTTTGCGACTGTGTCGCCTATTCTAGCAACGCCAACACCGCCAGCACCGCCGAGATTGACATTGCCTGTCAAGTTAATCGTACCGCCGTTGATGTTGATTGCTGATGATGTCAGTTCAATCGTGCTGTTTTGATTTTGCAAGATGAAACCGCTGTCAGCCTCAAAAGACAGTGGCAAGAAGAAGCCGTCAGCCCAGTTGAATTTTCGATAACTTCCGACAACAGCTTGTTGCTTTGTCTTCTTGAAGTTTGAGATGTCGACTTTGCAAGCAATCAGAAGTCCGATGTCGCCGACTGAAGAGACATACTGTATTTTACAACCGCCAGCGTTGAACTTCATCGCTGGAACGTCGTGTATGATGTCATCATCAGTGATTGCTATCGCTTTGCCCTGAGTATCTATGTCTTGAATTAACGGCTTGACGTTTACAAAAGCGCCATTGACGCCGACAACTTCAACAGGCTGAACTGTGCCTAAGTTTGAGCCGAGATATTGCTGAAGAGAGTATGTGAAAGAGCCATACGCTGTCTGAGTATCAGACGGCTTCATATTTGGGAAGTTGTTACTCATTGCCAAAAGCCCATTCCTTCTTTTATCAAGTTGAGATGAGTTATCCAGTCACGACCTTTTGTTGCGCCACTATGAGCCATTGTCATTATGAAGAAGTTATAGCTCTCTAGTTGTGGATAGCGAACAGAACTGACTTTTACTCGTTGCCCTGTCAAGAACGACGGATTCATTCTGACGTTGATGTTCACGCCTGTCGGCGTCGGCTCAGGAATGCCGACAATGTCAGCTGACTTGATATACAGCTGTCTGCCGTTCTTTAGCCCAGCGTCGGGTTTCTTAAGATATAAGCGCCCTTTGCTCTCGAAGATGTCCATACCAGTCGTTTGAGCAAGAGTTCTTATGCCGTTGACTGCTGATTCGTCTCGCATAGTGAAGTTGTTGACTGTCTTTGAATTATCGACATCGCTCACGAGCTTCAAGCCTAAGTCGCCAGCAAGCTTTTGAGCAATAGAATTGACAGGCGTATCGCCAGCGAAGCTATAACTCTGAGGCTTCATCAGTTCAGAGAACATAGACATCGCTCTGATATTGATTGAGAAGTCTGCTGTCGCAAGATTAGGCTTTGCTTCCATAATCGTGCCGTCAAAAAGCACGCCGTGATTGTTGTCGTAGCCAGCGTCAATGATGATACGATTATGTACCCAGTTCTTTACCCATTGCGTGTTTGAAGTCGCAAGATAGAACATCGTGTCAGTCTTCAAGCCATTGATTGTGATGTTTGCTTCATTCAAGCCACCGCTCACAGCTTCTGACGTATTGAACGAGATTGCCAAGTCTTCACTAAGAATATTTCTCAGCTTGCCGTTCTGATATAGGCTTATTCTCAAGAAACGCTTTTGCCAGTTCATTTCAAGCTAAACTCCGTGTCGTATACTAAAACCCACCGAGAATTGAAACCAGTGTATTGAGGGTCGGCGTTCTCGTATAAATCGTAGAAATAAAAATTGCCCTCTATTGCGTTGTTGAATAGCAGGGGCATTCTATTGATACAGCGTCTTCCGTAGAAGATGTCGACGTCATCAATACGCATATCGCACACAAGCGAGCCGTCTTGAATTGTTCTCAGCTTAACATCGACACTGTGAATGTTGCCACTGCTGTCTGTGATGTTAGCAGAGACACTCGTGTTCGGCTCATTGATTAGATTAATAATCGTCTGAGAGCCGTTTGCTGTGACGCTGTCATCGTCAGTTGCGTACTGACGCTTTGTGAAATAATAAGTATTATAACCGCCGACGATAGCTGTCACTCGACTATAACCAACAGCCGAGATTGTCACAACTTCATTTTCTTCAAAGCTCGTAGTTGTGAAGATGTAGCCACCTGAGGGAACGTGCGAGCCAGTAATTGTCTCGCTGTATGAACTACTCTTGATTGTGACAGTGTCTATTCCGTCAGGCGCTGTGATAAAATACCAGCTGTACGTCATTTTTTCCACCACTTCTTGATTGATGTTGTAAGCGTCTGAACAATACCGCCGTCTTGTGTATTGCTATCTGAGACTTTGCGTGTCAGCTGTCCGTTTGTGCCGAACAACAAAACTTCATCAAAAGTCATATCGACTTCAAGCAGATTGAAGTTGTCAGGACTTTCGTCTATCGTGTACGATGTCAGCGTGAAGTTCTCACGCAAGCCTGAGTTTCGTGTCTGAATGTTCACAAGCTCAAGAGTTCTGACTAAGCTGTCACACTGATTACGAATGCGCTCAATCAGGCTGTTCTTGTCTTTGCCGAACAACGAGTAGTTGACGTTGAATACGCCAATCCCGAATGTGCCGTTCTTTGAGACGACGCCCTTCAGCGCTATTTGGTCGGGGTTAGTGTACTTGTAGTCTGTAATGTTGACACCGATTTCGGCTGGATATTTTGTTACAGTAGAAGAGCCAGCAAAAGAACACTCTTCAATACTATCAAACTCAAGCCATATTTTCTTGTCGCCAGCCGACGTTGTAGAATATACGCTATATGTTGAGCTTGTGAGTTTATCCCAGCTCTTTGTCAAAAAGCTTGTTAAGTTCATCGTCTATATCCTATCGAGTTCTGAGCAACAGAGTTTCTGTTGAGCGGTGTCTGTCCATAATCAGTAATAAATGACTGAGCGTCATTTGCTTTGACTGTGCCGATGTTGTACGACCAGTTGTTTGTAGTATTAGACGTGTTCGCAACGCTAGAAGCTTTGTTGTCTGCCATAGGCGCTGTATAGTCAGGCGAAAAGTACTGAACGACTTTTGCTGTCTTGTCGCCTATCCACTCGCCTACTCCAGCCATAGCGCTGAAAGCTAGCTCTACGCCTTTGAAAATGTCTTTCAGAGCGTTGAAAAACTCTGACTGACTGAAGTTATCGGCAAGCCACTTCAGACCGTCTCCAATCGCTTCAAACAGCTTCTTAGTATTGCCTAAGAACTCTTGAAGCTTCGGACTTTCGTCAATATACTTCTTGACAGCCTTTGTGACTTTTTCCCAGTTCTGATAGAGCAAGAACGCACCGCCAGCAAGACCAGCTATCGCTATCGTCATCGGACTGAACACTGCACCAGCGAGCATTCCAACGAGCTTCATAGCTGGCGCAAGAAGCGTCAGAGCTGTTGTGATTGTAACAATGCCGTCTTTTGCTTCAGGCGACAAGTTCGCTATCAAGTTGAGCTTGTCAGCAACTGTATCAAAAACTGGCGCTAATTTGTTCAAGTTCTCATTGAACACGCCTTTGATAGAAGTCTTGATACGGCTCAGAGCAAGCTCTATGTTTCTGATTGCTAAGCCTGTCTTTCCTGTCAAAGTTCCGTATTCACGAGCGTCAGCGTTGAGCTTGTCGTACTCTTCTTTTGACATTTTCAACATTCTCAGCATAGGCAAGTTGTCTGTGCCGAGCATATCTAAGACTTTTTTCTGTGCGCCTGAACTTAAGCCTCTGAAGCTACCTCTGATTGAGTTAATTGCGCCCTGAAAGTCTCTGTTGAACAAGTTTGTGCCTAAGCGAGCAGAAAGCTCTCTCAGCGCACCTGAGGAGTCAAACTTCAACTGATTTGATAAAGTTTGAAGCTTTTCTATCGAGCCGAGAGCGTCGTCAGTTGTACCGCCCAACATCGTGAACGAGTTTGCGAACTGACTGACTTTTTCAATCGGCAAGTTCCACGATTCAGCTAAGTTCTGAATTTTTGTCGCTTCGTCATATATACCAGTGAGAGCTTTAATCCCAGCACCGCCGAGCGCTAAGCCACCAAGCTTGGCAATGAAATTGTTCTGTATTTTGTCAGCAGTTTTCTGAAAAGCCCCCTGTAAGCCACCTAGTTGTGCCTTAGCGTCTGCTGTATTGATATAAAAATCAATGACGGCTGTTGAAAAAAGACTCATCGTGTACTCCTGTTTTTATCTTTTGCTTTATTGAAAGCAACAATTTCATTTTGTGTGCGAATGTACGCTGACAGATTTGTCAGATACAAGTCGGCGATGTCCATTTGATTAAGCTCTAAGATTGAAACCTCAGGTTTGAGTATATTGCCGATTAGATTTGAGAACCCGAAGTCTGAAAAGCTGACTTCTTTTCGAGAAGAGCGAGAAATGGCTGGAAGACTTCGGATTCTTTCATAAAAACCTTCTGATGTTCCAGTATTTCAAGCCCTAGCTCGATGACGGCAAAAGGATTTTCAAAATATACTTTTGCTTTGTCTAAGCTCATCACGTCAACTTCATTGACGCCAGTTGCGTCAAGCAAAGTCGCTAACGGCAATAAATCTGCAAGAAAAGGCTTGATTGACTTGTTCTCGCTTGTAAGATAGCGGTCAATGAAATCAAGCCCTTTTTCTACATCGAATAAGCGTATCAGAAAGCGCTGTGTTTTTCCGTCAATATCTTTGACGGTTACTTTTTTCGTCTTCTCCATATTTTAATCTCCTACAAAGGCAGTTGAACTCTGTCGAGAAACTCAAAACGATAAGTCTTGTCAGACTGTCCGTCGTCTAAGTTTGCGCTATCGCCAGCGTCAATCTCAGTGATTGTGCCACCAGTGTAGATTGTCTTCACGCCAGTTGTGTAGTTGAAGCAAGTCATCTCCATTGAATAATCCATAAGAGACTTCCCATATTTCGGAGTAGTCAGATTGATGAGATTATCTAACGCAAGACGAGAGTTGCTTGTCGGCAACAACTGAACTGTGCAAGCGTAAGTCACAGCACGCTGATTGACAACACCTTTAGCGTCAGCACCTAAGCGGACTGAAGCTGGCTGAGGTCTTTCCCATTGTACGCCGTCGGGTCCAAAGCCTTCAAGCAACAAGTAAGGCAACAAAGGCAGAGCTGTCAAAGAATACGATGTATTTTTGAAGCCGACTTTGTTTGTAGAAATTGTGTTATTTGCCATTGTTTATGCTCCATAGATTCTGTTTGTGATAACTATCTTGTTTACAACGCCACCGCACAAGTAGCAGACAAGAACTCTAACTCGACGCAAGCGAATGTCTTCTGCTGTCAAGTTTTGTACTTGGAAGTAGTATCCGTTATTTGCAACAGCGTCAGAAGCATTTGCGTTGTTTGTAGCAACAGCAATGCTGTTTCTGTCAGTATCGCTCAAAGTTCCGTTGCGTGCGATAGAGCCATTCTCTTGAGCTTGTATGAAAGTCGGCGAGATAATTGAAGCGATAAACTCTTTGGCGTCGTCGCCCTGAAGTTTTAATTTTTCAAGACTTGCGAAGCCGTTCAGAACTCGTGTTTGCAAGTCTGTTTCAATCCAGCTCTCGTTGACTTGTACGTCTTCTGTGCCGTAAGCGCCAGCCATTAAGCCCATACCATAGAACACTTGCTCTTGTTCGCCGAAGCCTACTGAGTAAACATAAGAGATGAACAAGTTGTCAAGCTCTTCTGCCAAGTTCATATTTGTATTGCCCTGTTGATAATCAACAACAGTTCCGAGTGTTGTGATTGGAGTATATCCAACAGCTGGCTGGAAGTTGAAGTTGATTGAGCCGTTTGCGACGTTGTAATCAATAGCGCCACAGATAGCACAGTCAAGAGCGTGAACAAGTTCATTGTTCGGGTCGTAACAAACAACATATCCAGTATATGACAAGCCAGTCAATGTAGACTGCAAAGCTTTTGCGGTCTCTTTGTCATTGATGTTGAATACAAGACGAACAAGTGTGTTGACTGTTTGTTCGCCACCCATTGTACTCTGAAGCCAAGCGACAGCTTCTTCAATGTCGTTCTCTGACAAAGATTCGTTTGTTGTGATTGAGAAAGCGCCACAGTTAGCGTTGAACATTCTGTCACAGAACTCAGCATAGCTCTCAGCGTCAGCGCCCTGAGACAGTTCAGCGTCTTTCAAGCCCAAAGCTTCAACTAAGTCTGTGCCAGTTGTGCCAGCAACGACGGCTGATACAGAAGCAGAAGAGCCTACTAAGCCTGAAGTGATGATGAAGCCACCAGTGATTGAGTTGAATGCGACTGTTGCGCCAGTGTACGAAGTACCGCCGTCTGTATTGCCTCGAATAGAAGCTTGTAATGCAGAAGCGACGTCACTGTATGAAGCAACGCTCGACAAGTCGACAACAGCTTGATATGCTGTATCGCCGTCGAAAGAAATACCAACAGAGCCACTAGATACCTCTGACAAAGCTGACAGAGAAGCGATGTTTGAAGTTCCTTTGATGAACGGCGCTGTCTGTTCTTTATACCAGCGAGCAACTAAGAGCTTCTGTACTCCAAAGCCCGATTTTGACAAGAAGCCGAAGTACTTCTGAGCGAATTTGTAATCGTCTCCGCTAGTTCCTAAGACGCTAGCAAAGTTCTTGACAGCGCTATTGCCTGAGAACACAAGATACGGAGAAGATGTGCCAATCAGCGAGTTTGTTACCGCCAATAGAGCGTGTTTCTTCTCAGTTGTGAAGGCTGGCGAAACTACCGAGCCAGCAACTGGAACGAATTTGTAATAAGGTAAAGACATTTTTTATTCCTTTTTAATTAAAGTTATTGCCACGATTGACAATCTGAACTGTGGCGGTTTCAATAATCGGCGAGTGTCTCTCGACCGTGTCAACGACAAAGACTTCAACATCAAAGTTGTATCGTTTGAGCCAAGTCTTGTTTTCTTGTAGAAAAGTCAGATTGCGTATCGGCGATATTGACTTCAAGTCAACGTCTCCGAACGTCTTAGCTAGACCAACTTGAAGCGTTTGCTTGAACGTTGAAGCGTTGTCATAAGCATTTGCGCCATAGAAGTCTAGTTGAACTGTGTATATTCGCTGTACGTCATAGTATGTCTTGACGACACCTTTATCACGTTCTTCATCGTAGTCAGCTTGTCTGCCCTGACTCCAACCCCTGTCTGATATGTTTATCACGTTGAACGTAGCATAATCAGTCAGCGGAACAGGAACATCATCAGTATAGTTCTCAATAAATTGTAGCTCAGGCATAAGAGCTTGAAGATAATTGTACAAGTCATTTTCAGTCATCTGTACTCTCCGTCTGCTCTGTATATTCTGTTCGATACGCATAAGCTTCACGCCAGCCAGCGTCTTCCCACGCTTCTTTTGCAACAATCTTGTATGTGTAGTTGTTACAAGTGAACGTATCTGAGCCGAACTGTCTGAGCTTGTCTAATTGTGTCGGCTCGCCTGAAATGTAAATTTTGAAATATTGATACTCTTGAAGATTGAAGCCTGTCTCTCGAAGTTCTTGCAAGTTCGCTGGCTGTATTTTGCCCTTCAGCACAAGCGATGAAGTCGTCTTTGTCGGCGTTCTGCTATTAACAGACCAGCTGACGCTCGTCTTTGTGAATATTAGCGTCTGCCAGTCGTTGACTATCGTGAGAGCGTCTCCGACGACATTGTGAAGATTAAGTGACATATTTCAATCCTATTTCGGTAATAGTTTTTCTTTGCCATTTGTTATGATTGCCGAGTGAACAGCGCCTCTCAGCTGTCCTGTGTCAATCAACGTGTGGCTTGAGCCTTTGCGTCTGATTGTTGATTCTTTATTCTCAGGCGGTATGTTGCTGTCGATACTCTCGACAATCTCGTTGCGCATAGCAACGCCACAACGAGAGAGAAGCGTCTCCATATCAATTTGGTCTTCAAGACCAGCCTCGACGACAGCCTTCAGTCGCTTATCAATCTTTTCTCTTGCGTTTCGCAAAAAAGGTCTTGCTGGCACGTTATTCTCAGGAACTCCGAACTCGTTAGCAAGAGCAATCTTGCTTTCTTTCACGCCGTCTTTGCGAGTGTCACTGCTCAGATAGCCAGCACGAGCGCCGTTCTTTCTGCCTTTTAGCTGTTTGTCAAGAGCGTCTAATATGCGCAAAACTGGCGTAAGTACGACTTTGACAGCAATTTTCATCGAACACCTAAAGCGTTATAATACGGATACAGATTGCTGTTCTTCTCGGGCAAAGGCGGTTGAACAGTTGACAACAGAGCAAGCAATTCGAGACCATAAGGCGAGAGACTCAAGTAGTATTGCCACAAGTCTTTTGTCGGTGGCAAAGCGAAGCTTGCGCTCACAGAGCCTTCACTAGCTGAACTTAATTGTCTGTACTTGTCAGGATTAGCCATTAAGTATGCAATATGAGCCGTTGCTAGATATACGCCTCTTGTCTGATTAGGCAAGTTCAAGCCGATAGCACCAGCTGTCAGAGCGATGTAGCTTCCTGAGCCAGCATAAGCTGACTGTATTGCTTCATCAGTCAGAGTAGCTAGAGCTGGAAACCAGCTTCTGAACGTATCGTTGTCAACAGTAATGATTGTCATTATTTTTTAGCCTTTGCTTTTGTTGCCTTTTTTGCGACTTTCTTAACAGCCTTCTTGATTGCTTTTACATCTTGCTCAACTTCAATCGGAGCTGACTTGTCAGTGATTTCTTTTCCGATTTCTTTGTCTTGAGCTTTGACGTATTCAGAGCTGTCGTGGATTAAGTATGTGCCGTTCGGGTGTTTGTCACTGATACGGCGTTCATTGATGAAGCAACCATACTCTTGCATAAGCTCAGCGAATGTTGCGTCGTCTAAGACGTTCAACATCGGAGACGGATTAAGAACAACGATTTTTCCTGACTTCAGCACGAAAGATGAAGAGTTTGTTCCTTTTTTCACGATTGTCGGCATAGTTTTTCCCCTTTGTAAAAAAGAGAGAGGCGTTGAAGCCTCTCTCTGTTATGCAAACTAGACGTTAGTTGCGCCGATTCCGTTATAACGAACAACAGCCCAAGGATATTGAACGATACAACCTGAAGTAGCACCACTAATTTTTTGCGATACAACGCTATCTTTTTGATAGATAGGATATGCTTTCGCCATTTCAACATATGAGTTGATGATTGTCGGAATACCACCGCCCATATTGAAGATGACATAGAATACGTCTGAAGAGCTATCAGCGTAGTTGAACTGAGGAACAGCAACGATTTTCAACTTGTCGCCGTAGGTCTCTTTCAACTTAGCACGAGCAGTCAAACCGAAAGAGTTTGCTCTATCTAAGTTGCCTAAAGAGCCAGTAGCAACAGCGAGAATCAATTCGCCGTTTGCGAGTTCGTCTTGTACAATTCCGTTTGACTTGGTGTACAAAGCGTTTACAGCAGTTACAACGTCGTTGTAGATTTCTTCAGGGGTTTTGTTTACCCAGTATGTAGAAGTACCGCCAGCGTTTTGTGCAACTGTAACATAAGCGCCGAGAGCAGTATCGTTCAACAAACCATAAACAGGAGCAGTAGAGCCTTTTACGCTAACGCCTGAGAAGAAGAATTTGTTGCGGTCGATAGCCATAGTTCTCATTGCGCCTTCAGCTTGGTCGGCACGATAGTTTTCAGCACCAGCAGAAGCAGAAGCTTCAGCTCTGTCAGTACTCATCCAGCCTGTCATATAGTAGTATACACCACGCAAGATGTTTGAGTAGTTAGTTTTTTGCTGTAATCCGTCAGAAGTCAAGCCGTCATCAGGCGAAGTAGCGCCAGTGTATTCTTTCAACTTGATTGTGACAGTTTCGTCTCCCCACGAGCCATTCTTTTGCGGACTT
>Ga0310697_10007589_pt1 | contig 10202 bp, 6 predicted proteins | sample 172DNAGHGlowgp2_FD_203883 | JGI IMG/M metagenome (GOLD analysis project Ga0310697, IMG submission 203883) | Sheep rumen microbial communities from Palmerston North, Manawatu-Wanganui, New Zealand - 1728 DNA GHGlow gp2 (v2) (version 2) | ecosystem: Host-associated > Mammals > Digestive system >...
ATTCCGGCTGCTTCGGATATGCCGACAGAGAGGCTCGTACCCCGATGCGGCGTGATACGATAGTGCGGCTGTTCTCGCTGACAAAGCCGGTCACAGCGGCAGCAGCGATGATACTCATCGAGCGCGGACTTCTCTCGCCCGATGACCCGGTATCACGATTTTTCCCGGAATATCGCGATTTGAGACGAATGGACGGCGAAGGGACCGCTCCCTGTGAAACGGAGCTAAGAATAAGCCACCTGCTCACGATGACATCCGGACTTCCTTACCCGAATAATTACGACCTCTCCGTCCGCAGTGCAGCAAAGCTATTTGAACGGATAGATGCCGGAAATAACGGCGATATTCCCGTTTCCACCGAGGAGTTCGCACGTGCTGCCGCAGATATACCGCTTTCGTTCGAGCCCGGCGAGCGCTGGGATTACGGCATTTCTGCGGATGTTCTCGGCGCTGTCATCGAAAAGGCAGCGGATATGAGATACAGTGAATTTCTCCGGCATAACATCTTTGCGCCGCTCGGAATGTATGATACCGGCTTTTATGTTCCGCCGGAAAAGCAGGGGAGATTCGCGGCTTTGTACAAATGGGAGGGCAGCTCGCTCGTCCGCGATGAGGAACACCACCTCGCCCTTACAGATTTCTGTTCAGCGCCCTCATTTGAATCGGGCGGTGCCGGATTGTGCTCTACGATAGACGATTATTCACGGTTCGCGCAGATGCTGTGCGGCAGGGGAGAGTTCTGCGGAGTGCGCATTTTCGGCAGTGATACGTTTGAGTATATGACATCGCCGAAGCTGTCTCCGCAGCAGGATACGCTCTGGGACAGACTCAGAGGCTACAATTATGCCTGCCTTATGCGGATAATGACCGACCAGTCCGCCGCTGAGATAAAGACCGCAAATGGAGAGTTCGGCTGGGACGGCTGGACCGGCACCTACTTCAATGCCAATGCCGGAAACGGCGTAACAGTGCTTTTTTTCACTCAGCTATCAGGTGCGGGCACGTCCTGGCAGGCGGCGAATATCAGCCGTATCGTCTACGAAAACCTATAACAGCAAATACTCCTTTCGCATACAATGGATAGGGGAGACCCCATTTATGCGAAAGGAGTGTTTTTATGCCAAAGGTATTTCTCAGCCCCTCGACGCAGGAGTACAACCAGTACGTCAGCGGCGGAAATGAGGAGCTGTATATGAACCTGCTCGCAGACCGGCTCGAACCGTATCTGCGCTCGTGCGGTATAAAGTTCGTCCGCAACGACCCCGACCGCACATTCGCCGGAGCGATACAGGATTCAAATTCCGCCTATTATGACGTCCACCTCGCGCTTCATTCCAATGCTGCTCCCGAGCGGTTATCGGGACGTCTGCGCGGTATCGACATCTATTTTGCGCCAAAGAGCGCTTCAAGCGAGAAGCTTGCCAATATCATCGCAAACAATCTCAAAAGTATCTATCCGCTTCCGGACAAGGTGCGCGCTGTGCCGACGTATTCACTCGGCGAGGTGCTCAATACGAAGGCAGTTGCCGTTCTGTGTGAGCTCGGTTATCATGATAACTACGCCGACGAAGCGTGGATAAAGAACTCGCTCGGAGCCATTGCCGCGAACCTTGCACGCTCGCTCTGCGACTATTTCGGCATACCGTTCATACAGCCCTCAGCAGTTCGCTGGGGAACAGTCGTCACGGACGGCTCCGGACTGAATATCCGCGCATATCCGAGCACGTCGTCGGCGATACTTGGCTCGGTCCCGAACGATACACGCATTATGATAAGCGGCTCGACCGACGGCTGGTACGTCGTAAACTATAACGGGATCATCGGCTACTCCAGCGCCGATTTCATCGTAATCTGAAAATGCCACACCGTTCATTGATTCTTTGCGAAAATGATATGAGCGCTTACTGGGGGAACCCTTTTTCAAAAGGATCTCCCTCAATAAATACTCATAACACTTTCGCAAAGAATCAGCGGATGGTGTGGCTTTTTTTCGTTACTTACGCTTTTTTTGAGATCTTACCTTTGGTACAGCGTACTTTGGCTTTATCGGCTTGTTCTTGTTCTTGTGCATAACGTATGCGTAGATGCAGACCAGTATATAGATGACGCAGACCATTATCGAGATGAACAGCGCCTTCTTGAACCACGCCGCCTTCGGGAACATCTTTGCGGCGTAGAGGTTGTATTTCAGCATTGACCTGTTCACGTCCGAAACAGCGACTATCTCGACGTCCTTGAGCTCCTCGCCGTTGTAGACGAGAGTCACGACACCGAGTGGGTCGCCGGCTTTTATCGGAGCTTTCAGCTTGGTGTTGTACCAGCGTATCTTCGTGCGGTCGACTTCGTTGGGCTTAACGTCGTCATACCACAGCATCGTGACCTCTTCCTTAGGTCTTGCGAGCACAAAGCCGTCACCCTCGGCGAGATCCACCTCGAGCTGACCGATCTCCTCGGTCTCGGGGAGTATTACTTTGTAGGAGAAGTTCTTGAACGCCCAGTTGAAGAGCGCGATAGCGTCTGTGAGGTGGTAGAAGGTGTTTTCGCCGTCGGCGTTGCTCAGCGGCGAGCGCAGACAAACGGCGAGGTAGTTGTTTCCGTCCTTGCTGGCGGTCGCAACGATGTTTCTTCCGCCCATTTCAAGGTTAGCGGTCTTGACTCCGCGGCAGCCGGGATAGTAATAATCGCCGTCCGCATCCATCATAATGTTCGAGTGGAACCACACCCATGATTCACGGTCAGGGTGACGCTCAAGATTCGGGACCTCAGAGGAGTAGGAGTAGGTCGAGCTTATCGTATCGAAGTGTGCGGTCTTCAGCGCATACTGCGTCAGCACAGCCATATCTCTCGCTGTAGTGTACTGGTCCGGGTCGTAGAGACCGGTCGGGTTCGTGAAATGCGTATTGGTCAGACCGATAGCCTCAGCCTTTTCGTTCATCATATCGACGAAAGCTGAAATGCTCTCGCCGCCGATGTGGTAGGCGATAGTAGTGGAAGCCTCGATCGACGATTTCAGCATCATCGCATAGAGGAGGTCGGTATAGGTCAGGACATCGCCGTCGAGAATGTCAGCAAAGCGGAGGTCATCGGGATAATCGGTGACGTAGAGAGGGGAGTAGAGGTCTTCTTCGATAGTTACTTCCTCGTTGAGGTCCTTGCACTCCTCGATACAGACAACGGCTGTCATAATATTGACGAGCGGACCCGGCATCTGCTTTGCGTCGGCATTTTTCTCGTATATTATCTCATCGCAGTCGAGATTCACGAGAATGGCGGATTCGCTTTTTATCTGAGTGCTCATGGTGAAATTAATAGCTCCGGCGTTAAGTGAGCTGAGTGAGGGTATCACCATAGCTGCTGCGGACAGCATGGCAAATATCTTCTTTTTCATAAGCTACCTGCTTTCATTTATTTTACTCTGTTAGTATATGAAACTGCATACACGGATATTATAACACATAATGCAGAGAATAGCAAGAGCTCGCCGCAAAAAAACTTGATGAAAAAAGCAGGCTGCCGGAGCGCTGTACGCATATCCGGCAGCCTGCAAGGGCTTATATGTTATTCGTTGTCTGTATCGCTCACAGGCTCAATGTCTGTGGGTGCGTCAGCCTCCTCGGGTACTTCCTCGAAGGAAGTCTCCTCAGCAGGTGCGGCAGGAGCAGCAGTCTCCGGCTCGGGAGCGCTTATCCCTTTTCCGCCGAGAAATCCGGCGAGGATACCTCTGATGTCTACGCCTGTAGCCTCTGAGAGACCGTCCGTCACCTTTGTTGTCGAGCTGATGATGTCGCCTACCATTCTGCTTGAATTGCCGTCGCCGTACATCGTGATGCGGTCAACGTTCTCAAGGGGAGCAGCAGCGTTCTTTACGACCTCGGGCAGAGCCTTGAAGTACATCTCGAGAACAGCAGCCTCGCCGTACTTCTTCATAGCCTCAGCCTTAGCGTTGATACCCTCAGCCTCAGCAAGACCCTTTGCGCGGATAGCGTCCGCCTCAGCCTTACCTACAGCAGCGATACCCTCAGCTTCCTGCATACGTGCGAACTTGGCAGCCTCAGCCTCAGCCTTCTGAGCCTCAGCCTCCTGCTCTCTCTGGAAACGGTCAGCCTCAGCTTCCTTCTTGAGCTGATAGAGCTTTGCGTCAGCCTCCTGCTGTGCCTTGTAGCGCTCAGCCTCAGCTTTCTTCTTGATCTCTGCGTCGAGGGATTTCTCCTTTACCTCGGCTTCCTTCGCCTTGAGCTCTACATCCTTCTCGGAAGCGGCGATGTTTGCATTAGCCTTCGATACCTCGATGGTCTTACGCTGCTCTTCCTTCTGGATCTCGTATGCGGCATCGGCGATAGCGAGCTGTGTATCGGCTTCCTTTTTCAGTTCAGCCTGACGGATAGCGAGCTCGTTGTTCTTCTGAGCTATCTCGGTCTCAGCGAGCACCTTCGCATCGTTTGCTTCCTTCTTTGCCTGAGCCTTTGCTATCTCGATCTCCTTCTCGGATTCAGCTCTTGCAATTGCAGCCTTCTTCTGTATTTTGGTCGTGTTGTCGATACCGAGATTCTCAATGAGATTCTGGTCATCGGTGAAGTTCTGAACGTTGAACGAAACTATCTCAAGTCCCATTCTGTTGAGGTCGGGAGCAGCGTTCTCCTGAACCTTTTCAGCGAAAGCCTTACGGTCATTTACCATTGCCTCGAGAGTCATCTGTCCGACGATCTCACGCATATTGCCTTCGAGCACCTCACGTGCTACCTTTGCAACGTAGGTGGTGTCCTTGTTGAGGAAGTTCTCGGCACCGAGCTTTATGAGCTGCGGATCGCTGCTGACCTTGACGTTTACGTTGGCGTCAACATTTATATTGATATAATCGGCTGTAGGAACTGCGCTCGAGGTTTTTACATCGACCGCGATGAGCTGTAATTTCAGCTTGTCGACCCTCTCGAAGAACGGGATGCGAATGCTTGCCTTGCCGATGATAGTCTTGCGTCTGAGACCCGAGATTATCAGTGCTGTGTCCGGAGGAGCCTTGATGTAGCCGAGCGCCAGTATCAAAATGATGATCAGTACGACAACTGCTCCGATGGCGATAGGGATGATGGGAAGATTTTCTAACATTTCTAACATGGTATACCTCCTTGCAGGTATGTATGGTGGTTTGTGATGCACACTGTCCGTGTACAATATGCATTATACAGCACCGTGAAAAATTTGTCAATATATGTCGTAGCTTCGGTATATACCGGAAGATGATAACAGCAGATACGGAAATATATGTCCTTGCGACTGAATTTAGAGTTCATATGAACCTGTAGTAAGCTCACACGAAAGTTCTTTGCCCCGGACATTTCTTTTCCATATATTTTTGGCTATGTCATTATTCCGACAAAATATGCGTTCATTGTATGCTATAATAGTTTGCAACTATGATTCGGAGTGTGATACATATGAACAAGCTATCAGAAATATTCAGCCGTCCAGCCGTCAGGACCTCAGCCGGACTTATCCTTTCATTTGCCGGAGGCTTCGTTTTTTCGGGAACTGAGCTCGCAGGAGCTGCCTCCTTCGCGGACATCTCACTTACAGGCGCCCTGCCCCTCCAATATGCGGCAGCTGCTCTGACGGGCGCTATGATACGCGGAATATCGACGGATTCCGTCGGAAAGAGCATCGTCAAACTGGCAGCGATGTCGTTCATCATCATCGCAAAGCTCTTCTCGGGCAGCCGCACATCGCCCCTGAGAAACGGAGTTATCACCGCAATTTCGGTAATGCTCGCAGGAATATCGGTATCGGCGCTCATCGGCGAGCTTCCGCAGAAGCTGATATTCTACGGCTTCTACGCTGTCCTTGCAGGCTTCGCCGCCTACTGCGGAGCTGAGCTCGCGGACTCTCTTTCAAGCGAGCACGTCATATCATTATATGGATTTTCGGGTGGGTGTTATGCTGTGATCTATATATTATACATCGCCTCTCTGTACTCCGTCGACATTCCTGCTGTAGACCCCGGAGCTGTGGTCGGAATGACTGTGACGCTCCTCGCCGCGTACAATTACGGAAGCGCCGGAGGTATAATATGCGGCGCTCTTACGGCATTTGCTGCCGCTCTCGTATCGCCGCGCGAGTGCATCGGCTCGGCAGTCCTGCCGGCAGCCGGACTCTTTGCCGGTCACGTCCGGAAGGGCAGACCTCTCATTTCAGCGCTTATCTTTACGGCTCTGTGCTATTCGCTGAGCGTGCTTACAGGTGCGCCGCGCGACGGCTCTGACATAACGCTGAGCGTTCTCGCCGCAGCCGGATTATTTCTCATCATCGCGCCGAATCTTTCGGATAAATGGGTTTCGGCAGAAAGTGCTCCGGCTGACGGAAAACGCAGCTTTGAGGAGCAGCGTATCCGCTTCCTTTCCGGTATAATCGACTCCGTCCGCCGCGACGCCGTGAAGCTTTCCGCAGCTCTGAGCGCCGCTGAATCGAGTAGAAGCGAGAACCCGGAGGTCTGTGTGAGCTGCTCACGCGGAAGGAGCTGTCAGCGCTTCGAGCTTGAGGCGTCCGGCGAGCTTTCCCCGGAGATACCGCAGAGCTGTGTAAAAAAACGGGAGCTGACAGAAGAGCTTGAGCACCTCCGTCAGAACCGTCTTGCTGAAAGACTGCTACGGCTCAGACGCTCACGCGACCGCAGTATGCTGAGCGAGCAGATGAAGCTGACAGGCGAGATATTGCGTGATACAGTATCTGGGAGCGAGCTGCGCAGCTCTCCGAGGACTGCCGCGAAGATAGCAGAGCTGCTGAAGGCTCACGAGCTCGAACCGGTTCGGACCGCTGCCGTTTACAACAGCGCAAACCGCCTGTGTGTCGGGCTCTACTACGAGAATACGAAGGTCGGTCTGAGCAGCTCGCGCATCCGCGACCTCATCGTCGACGGTCTGGGGATCGAGCTCACGCCGGCGGCTCCGGTGAGCTCTGCGGAGGAGATACGCCTCTCCTTCTATGAGAAGCCGGCTTACACTGTCGAGGTCTATTCGGCATCGGTCTGTGCTGAGGGCTCGGAGGTCAGCGGAGACAGCACTTCTGTCTTCACCGACGGCGAGGGGATATGCTATATTTCGCTGTCTGACGGTATGGGCACCGGCAAGAGCGCTGCTGTCGATTCTCACACAGTCATCGCGCTTTTCCGGCGGCTCGTCTGCGGAGGTATGGACTGCACGACCGCTGTGAAAATGGTGAATTCTGTAATGGTCGGCAAATCGCGCGACGAGTCCTTCGCAACTCTCGACGCAGTCCGCTTCGACCCGGATAAATGCACACTGACCTCAGTAAAATCGGGGGCTGCGGCAACTCTGATAAGGCAGGGCGAGGACGTGATGAAGGTCACATCTTCGACCTTCCCTGTCGGTATAAATGAGGAGGCAGAGGTGTTCACGGCAGAGCATCTGCTTGCAGACAATGACATCGCTCTCATCTTCTCGGACGGCATAAGTGAAAACGAGTTCCCGTTTATGCGTGAGCTCCTACTCAGCTGTGATGATGTGAAGGAGATAGTCCGCGAAACCGCGCTGAAAAGTCCGACTTTCGTCAAGTCTGCGCACACCGATGATGTGACTGTGATAGGAGTAAAAGTTTTAAGAAATAAATAAACTATATATTTTTTTGATAGACATATACCTTGTGTGTGCAAATTCACAACGAATCAGTTTCCCCGAGCTTATTTGGTGTGGCAAAATGCACAGAAGTATAGCAGCAATTTTATCGTATTAACTGAATTTTTATGCTGATTTACAAAAATGCTTGAATAATTGCGTTATTTCTGATAAAATGTATATAGCAAAGGAGGCTGAATTATGTCTGTTAACAATAATAATCCCAACGATTTTCCGCTTTATTTATTCTATCAGGGCAAAAACTACGAGGCCTGGAAATTTTTCGGCGTTCACAGCCGTAAAAGAGGCCGAGGCAAGCTCTTTACGTTCAGAGTTTGGGCTCCTAATGCTGTAAGCGTTTCTGTCGTCGGCGACTTCAACGGCTGGGACAGGAGCAAGGATCCCTGCCAGCTCATTGCGGACGGCATATGGGAGGCTGAGATCTCAAAGCTGAAACAGTTCGATACTTACAAGTACAGCATAGAGACTCCCGACGGACGCATCATCCTGAAAGCTGATCCATACGCGGCTCACTTCGAGACACGTCCCGGGACTGCGTCAAAGATCTTCGAGAGCAGCTTTGAATGGAATGACAGCGACTGGTACGCCAAAAAGGCTTCCTCAAGCATATACAAGAGCCCCGTCAACGTGTACGAGGTGCATCTCAGCTCGTGGAAGAACTACGGCGGAAACGTGTATATGGACTATACCACGTTCGCGAAGGAAATAATCCCATACCTCAGAAAAATGTCCTACACCCATGTTGAGTTTATGCCGCTCACCGAGTATCCCTACGACGGCTCGTGGGGCTATCAGGTCACCGGTTACTTCGCTCCGACCTCGCGCTACGGCACTCCGGACGACTTCCGTGCTATGGTGGAGGCGTTCCACGAAGCCGGCATCGGCGTTATCCTTGACTGGGTGCCTGCCCATTTCCCGAAGGACGCAGCCGGCCTGTATGAATTCGACGGCACCTGCTGCTACGAGTACACAGATGAACGCAAAAAGGAACACAAGGCGTGGGGGACACGCGTTTTTGACTACGGCAAGGCTGAGGTCTGCTCGTTCCTCATTTCGAGCGCGAACTACTGGTTCGACGAATTCCACGTTGACGGTCTGCGCGTAGATGCTGTCGCTTCGATGCTCTACCTCGACTACGACAGACGTGACGGCGAGTGGGCTGCGAATATCAACGGCGGCAACGAGAACCTCGAGGCTGTTGAATTCCTCAGACGTCTCAACGAGGCTGTCTTCTCCAAGCACCCCGATGCTCTTATGATAGCCGAGGAATCGACTGCGTGGCCGCTCGTAACAAAGCCCACCGACATCGGCGGTCTCGGCTTCAACTTCAAGTGGAATATGGGCTGGATGAACGATATGCTCAGCTATATGAGCCTCGACCCCATCTACCGCTCATTCAACCACGATAAGCTCACATTCTCATTCTTCTACGCTTTCTCCGAGAACTATATCCTGCCTATCTCGCACGATGAGGTAGTTTACGGAAAGTGCTCGATGATAAATAAGATGCCCGGTGAGTACGAGCAGAAATTCGCGTCATACCGCGCTTTTCTCGCTTATATGATGGCTCATCCCGGCAAGAAGCTCCTCTTTATGGGACAGGAATTCGGTCAGATGAACGAATGGAACTACCAGTCACAGCTCGACTGGGATCTCCTCAGCTTCGATTCCCACCGAAACCTCCTCAAATTCAACGAGAAGCTCAACAAATTCTACGCCGAGAATGCTCCGCTCTGGCAGAACGACGATTCGTGGAGCGGCTTCAGCTGGATCTCCAACGATGACTACAAGCAGAGCGTTATTGCGTTCAGGCGTATTGATGACAACGGCGAGGAAATAATAGCTGTGTGCAACTTCGTTCCCGTCGAGCGCCGCGATTACCGCATCGGTGTCCCTGCAAAGGGTACCTACAAGGTGGTATTCAACTCCGATGCTGCCGAATTCGGAGGCGCAGGTCTTTCCGAAAAGTCCTACAAGTCCGAGGCAGTCGGTATGCACGGATTCGATGACAGCATTTCCCTCACCCTCGCTCCGCTGTCAGTTATGTACCTCAAGCTCGCTCCGGCAAGAAAGAAGTCCGTAAAGGCTGCGGACTCAGCTAAAAAAACAAAGACTCCCGCAAAGCGTAAAAAGTCTTCCGCAGGAGACAAATAACATCAGGATACAATCTACATCAGGAGGAATAATATGTACACTAAGAAAAAAGTCGTAGCAATGCTCCTTGCAGGCGGTCAGGGCAGCAGACTTTACGCACTTACCAAGAACGTTGCCAAGCCGGCAGTTCCTTACGGCGGTAAGTACCGCCTTATCGACTTCCCTCTCTCGAACTGCACCAATTCGGGCATTGATACAGTCGGCGTTCTCACACAGTACCAGCCGCTCGTCCTCAACGAGTATATCGGCAACGGTCAGCCGTGGGACCTCGACAAGATGAACGGCGGTGTCCACGTTCTGCCGCCGTACGAGACTCAGGCAGGCGCTTCGTGGTACGAGGGCACAGCTAATGCTATCTACCAGAATATGCGGTTCATCGAGAGATATGACCCCGAGTACGTTGTA
>Ga0310697_10007590_pt1 | contig 10201 bp, 6 predicted proteins | sample 172DNAGHGlowgp2_FD_203883 | JGI IMG/M metagenome (GOLD analysis project Ga0310697, IMG submission 203883) | Sheep rumen microbial communities from Palmerston North, Manawatu-Wanganui, New Zealand - 1728 DNA GHGlow gp2 (v2) (version 2) | ecosystem: Host-associated > Mammals > Digestive system >...
CGGCGTCAACAACCTGTTCACGTGGGTCGGACTGAAGAATTTCAACACCATGCTCTCGTGGACGGGCGGCGGCGGGGTCAACTATGCCGCGACGTTCGGCGAGATCTTAGGCTGGACGCTGATCTGGGCGTTCTTTGCGACGTTCACCAACTACTTCCTCGGCATGCTCGTCGCAATGGCGATCAACAAGAAGGGCATTCGCTTGAAGAAGATGTGGCGCACGATCCTCGTTCTGACGATCGCGATCCCGCAGTTCATTTCGCTGCTGTACGTAAGCAAGCTGTTCGCAAAGAACGGCATCGTGAACGGCATCCTGATGGATCTCGGCTGGATCAAGCAGGCGATCGACTTCTGGGGTACGACCGATCACAACGGGCTCTTGCCGCGCATCATGGTCATTGTGATCAACATCTGGATCGGCATTCCGTACCTGATGCTGATCGCGACGGGCATTTTGATGAACATTCCGGCGGACCTTTACGAGTCCGCGAAGATCGACGGCGCGAGCGGCTGGAAGCAGTACACCAAGATCACGCTGCCGTATATGCTGTTCATCACGGGCCCGTACCTTTTGACGAGCTTTACGGGCAACATGAACAACTTCAACGTCATCTATCTGCTGACGGGCGGCGGACCGACCAACGCGGCGGCGTCCGGCGCGGCGGGCTCGGTGGGATACACGGACCTGCTCATTACGTGGCTGTTTAAGATCACGCAGGGCGCGGAATCCAAGTTCTATCTTGCTTCCGTCGTCGGTATCCTGGTGTTCATTGTCATTGCGGTCATCTCCCTGATCGTGTACAACCTGCTGCCGTCCGTGAAGAATGAGGAGGATTTCCAATGATGACGAAAGAAACTTCTATGAAACGGCACATGGGTATGCGCGCCGCGAACACAATTTCCAATACGATCATTCATATCATCCTTGCAGTGATCGCGGTCATCTGGCTGCTGCCATTCGTGTTTATCGTTTTGCAGTCGTTCCGCGTGGAGAACACCTGGCAGGTCGGCTACGTCATTCCGAAACAGTGGGGGCTTGCGAACTACAAGAATCTCCTGTACGACGCGACCAAGGGCTGGTTCGGGACGCCGTTCGCCAAATGGTATCTGAACACGTTCATCACTGCGCTCGTGACCGCGGTTTTACAGACGGTCTTTGTACTTTGCATGAGCTATACGCTTTCGCGCTTTCGTTTCAAGATGAGAAAGGCGCTGATGCGGTTTATGCTGATCCTCGGCATGTTCCCGGGCATGCTGACGATGATCATTCTGTACCGTGTTCTGAAGGACCTCGGTCTTACGCAGGAACACGCCGTACCCGGTCTGATCCTCGTGTACGTGGCGTCGTCCGGCATGGGGTATTACGTCTCGAAGGGCTTCTTCGACACGATCCCGAAATCGCTCGACGAGGCGGCGCGCATCGACGGCGCGAACCGCGCGCAGGTGCTCTGGAAGATCATTCTGCCGCTGGCAAAGCCGATCGTCATCTATACGGTATTGACCGCGTTTATGGGCCCGTGGGGCGACTTCGTGTTCGCGCGGTACATCTCGTTCGGCGCGCAGGCGGGCATGAACGTGGCGGTCGGTATGTGGAGCTGGCTGCAGCTGGACCAGATCGGACAGAAGTACACCATGTTCTGCGCGGGCGGCGTGGTCGTCGCGATCCCGGTTCTGATCCTGTTCCTGTGCCTGCAGCGGTACTATGTCGAAGGCGTCACGGGCGGCGCGGTCAAGGGTTAATGCCCGAATCTTTCACGTGAAGAAAAGGAGTACGATATGGCAAGTGTAAAACTCACCAACGTAAAGAAAATTTACGATAACAACGTCGTCGCCGTGCACGATTTCAACCTGGACATCAAGGACAAGGAGTTCGTCGTGTTCGTCGGTCCGTCCGGCTGCGGCAAATCCACCACGCTCCGCATGATCGCGGGCCTAGAAGAGATCAGCGACGGTACGATCGAGATCGACGGCGAGGTCGTCAACGACCTGCAGCCGAAGGACCGCAACATCGCGATGGTCTTCCAGAACTACGCGTTGTATCCGCACATGACGGTGTACGACAACATCGCGTTCTCGCTGCGTCTCAAAAAGATGCCGGAGGACGTGATCTACGCAAAGGTCACCAACGCGGCGGAGATACTCGGCATCACGCCGTACCTCATGCGCAAGCCGCGCGCGCTGTCCGGCGGACAGCGTCAGCGTGTCGCGATCGGGCGCGCCATGGTCCGCGACTCGAAGGTCTTTCTGATGGACGAGCCGCTTTCTAACCTTGACGCAAAGCTCCGTAACCAGATGCGCGCCGAGATCATCCTTCTGCGGCAAAAGCTTGACACCACGTTCGTCTATGTCACGCACGACCAGACCGAGGCAATGACGCTGGGCGATCGCATCGTCATCATGAAGGACGGATACATCATGCAGGTCGGCACGCCGACCGAGGTCTTCGAAATGCCGAACAACCTGTTTGTTGCGGAGTTTATCGGCGCGCCGAAGATGAACATCCTGAAAACCGAGCTCGTCCGCGAGGGTGACAGGTATTACGTCAAGCCCTGCGGCGCGAAGATCGAAGTCACCGGCGAAAAGGGCAGACTGCTCAAAGAAAAGGGCGTCGAGGGCGGCGAAATCATCCTCGGCGTGCGTCCGGAGCACATCGTTCTGGCGAGCGAACCGGGCGAGAACGCGATCCCGTGCACGCTCGAAGTCAACGAAATGATGGGCAGCGAGCTGCATCTGCACGTGTATACCGACGAGGGCACGCGCTGGATCGTGCGCGTCCCGACCATCGACCTTTCGAACGAACAGCGCGAAGGCCTCATCAACGGCGCGCGCCTGTACATCACGTTCGAGGGCAAGGTCATGCATTTCTTCGATCCGAAGAGCGAAAAAAACCTCATTTACGGAGAATAATAAGAGAAAACCGGGCAAAGCGGACGGGAACTCCCGTCCGCTTTCTCTCTTGTTTCGGACGTATTTCTATGATAAAATACAATCATCAATCCAACAGGGAGAGCAGGGCATGAAAAAACTGTCGAACGACTGGGAGTTTACGCCGGTGTGGACGGATGCGTTTCGTCTCGGCGAGGGCGAGGGCGAGCCGGTGCGGCTGCCGCACAGTCCGCGCATGGTTCCGCAGCACTACGCGGGGCCGGAGGAGTACGAGGGCGTCTACGGATACCGGCGCGCGCTGCCGCTGTTTGAATCGGAGCGCGCTAAACGCGTGTTTGTGCAGTTCGACGGCGCGGCGCACATCGCGACCGTGTACGTGAACGGAACGGAACTGAAAACGCATCGGTGCGGCTACACGGCGTTTCGCGTCGAGATCACGAAAGCGGCGCGCTTTGACGGCACGGACCTTTTAGCGGTGCGGCTGGACAGCACCGAGAATCCGTCGGTCCCGCCGTTCGGATACGTCATCGATTATCTGACCTACGGCGGACTGTACCGCGACGTGTGGCTGGACCTAAGGAACGAAACCTGCCTTGCGAACGTGTTCGTGCAGACGCCGGACCTTGAGACCGCCAAGGTGCAGGCGACGATTTCGGGTCCCGCGCCCGCGGCGATGCGGCTTCGCGTGCTGGACGCACAGGGCGAGTGCGTTGCCCAGACGACGGTTTCCGCCGCGGCGGCGAACGCGCAGCAGATGGAAGGCTTTTCGGTCTTTTCGGCGGCGCTGAAAGCAGCCGGCGTCACGCCGTGGACGTGCGAGCATCCCGCGCTCTACACGCTGGAAACGACGCTGTACGACGACGCGATGCAGCCTGTCGATACGGTGAACACGCGCTTCGGCTTCCGCACGGCGGTGTTTCAGAAGGACGGGTTCTATCTGAACGGCAAACGCACGTTTTTACGCGGACTCGACCGGCATCAGGCGTATCCGTACCTCGGCTACGCCGCGCCCAAACGCCTGCAGGAGGAGGACGCGAAGATCTTAAAACACGAGCTCTGCTGCAACGCGGTGCGCACCTCGCACTATCCGCAAAGCCAATTCTTCATCGACGCCTGCGACGAGCTGGGCATTCTGGTGTTCACCGAGATTCCCGGCTGGCAGCACATCGGCGACGAGGCGTGGCAGAAGCAGGCGCTCGACAACGTGCGCGAAATGGTGCTTGAGAACCGCAACCATCCGTCGATCGTGCTGTGGGGCGTGCGGATCAACGAGAGCCGCGACAACGACGCGCTGTATGAACAGACGAACGCGCTCGCGCGGTTTCTCGATCCCTCGCGGCAGACCTCGGGCGTGCGGTATCTGAAGCAGAGTAGCTTCCTGGAGGACGTGTACGCGTACAACGATTTCAAGCCGTTCGACTTCGACGCGCCGATCTGCAAAAAGAGCGAGGTCGTGCCGGATGTGAGCCGCGGGTATCTGATCTCGGAGCATTCGGGGCATATGTTCCCCACGAAGTCCTTCGATCCGTGGCGCAGGCGGCAAAAGCACGCGCTGCGGCATGCGCGAACGCTGGACGCGGCGCAGGCGTCCGGCGAGCACGCGGGGTGTTTCGGCTGGTGCATGTTCGATTATCCCACGCACAAGGACTTCGGTTCGGGCGACCGCGTATGCTATCATGGGGTGTTGGACGCGTTTCGCAATCCCAAGCTTGCCGCGGCGGTGTACGCCTCACAGGGCGACGAACAGCCGGTGCTGGAGATCGGCACGCCGATGTGCATCGGCGATTATCCGGCGGGCGAGATCGGAGAGATCTACGCGTTCACCAACGCCGAGAAGGTCGCGCTGTATAAAAACGACAGGCTGGTGAAGACCTTCAGGCCGCTTCCGTGGAAGGGCTTAAAGCACCCGCCGGTAAAGATCGACGATCTCATCGGGCAGCTTCTGATCAGCGAGGAGGGCATCACCGGCAAGAAGGAACAGCGGCTGCACGCGGCGCTTCTGTCGGCGGCGCGGCACGGACTCGACAAGATGCCGCTGATCGATAAGCTGAAGATGTTCTACGCCATGAAGCGCTATCATATGAGCTATGCCGACGGCGAGGAGCTGTACGGAAAATACGTCGGCAACTGGGGCGGCGTTGCGACCGGCTGGCGGTTCGACGCGATCAAAGGCGATACGGTCGTTGCGTCGGTGTTCGCGCGGCCGGGCAAGCGTCTGCATCTCGAAGTGAAGGTCGGCTCGACCGAACTGATGGAGGACGGCGGCTACGACGCGACCGCCGTGCGCATTCGCGTGCTCGACGAGAACGGAAACCTCGCGCCGTATGCGCAGCTGCCGGTGCATTTTACCGTTTCGGGCGATCTGGCGTTGATCGGACCGAAAAGCGCCTGCGCGGAGGGCGGCATGACCGGAACGTATGTAAAGACCGTCGGTCGCGCCGGCGAAGGAACGCTCACGATTGAAACGGAGCAGACCGCTCCGGTCACGATATCCTTTACGATTGGGGAGGCATAAACATGGAACGGACGCTCAGCTACGTCATCGAAACGGAAACCGGCGCAAAGATTACCGGCAGCACGCCGCTCACCGGCTGCGTGCACGTGCGCGTGCCGCTTGAACACGCGCGGCTCAAAACCGTGACGGCGACGGTCGATCTCAAACTGCCGGACACGGCGCGCATTTTCCAAAACGGCTATCAGAACTGGACGTACAGTCCGGAATACGACAGGACCGGACGCACGCGGGGCTTAAAGCATCTGCCGTTCTTTTTGCGCGGTGCGTTTCAGATCAACCGCTACGGCGATTATCACTTCATAAAGTACCCGTACAAAAAGGGGATCACGCACGGCGAATCCTGGTGCTATTTCCGCGACGGCGATCGGTTTTTGCTGATCGGCTCGCTCGACGAAACGCCGGGGTACACGCTGTTTCGCTACGACGCGAACAAGGGCGTGCTTACGATCGAACGCGATTGTAAGGGAATGCAGGTCGACGGCACGTTTGCCGCGTTCGATCTGTACGTTGCGGAGGGGACGGAAGCCGAGGTGTTCGACGGGTGGTTCAAGGCGATGGACGTGCGTCCGCTGACCGACAAACCGCTGTACGGGTATTCGAGCTGGTACAACCGCTATCAGAACATCAACGACGCGACGATCACCGACGATCTTTGCGGCGCAAAAGCGCTGTTGAAGCCGGGCGATCTCTTTCAGATCGACGACGGCTGGGAACCGGCAGTGGGCGACTGGCTCGTGCCGGACGAAACCAAGTTCCCGAACGGTCTGAAGGCGTCGGCGGACGCGATCCACGAAGCGGGATTCTTGGCGGGACTCTGGCTTGCGCCGTTCGTGTGCCAGAAAGGCTCGAAGCTTATGGAGGAGCATCCGGACTGGCTTTTAAAGCACGACGGCAAGCCGTGGTCGAACGGCTCGAACTGGGGCGGCTTCTATTCGCTCGACATCGACAATCCGGAGGTCGTGCAGTATGTGGAGAAGGTGCTCGACCGCGTGCTCAACGAGTGGGGGTTCGACCTTGTGAAGCTCGACTTTTTGTACGGCGCCGCGCCGTTCGGCACGGAGACCGAAAGCCGCGCCGCGCGCATGTGCCGCGCGATGCGCATCCTGCGGAAAGCCTGCCGCGGCAAGCGGATCCTCGGCTGCGGCGTGCCGCTGTGGCCGGCGTTCGGCGCGGTGGAATACTGCCGCGTCGGATGCGACGTCGGGCTCGACTGGAACGATACGAAGCTCATGCAGAAAACGCACCGCGAGCGCGTGTCCACCAAACAGTCGATCGAGGACACGATCTTCCGCCGCGAGCTGAACGGCCGCGCGTTTTTGGGCGATCCGGACGTGTTCTTCCTGCGCGAGCAGAACTGTAATCTGACGGCGGAGGAAAAGGAGAAGCTGTACACGGTCAACGCGCTTTTGGGCGGCATGCTTCTGACCTCGGACGCGCTGAACGATTACACCGAAGCGCAGCGCGAACAGTTTGCCGCCGTGCGCCGGCTCAAGGAACAGGCGACGGACGTTTCCGTTTCGGCCGACGACGGGATCGTGCTTTACTACACGCTCGACGGGACCGCGCGTTCGCTCCGGATCCTGTAAGTGTTTTGTCTAAAAGAAGCGCTCCGCAAACCGCGGAGCGCTTTTTTGCGAAATATCGTCTATAATGGAAACTTTTTCCTCAAATGACTTGCATTCTGAAATGCACCTTGTTATAATACAGGCGTTTGATGTTCAAAATTGGATGATCATGTCTCATTTTTGAACAAGAAAGCCATCTGCTTTTGCGGAACAAAACGGGAAGGAATGAAGGGAAATATGGCAGAACAACTGACCGAAAAGCAATTCGATCTTCTGACCGCGTATGCCGAGGCCGAATCGACGCTGACGCAGCGGGAACTGAAGGACCGGACGGGGCATTCGCTCGGAACGATCAATCGGGTCATCCGGGAGCTGACCGAGCTCGGGTTCGTCGAGCAGGGCGCGATCACCGAAAGCGGATTAGCGGCGCTGGAACCGTATCGGGTCAAGCGCGCGGTGTTTATTGCGGCGGGGTTCGGTTCGCGTCTTGCGCCGATCACGCTGAACACGCCGAAGCCGCTGGTGCGCGTGCACGGCAAGCGCATCATCGACACGCTGATCGACGCGTGTCTGAAGGCCGGAATCAGCGAGATCTATATTGTGCGCGGGTATCTTGCGGAGCAGTTTGACCAGCTGCTGTACAAGTATCCGATGATCCGGTTTCTGGAGAACCCGGCGTACAACGAGGCGAACAACATTTCGAGCGCTCTGGTCGCGCGGTACATGCTTTCCAACGCGTACGTCTTTGAAGCCGATCTGCTTTTACACAATCCGCGCATCATCCGGAAGTATCATTATACGTCGGACTTTCTTGCGATCAAAAAGGACCGGACCGACGACTGGTGTTTTACGGTCAAGGACGGCGTGATCGTCGAAGAAAAAGTGGGCGGACTGGACTGCTGGCAAATGGTCGGCATCTCGTACTGGAACGAGGCGGACGGGCATCGGCTCGCACAGGACATTGCGGACGTGTATGTTTCGCCGGGCGGCAAGGAGCGCTATTGGGAACAGGTTCCGCTGGTATTTTGCAAGGAGCATTATGCGGTCGGCGTTCTTCCGTGCTTCGATGAGGACATCGTGGAGATCGACACGTTCCGGGAACTGAAGGCGATCGACAAAACGTACGACATTTAATTGGTTTTTTATTTGAGGAAGGGGTATTGTATGAATAGAAAAGAAAACAAGCAAGCGGAAAACAAGGCGGGACTGAAACGTCAGCTTTCCCCAATGAACGTCTGGGCAATTGCGTTCGGCTGCGTCATCGGCTGGGGCTCGTTCATCAACCCGGGCAAGAAATTCCTGCCCAATTCCGGCGTTGCGGGCACCGCGATCGCCATGATTCTCGGCGCGCTGGTCATGATCATCATCGCGTTCAGCTACGCGTACATGGTTCCGAAGCATCCGAAAGCGGGCGGCGAGTTTACGTTCACGAAATCCTGCTTCGGCAAGCGTATGGCGTTTATCTGCGGATGGTTTCTCGTCGTAGCGTATCTGACCAACGTACCGATGAACAGTACGGCGATCGGTTTGATCGTCGACGGACTGGACGGCTCGGCGGATATCCTGAAATTCGGGTTCCACTATACCATTGCCGGATTTGACATCTATATGGGCGAAATGCTGCTGGCGATGTCCATCCTGATCCTGTTCGGCGTTCTGAACATCTTCGGCGTGAAGAAGGCGGCGTTCGTACAGACGATCCTCGCGTCGCTGCTGGTGATCTGCGTGGTTACGCTCTGCGTGGCGGGTCTTGTCAGCGCCAAGGCAAAAGGCGTCAATCTGCAGCCGATCTGGGGCTTTGACAAGAAAGCCGCAATGGAAGCAAAAGCGGCGACCTCGGACATCGGAACGTATGCGCACAAGGGCACGGCGGGAATCCTCTCCGCGATCCTTGCGACGTTTGCGATCGCGCCGTGGGCATACGTCGGGTTCGACGCGATCCCGCAGGCGGCGGAGGAGTTCAAGTTCTCCTATAAGAAAGTCAGCTTCATCATGATCATCGCGATCGTGTTCGGCTGCTTTGTGTACGTTTCCAACAACACCGTCGCCGCGGCGGCGCTCGAGAACTGGCCGGAACGCGTCATGGCGGGCGAGTGGGTGCTGTTGATTGCGGCCGAGGAGCTGCTCGGCACGTTCGGCAAGGTCCTGATCGGACTCGGCGTTTCCTGCGCGGTTCTGTCGGGCATTATGGGCTTCTATCTTGCGTCCAGCCGTCTGATGTACTCCATGAGCCGCGACGGGTATCTGCCGGAATGGTTCGGCAGAGTCAACAAGTACGGCACGCCGAGAAACGCAATGATCTTCTGCATCCTCGTCAGTCTCTCCGGTCCGATCCTCGGCCGCGAGGCGCTCGGCTGGTTTGTGGACATGAGCGCGATCGGCGCGTCCATCGGATACTTCTTCACCTGTGCGAGCACGCTGGTTACCGCAAAGCGCGACGACGACGGAACGCCGTTCCTGAAATTCATGGCACTCGTGGGCGTCATTTTCTCCGTTGCGTTCATGATTCTCCAGCTGGTCCCGATCCCCGGACTGAACGGCGTTCATTTCGGCAAGGAATCCTACATCATGCTGATCATCTGGATCGTGATCGGCGCAATCTTTTACGCGATCCAGTGGAAGCACTTCCGCACGAACGACTGATTCGGACGCTGCGAAAAAAACGTTTTTACGCGCAAACCCTTCTCCATGTTCGACAGGGAGAAGGGTTGTTTTTACCGGGCCGCGCAGGGGCGGCAGGATTGACATTCTTTGTAGAATCGAGTACAATTCTATTCAAGGATTGTCGATTTTGATCCGTTTTGTTTTCGCATCGAAAAAGCTCGATGCGAAAGGAAAGGTGTTAAAGGAGAACGCATATGACGGTTTGGCATGCCATCTACCAACTGCTGATCGGACCGCTCGAATTGTTTTTCGAGGTGGTCTTTTCACTGGCCAATCGTGTGATCCACCATCCGGGACTGTGCATCGTGTTTCTGAGTCTTGCCATGAACTTTCTGGTGCTGCCGCTGTACCGGCGCGCGGACGCCATGCAGGCGGAGGAGCGCGATCAGGCGTTGCGGATGAAGCCGTGGGTCGACCACATCAAAAAGACGTTCAAGGGCGACGAACGCTTCATGATGCTGCAAACATACTATCGCCAGGTGGGGTATAAGCAGACCGATGCGCTGAAAGGCTCGGTGTCGCTTCTCTTGGAAATTCCGTTCTTTATCGCCGCGTATCAGTTTCTTTCGCA
>Ga0310697_10007592_pt1 | contig 10200 bp, 9 predicted proteins | sample 172DNAGHGlowgp2_FD_203883 | JGI IMG/M metagenome (GOLD analysis project Ga0310697, IMG submission 203883) | Sheep rumen microbial communities from Palmerston North, Manawatu-Wanganui, New Zealand - 1728 DNA GHGlow gp2 (v2) (version 2) | ecosystem: Host-associated > Mammals > Digestive system >...
CTGGGCGTGAAGGTGCCAAAGATTGAGTCATTCGTGCTGGTGACGAATGAGGAGGGTGCTGACATCTACAAGTCGGCAAGTGCCGATAGTCCTTGGCGAGTAATCTGGTTGGAAGATGATGAAGAGGAGGGCGAGGTGCAGGTGGATGTGACGTGGTCGGACAAGAAAGCGCCCAGCAAGTACAGGGTGGAGCGTGACGTGGAGTATGAAGGAGGATGCCTGCTTTTGCTTGGCGAAGAGGGTGACTTCTGGAAAGTGAATATCTACAGGGATTATGCGCCCAATCTGGTAGTGGGCTACATCAAGAAGGCGGATGCCAAGGTGGCGGCGTTTGAACCGCTTACGGCAGACATGATTAAGGCACCGAATGATGATAAGCTGAGCCCTACTGTTGTGAAAACGGATGGCAAGTTTGCAGGTCTTGTGATGGACATCGGCTCTGATGAAGCATGGGGCGAGGAATGGATTGATGTGGGTGTGCTGGTGAATGGCATGATCGTGTCACCTGAATCGAGCCAGGTGAAGCTTATGCGCGACGACGAGGTGAAGGCACTCGAGTTTGTGTTTGATAAGGAGAGTGGAGGCGTGCTGCTGCGCTATCCCGAACCGATGATGACTGACAGCGAAGGTGCCTTGGGCACGTGGTTTGACCCAGCCAAGTTGACGGACAATCAGATAGAACAAATGCTGAAGGTGCTGGGCAAACAGAAGAAATCGAAAGGCGTGAAATGCGAGTGCCGCATTCCACAGGGTGATGGTTCAAGACAAACCTTCTATCTGAAGTAAGGAAGAATTACTTGAGGCTGAAAGAAAATGCTGAAGTTTAGCATGTGCTCAACTTCTTGGGAGTTAAAGGAGTTAAGGTAGTTATTGACGTTTGCTTATTTGACCAATTTCAAATTGCCAAATAAATTGTACATTGTACATCGTCAAATTGTAAATACCTTAACTCCTTTAAATGATACTTGCTTATTGTTCGGGAGACATCAAGAGTCCCCACTCTTCACTGTTCATGGGCATCAGTCGCATCATACGATAGACGAGCTGCATTTCCACGTCGAGGGTGCGTGTCAAGAACGATGTTGACTTCTCGTACATCTTTTCGAAACGTTGGTTGGTCTCGTCTGTGACGAGTGTGTTGAGAGGAACATACTCTTGTTTGTCGGGAAACTGAACGGCAGGCGTAAGAATGTACTGGGCATCTTTTTGCTGCGCTTGCAGTTTCTGAGGCAAGGGCTTCGCATTGGTCGGACAAGCGAGCGAGAAATTGCTTGCCTCATTCAGTTCCTTTACGTAGCTGTCATATTCCTCAGACGACACTTTGCCGACTTCCTTGTTTTGGGAAAGGTTGTTAAGAGCTTTGAAAAGCTGCTCACTATTTTCGATGGAGCCAGAGAGCGTCAGGTCGTCAACGAACTTCAAGACAATATCGGCTCTGCCTTCTTTGAAGATGGTTCCCAAATGGGCATAAGCGTCTGCATCCTGCCAAGTGGAAGAGGATGTTTTGATATTGTCAATGATATTGTCGATGAAGGCTTTCTGTTCAGGAAGGGTAACCACTGCCACACCATTGAGCATCTCCATTCCTTTCTGGGTGAACGAAGTGAGAATGTTCAGCAGAGTGCCTGCGGAAGAGTCGGTGGTGCCCCAAGAGAGAACGATAGCGCTGTCATCGTCAGGCAGCCCATAGGTGTTTCCCTTCAAAGCAGAACGGATATCGACACCCATCTGGAACTCGTTGGTCTGGAAACTCACATATTGTGATTCGGGAGTCTTTTCCAACATCGTAGATACCACTCCATTGCACAGGGTGACTTCCTCGTCGTTGAAGAGTCCTGTCATTCGCAGACTCATTTTTCGAGGAATGCGATTGACACATGCCATCCCTGTGGCGCCATTCATTTGGGCTGGTGACACGGATTCATACCACTCCCCTTCGTTACGGAGCGCAATCTTGTAGAGTGTCTGTCCGTAGCCCTCAACGGTAGCGGGGAAGACAAATTCAAGCCCTTCTGCTGGTCTCATGGTGTATTTGCCATTTTCATCGAAGATGACACGAACACCGAAAGACATGATGTCAACGGGAATGTATGCCTGATAGCCCATCGCTGCCAATTCGCTTCCGCTCTCCACTGGACGTGCGTTTTGGATAGCATTCCTTACGGCTAAAAGTGCACACACCTTCTTCAGATTGGTGCTGAAGTGTGGGTCTTTCCCTATGTATGTCAGCAGCTGTGATTGAATTTGCGTCATCATGTCGAACAGTTGAAAATCGAGGTTTTCATCCAAGATTCGAACATCATTCTCGACATGTGTAATCAATTCATCACGCTCCTTTCGAGCCTCCTCGTTGATGGGGTCGTCATCATCGTTGGAGGAGCACGACATCTGCATGGTCAGCCCCAAGAAAAGTGAGGCGAACAGCACCCAATTAATGATTCTTTTCATACGTTTCCTCCTTTCTTAACGAGCCAACAACTTCTTACCATTCATAATAAAGACGCCTTTGGCTGGCTTGCTCTCAAGCAGGCGACCCTGAAGGTCGAAGATTTGTTGAGTGCCATCGCTATCCACTGTGCGGATGGATGAAATGCCAGTTGCATCATTGAAACGAGTCTTGATGTCAGCATCGAAGAGCAGGTCTGGATTTTCTTCCACAACGTTCTCGCCAGGCACACGGAACATCGTACGATAGCCTTGCTGATTAGATTTGCCAGCTACACGACGGTGAGCAGGATCCATTTCATAAGAATCACCCATAGCGTCGTTTGCAAAGAAGAAGGCACGGAACGCATTGACACGAAGGGGTTCACCACCTTCTGGCGTCATGAATCGTGTCCAAGAACCGTCTTCACCAAGAGCATAGACTTGTTTCTCGTCAGCCTCTGTAGATGACATTGCGAAGAACTGTCCTCTCCATGAACCCAACTCTACCTGCTCCTGATTGAAGAACGCCTTCTCATAGTCATAAACAGGATCCGATACAATCACATCCATAGCTTTAGCGTTCAAGGCTACACCATAGGCATTCAGGCTCACGCTACCCTGCTCCACTACGGCAAGATATGCCTCACCTGCCTTAGCGCAAGGTTCCACATCAGTAAAGATGAACTGCTTGTAGTAGTTGTCGATATAAGAGAGCTTGTAAAGCTTGATGTTGTCAGCTGGTTGGTGGTCGCTGAATTTCATGTCAAAAGGCAGACAAAGGGTGTAAGCCTTAGGTGTCCATGTGCCATCGCCATTGTCAACAGCAGAGAGCACACGGTCATAGAACACATTGACCACTTGTTTGTCATACTTCTCAAGCATGTCGTTATTGCTTTCATTGTTGTCTTCCATCAAAGCCACTCCTTGAATTGGAGCATGGAAGCCTTGGAAATCGTCAAGGCAAACGGCTTGTCCTTTGAACATCAACTGGTACACACCAGAATATGGCGCCTTGAAGAAGACTGTGCCGGACTGAGTGTAAATGTCATAGAGTGTCCAATCCTCGTCAAGTTCACGACGATAATAAACATAGAGCAAACCGCTTCCACTGCTTTCACCGCCTCCTCCGAACATCGCCATCATATCCATGCCGCCGCCGGTCATCTCAGCCAAGAAATGCATCACATCGCCTTTCTGAGCCTGCAAACGAGGAGTGACCAGTTCGTATTCTTCTGATTCTGTGGTTGCCATCCATGTCTTAGGTGCACCTCCGCCACCCATGCCAAACATCGCCATCATGCCACCACCTCCGGTAGGTTTCGTGATAGCCCAACCTGTTGTTTCCCAACCTGCAGGAAGTTCTTGTGGTATGGACTCGTCATCCACCACATATTCAGGTTCGAAATTCTCAGACCATACATCTGCAGCAATCTTATAGGCCTGCATGCTAATGGTCTGTGGAGACAGGAATTCATCAGTAGGAGCAAATGTGATGAAGACGTTGTTCTCACCGAGAGTGGCTTCATCCACATTGAAAGTGACATCCACCTTCACCGCTTCGCCAGAGGCAACTGTGAAGGTTGTCTGACTAAGGCTGAACACGCGCTCATCTGAAGAGATGGCGTTGACGTGGAGTGTGCCAGTACCTGTGTTCATCACCTTAAAGGTCTTGGTCACATTTTCACTTTGAGCTCCGAGACCAACATGCTTGACCACAGCGCTGTCAAGTGTCACGTAGAGGTCGGGAGCCTCGTTGTCAATTTGGAAGCCTGCAACACTGTCGATGAGGATGCTGTCAGAAGCGGTGAAGCGGAAACGATATTCACCTGGTTGCATGTAGCCAACCCATAAAGCCTTATAAAGAGAATCCACATCATTGGAGAAATCCTGCACTTTTTCCCACTTGTTGCTTCCGTACACCGATTTCTCCACAGTGAAGACAGAACCGCCTCCACCCATACCGAACATGCCGCCTCCACCGCTGTTGCCATTCTTTGCGGAGAATGTCAGCACTTCGTCAGCACCTGTGAATGTCAATGGAGGTGTTATAAGTGAGAATGTGGGTGCGCCACCGCCCATCATGCCAGCCATACCGTCATCTGCTTTCACAACAGTTGCAGCTCCTTCTTCCACCTTCCAACCTTCTGCATACCAGCCTTTAGGCAATGCATTTGCATTGAATGTTTCCACCCAAACATCTGGGTTGGAAATAACGGCATCGGCAATGAAACTCACTCCGTAAACACGTTCGTCAACTGGTAAAATACCAATCTGAGCACCATTCTTTCCCATGTGTCCTCCCTGATAGAGGAACGTGATGTCAACATCTAAGGTATCCCCACCTGCAATAGCAAGTTCCTTGGGGGAAACAATAAAGACAGACTCATCATCTGAGGAAACATTGATGTTGAGAGTGCCCGTAGCGGTATTGATGACTTTGCATTTTGTTGTGCTATCTATTGCACATACACCAAAATTGATGTATTTGACAGCTTTATCGCCATAAATCACATGAATGTCGGGAGCTTCCATATCAATCTGGAAACCTGCCACGCTGTCAATTTCCACATTGCCAGCTGCTCTGAAACGGAAACGATATTCACCAGCAGGAGTGTCTGACACGGTGAACGTCTTATACAGGGTATCGAGTTCAGTGGTGAAATCAGCCACTCGCACCCATTTGTGATCACCATATACAGTACGTTCCACAACGAAAGTGGAGTCGCTGCTGCCACCCATCATGGACCCCATACCTGAAGCCTTGCCCTTGATGGCAGAGAACACCAGCACCTCATTCTCCTTCACCGTCAGCGGAGGAGTCATCAGGTAGTTGAATTCACTGTCGCCACCCATCATTTGCTTCATGTCGAAACCAGTCGATGCAGAAGCAGAACCTTTCTTGGCAACGCCTGTGCTATCAACCATCCAACCTTCTGCAAACCATCCGTATGGCAACTTGTTACCGTTAAACCTTTCGTCCATTGAAGACGAAGACTCTTGTGCTTTCACCTGCCCCACACCCATCAGGATGAGAAGTCCAAGCACCAATCTGAATTGAAATAACACGTTTTTCATTTGTATTTATTTAAATTTGTTTGTTGTTTGTATTGCGACAAAGGTACAACCTTTTTTAACTATTCCAAAATAATTTCCAAAAAAGACAAAAAAAAGAACGAAAAATCCGTCTGAAAATTCATTTTCTTTCATCAATTTGGAATTTTGGTCCCATTTTTGCAAATCCTTCTTGTTTCTTTGCGGGCTTCTTCCCAACGTGGAAAATATTTATCCATCAGCTTATGAAAACGAAGACTGTGATTGGGTTCCAACAGGTGGCAAAGTTCGTGAACCACAACGTGTTCAACGCACCAAGTTGGCAATAACAGCAGATAGATGGAAAAACAGATGGATTTGCTGCGCACGTTGCAGACGCCCCATCTGGAAATCATTGGCTTATAAGTAATCGCAAGGGGCTTTACACCCATGACTTTTGCATGGTTCTCGACCATCGGCTCAATCAAAGTGTTCAGTTTGGAGATGGCTTCGGCTTTCTTTTCTTTTGTGTGCAGCGGCAACTGACTGTAAAATGCTGCTCTATTTTTTTGCTGCTCGTCAGTTTTCTTCCGCGCCTTGACTATCCAATCACGATGTTCCCTTATGAAGCGAACCACCTCCATTTTGGGCATGCCATAGGGGGCTGACACATGCACATCACCACCTTTTACAACACGCATCGACAGTCTTTTTGTCCACCGGTATGTCACTTGTATAGCCATATCAGAAGTATCAACGGAATGAGATGAATAACACTATTGCAATCTGAGCAAACAGTATCAGCGGAATGCCGTACTTGAACTTTTTGTGCATCGTCTTGTGATGCCATACTTTCATACCTATCCAAGCACCAACACTACCTCCAATAACTGCGATACTCAACAAAGTCATTTCAGGAATGCGCCACTTAGAACGCTTCGCCTTCCACTTGTCAATACCGTACAAGAAGAAGGCGAACACGTTGATTGCCAAAAGATAAATGAGTATGAGCTGCATTATTGTATTGCGGCTTCGTCATAGACGCTCTTCAACTCGTCCATCACAACCTTGCCGTTCTCCATGTGAAGCTTAATCTTGTTCTCACCATGCCAACCACCGTCAGTGAACGTGTAGTGATACCATCCTTCGTTGTCTTTTGTGATGCTGAGAACCTTTGATTTGACATCCTCTGCTCCGGGCTTGCCATCGTTTGAACTTGTGCGGAAAAGCCAAACTGCATAACCCTCACCATCATACTCATATTGGTCTTTAAGATATTGTAGAAAGGCTTTTGAGCAATGTTTTTCAAGGAAGTCATATTCAGTGTAAAGATCTTTCTCATACATATAGGTGATGAAGTCTTGGATGGCAGATTCATCCTCTGCATCCTCAGCAGAAGCAGCCTCCAGCCTATCCTCTTCAACAACTTGGGCTTCTTCTACCTGTTGTTCTTCCTTCACCTCATCAGGTTCAGTTGACGCGTTTGTACTATTTCCATTATTACAAGAGGTGGCACATGCCAAGAAAGATGACACAGCCAATACAATCATTGATTTTTTCATAATTTTATAACATTTTAGACGACAAAGTTAAGAATAATCAGGGAATTATTGCGATATTTGTACCCAAATTCATACAACTATATTGTCAAACACGACAAAAAACAGCAATAACAACGCATTTGAAATGAAAGTAAAGATTCAAACCACGTTGGGCGACATTGTAGTTCGCTTATACGACGAGACACCTATCCATCGTGATAACTTCATCAAATTGGCAAAGGAGGGCTATTATGATGGAACGCTTTTCCACCGAGTGATTAAAGACTTTATGATTCAAGGTGGTGACCCCGATTCGAAAGGTGCACCTGTAGGAAAGATGCTGGGTGTGGGAGGTCCTGACTACACGTTGGAAGCAGAGATAAAGGATGGTTTGTTCCATAAGCGTGGAGCATTGGCTGCCGCAAGACAAGGAGATGAGGTGAATCCACAGCGCAGAAGCAGTGGTTCGCAGTTCTACATTGTTTGGGGACAGGTATATAACGAAGGACAACTTCGCCAGTATTCCAAGCAGTTGAGAATGCAGAAAGTACAAGCTGTCTTCAATGACCTTGCAGCCAGTCATCGTGACGAAATCTTGCAGATGCGTCGTGACAGAAATCGTGACGGACTTCAAGCCCTACAAGATAAATTGGTGGCAGAAGCAGAAAGCAAGGTCGGCAAGAATGGTCTGACAGAGGAACAGTTGAAGGTTTACTCAACAATCGGAGGCACCCCACATCTTGATGGTCAATACACCGTATTTGGCGAGGTGGAAGAAGGACTGGATGTTGTGGAAATGATTCAAAATTCAGCTACAGGACGTGCTGACAGACCCGTTGATGACATTGAAATGCGGATGGTTGTTGTTGAATGAAGATAGGGTGAATCTTTGATTACACCACATTGAAATGTCTTAAGGCATTGAGAATACCGTCATCATCGACAGAAGTGGTGACATAATCTGCCAATTCTTTCAGTTCATCGATAGCATTGCCCATCGCAATGCCAATACCAGCCTGAACAATCATTGATGTGTCGTTGCCACCATCACCAAAGGCAATGGTTCGCTTGGGGTCAAAACCTTCATGACGAGCCATCGCAAGAATGCCTTTCCCCTTGTCTGCACCATTAGAAGTGATGTCTGTAAATTCAGGATGCCACCTTCCTGACACGCACAGTGGTATGCGAGCCATCAGCTCCTGCTCGTAATCAGACCGGAAAAAAGGTGTCAACTGAAGAATGTCCTGCTGGAGCACGTCTTCCAATAGCGAGGCATTTGCCAGTTCATTGACTGCCAACATCTGCTGAAAAATGCGCTCAACATCCCCCGTCGGGTCAAGAACTGCCACGTCCTTACGTCCGACCACAATAAGACTATAGCCCTTCGCTTTCGCATCTTCCACACAGGTCATTACATCCTGTTTAGGAATTGGTTGACAGCAAACCAACTCATCCCCCACATAGCATAATGCTCCGTTCGTGGTGACATAGCCGTCAATAAGGTGTTCGATGGCTTTCAGATTCGTGATGATAAGTGGTGGACGTCCTGTTGCAATATACACCCTGGACCCGTTTGCCTTTGCCTGAGTTAATGCAAGAAGAGTGGAAGACGGAATCTCATGTGTATTGAAACTCACGAGTGTCCCATCAATATCGAAGAATAAGGCATATTTCTCTTTAGATTCCATTACGCTAAGCAGGGTTTCAACAGCTTCTTACAGTTTCATGTTATCGAATTTCTTCAAGTTCTCCTGTTTCGGAATCAATAATGAACCCACGAACAACAATGTCCTTTGGAACCAATGGATGTGTCTTGATGGTCTCGACGGTCTTACGGACAGATTCAGGTGTGTCCTTGAAACCCTCCAGCCAATGATGCAGGTCTATTCCGCACTTCTGAATGGTGTCGAGCGTTTCGTCGGTCACACCACGGGCAATCATTTCATGGTGAAAGTGGTCAAAACTCATGTGACAGGCACCACAGTGTGAATGAGCCACCACCATGATTTCCTCCACACCCAATTCATAAATGGCAACAATCAAACTGCGCATGGCTGAGTCAAAAGCAGAGATGACCAACCCCCCTGCATTCTTGATAATTTTTGCATCGCCGTTCTTCAATCCCAATGCGGCTGGAAGCAATTCGGTCAATCGTGTGTCCATACATGACAGAACGGCAAGTTTCTTGTCGGGATACTTGTCCGTGATATACCTCTCGTAGCCTTTCTTTTCCACGAAGGTCTTGTTGTAGCTGATAATCTGGTCAATCATAAATTGTAGTTCATTCTCTGTCGTGGTGACTGTTTTGCCTTTCCACCACGCCGTTAATAAAATTGTCGTCTATTATCTTCGTCATATTACCGTTCGTCCTGCTTTTTGAAGAATCCTAAAATCCAAAGAACTCTTTCAGTCCTACTTTCTCCTTTAGGTCATCTACAGTAAATCCAAAATGAGAGGCTGAAGCAAGGGTAATGACGCGTTCGAGAAACTCATCGTATGAAAACGAAAACCACTCCTCTGGAATATCCACATTGATAGTTCCTCCTCCATTGTGACTGCCCTCATTCCAGGCTTCGTCAAGTTCAGCCTCATACGTACCGCCGTCCTTCTTGTTGAAGCAGTACCACGAAACCCATTCTTCCTGTCCTTCAACATTGTGACCTACGAATAGAGGGGCGGAGTGTGACTTTGACGAATAGGCAGCCTCACCCTTCTTCGCATACCTGTGATAGATCATGAATTTGTCTTTTTGCATAAAAACATCCATTTCTTGAAATAATCCTTGCAAATGTAAGAATAATCATGGAATTATCCCTATATTTGTACCCGCTTTTATGTAAAAACATTCTCAAACACGACAAAAGAACTGAAACTATATATGATTAGACTAAACAACAACATCGAAATTCCGCAGATGGGTGTCGGCACATGGACACTCAGGGGCGAAACTGCCATCAACAACGTATGCATGGCACTTAAGACGGGATTCCGTCATATTGATACGGCTCAGATGTATGAAAATGAAGCCGAAGTTGGTCAGGGAATTATCAACAGCGGAGTGACTCGCAAAGAGATCTTTCTCACCACTAAAGTTGCCCCACCTACGATGCGTGAAGGCGAAAATGCTGTCAGAAAGTCCATTGATGACAGTCTTTCACGATTGAACACCCCCTACCTCGATCTTCTGTTGATTCATTGGCCG
>Ga0310697_10007593_pt1 | contig 10199 bp, 5 predicted proteins | sample 172DNAGHGlowgp2_FD_203883 | JGI IMG/M metagenome (GOLD analysis project Ga0310697, IMG submission 203883) | Sheep rumen microbial communities from Palmerston North, Manawatu-Wanganui, New Zealand - 1728 DNA GHGlow gp2 (v2) (version 2) | ecosystem: Host-associated > Mammals > Digestive system >...
CTGACGCAGCTTGCCCTTGGTCAGTTCCACGGATGCATCGGTGACGCCCGTCGTAGCGAGGAACCGGCTGTACTGGATGCTGCCCTTGGCGTAGGACGGGTCATCGAACGACAACGCGTTCATTCGCAGTTTCATCAGACTGTTGACAAGCGAGCGCTGCAGATACTGGCGGTAGTCGTCGGCCGTCTCAACGGCACGCGGCTGTGGCAGCAGCATCAGGATGTCGAGCTCATTGGTCTTGAGTGAAGAATCGACCGCTATCCGCACGGTCTCACCCGTGTATTCGGGGATAGTGGGTCGCTCCATGCGCCTCTTCTGTCCTCCAGAGCGGTCGACGGTTTTGCCGTCGGCATCGCCCTTTGGCCCCATCTCCGAAAACTTCTCACGAATCATCTGCTCCACCCTGTTGGCATCAATGTCGCCCACCACGGCGACGGCCATCAGTTCGGGGCGGTACCACTGCTCGTAATAGTCGCGGATGGTCTGGGGCGTACAGTGGCGGATAATGGCGGTGTCGCCGATGGTGATACGGCGCGAATACAGCGAACCGTTGAGCAGCTCCATGACCAGCTTCATCGAGTTGTCGGTCTGTGTGCCGCCACGCGACAGCCACTCCGACAGAATGACGCCGCGCTCCTTCTCCACCTCCTCGGGAGCGATGGACAGTCCACAAGCCCAGTCGCTGAGGATGGTCAGCGTGGTGTCGACCAGTAAGGGGTCGGCACAGGGCAGCTGCAGTTTGTAGACGGTCTCGCCAAATGATGTATGGGCATTGAGATCCTTGCCAAACTTGGCGCCGCGTGATTCGAGGAAGCGCACGATGCCGTCGCCGGGGAAGTGGCGCGTCCCGTTGAACGCCAGATGCTCGAGGAAGTGTGCCAGTCCCTGCTGGTCGTCGCGCTCGTTGACAGAACCCGCCTTGACAAACAGTCGGTAGACGGCCTCACCTTTCGGCGTCTGGTTGGGGTAGATGTAGTACGTCAGTCCGTTCTTCAACTGTCCCACACGCAACTGCGGGTCACGCGGCAATGGCTGGGCCGTGGCCGACATCAATGCCAGCCACGCCACAGCCATTATCTGGATGATTCTTCTCATTGCCCTTCAGGTTAATGACTACTTCAGTACCTTCTTGGTAGTCACGCTACCATCGGCACCAATCTTTCGCTCGATGCTCAGGCCCTTGGCCGGAGCGCTGTAACGCTTGCCCGACAGGTCGAAGAACTCTGTCTTCTCAGTCACCGTCTTTGCCGGGCGCACCACCTTGGCGGGATCGGCGTCGGCGTACTGCAACAGGTGGATCTTGTTGGCCTTGTCAGTGAAAGTCAGATAACCGACACCCTTGGCGTCGAATGCGAGGTTCAGGTCACTGGCCGTGCCCTCAGGAGCATCCATAATCTTCGTCGGGCCGACCCAGCCTTTACCGTTCTCATAGTAGAGCATGTAGAGGTCGTTGTTCTCGTCGTACTTGTTATAGACGATATACGGTGTGCCGTCAGGCGACAGAGCGGGCTTCAGAATCCACTGGCGGACATAGCCCTTGGCGCCGAAGTCAATCGGCAGGACGTCGCCGCCCACCGACGAGAACTTGTCATCCTTCCACACCTGAAATCGCATCTTATAGACGCCGTCGCTGGCATCGTCGGAAGCCAGCAGATAGAGCGTGCCATCGTCGGCAACAGCCATCTCTGCACCGTTCAGGTAGATATTCTGGGCACCCTCAGGCATATAGTTCTCGACAATCTTAGCAGACTGGCCGTCGGCGTCGAGCTTATAGATATGGCAGGCATTAGGCGCAGAGGCGTTGCGGCCATAGACATAGGCCACCTTGCCATTGTCGGCAATCGCAACGACACCAACCAAAGCCGGGGCGGGAGCCGAGCTGTTCCAGCCTGCACCCTTGTTGAAGGAAACGACCATCGAACGGCGCTCGAAGTCGCCGGTCTTGCCGTTCTGCTGGTGCGATGTCAGGACAGTGCCCTCGAGTGCCGCAACACCAACGTACTGAGCCGTCGTATTGGTGTAGCCAGCTTCGCCAACATTCTCCCAAGCCGTGCCATTGTACTTCATCACCGACATGCCACCCTTGTTGGCTGCCTCCTGGTCGTTGTAGGCCACGTAGGGCGTGCCGTCAAGGGCGATGTCCATGAAGTAATACGAACTGCTGACCTTCGGGGTAAACGATGGAGCGCCGACAGCCGTCCATGCAGCACCGTCGAACTTGGCCACCGTCAGCTTGTTATCTGCGCCGCGCACGCCAAAGGCCACATAGGGCTGGTTGTCCTTGGGGTTTACCTTCATCACCACGCCGCTGTAAGCGCCGGTAACGGTAGCGTCGCCCGTCAAGGCCGTCGGGTCAAGGATGGCGAGTTCCGTCCACACCTTGCTGGATGCCGACTCCTCGACAACGGTGATGGTGTAGCGCACGTTGTTTGAGCCGCGCACCATGTAGTCGACGGGATCGGTGAAGTCGTTCTTGGTGACGCCACTGGTCTGGGCCACGCCATCGACGGTGACGGTATTGGCGTCGTTGACGGTGAAGCGGGCCACGAGCGCTGTCAGGTCGGTCGTGGCAGGCATGGCTATCTCAATGTTGTAGGAGGTGACCCCGGCTGTCGCCGTGGGCACGGTGGCGACATAGTCCTTACTCAGCCCGGCATTGTCGGCCTGATAGAAGCCGAACGACAAGAGCTGTGCGTTCTGTGCGACTGCTGATACGGCAAACGCGAACATGGCCACAAGGGCCACTACTGCTTTCTTAAGTAAATCTGTGTTCATAAGCTTTAAGTGTTAATGGTTTGTATCAATTATTGCGTTTCTCGATTCTGATCTCATTCTGCTTGTGGTCAGGGCCGGGATAGCCCAGGTTATAACCCTTGCTGTTGCCCGTCAGACGGATGGTCAGCGTGTTGTCCTTCGCAGGGTCGACGGGATGCTTCAACCAGCGTACGCGGATGGGAGCATCGTAGATGCCGGGCAGAAGCACCAGCGGGTTCTGCTGGGTGACGACCTTGTAGTCGACATCCTCCTGCAAGCCGTCGCCGACGATCACCTCGTAGCCGACGGTGACGCTGTCGTTCTCGGCAATGGGGGGCGACGAGAGATAGACGTAATAGGTGTTCGTCGCCCTGACATCGGTCAGCACGACGGTGCTCGACTGACCCAGGTCAGTGGCTATGCGGACGAACGGCTGGTCGAACCACTCGCCCTCCTGGTCAGCACATGAGGAAAAGACCCCCACCCCACCTCCCCCTATTATGGGGAGGAGCAAATAGACTAAGCACTGTATGAATCCCTTTAACTTCTCTTTCATATCTTCCAAATACTCTGTTTTCGTTGTAATTACTCCCCTCCCTCACAGGGAGGGGCTGGGGGTGGGTCTACTCCTCCACTTTTCCAGCTCCCGTATTTCCGCTGTTTACGGTAGGGTTGGGCTGCATACTGGTATTGGCGTACAGCTCGTCCTGCGGGATGGGCAGCACGAAGCGGTCGTTGGGATAGGTCATCACACGGGCCACTGACGTCGTCGACCGTTCACGGACGACATCTTGCTTCCACCGCATCAGGTCAAAGAAGTTGTGTCCCTCGAAGCACAGCTCTTTCACGCGCTCGCGACGAACCAGGTCGAGCAACGCGCCGTCGCTGGTGGCCGCCAACACAACCTCAGCCTTCGCACTGCCAACGGCACGCTGGACGATGGCACGGATGTACTGACGGGCTTCAGCATACTGGCCCAACTGGCAGGCAGCCTCAGCCGCATTGAGGAACTCCTCCGACAGACGGAACACGAAGGGGTCGTCACGCTTGGGCTCGTTGTCGGGCACGACTGTAGCAGAATACTTCATGCAGCGCTTACTGCCAGCGGCAGTACGGAGCAGCTTCAGTCGCAGGTCGTCGGCATCGTAAAGCGACAGTAGCGTGTCGGCGGGCTGACAGTTGTTCTCGTAGAACGACTTCAGATAGCCACTCATCTTCTGACCCGACAGCCGGAAGATGGCCTCGCCCGGCTTGTTCAGGTCGCTGAACATCGTCAGATAGTCATCGCCCTGGGCCAACTGCTGCGTACCGATGGCCAACTTGGCATACTTCAGCGCGTTCGCCCAATCCTCCATATAGAGATAGACACGCGACTGCATGCAACGGACGGCCTGAAGCGAACCGTAATGGCGGCTGGTGGCCTCCTCGTCGGTCAACAGCGTCGAGGCCTCTTCCAGGTCGTCGAGCACGGCGGCATAGACATCGCGGACGGGAGCACGCGACGGCGTGTCGTTGGCACCAGGCGTGCGCAGCAGGATGGGCACACCGAGGTGGGAGGCATCGGCGGTGTAGTTATAGGACTGGGCATAGGCCCGGCACTGGTCGAAATGGCATAAGGCACGGATAAGCAGCGCCTGCCCGACGATGCTGTTGCAGTAATCACGCTGCGCGGGATAGCTCTCAGCCACGCTGGGGCCATACTCGATGATGTTGTTGGCATTGGCCTGGGCGACATAGATCTTGCGCCAGATATAGCCGACGGCTCCCGTCACCTGGGACTCGTCGCTGGTGAAGTTATACTGGGGCACCATGTCGCCACTGGTCGAGGCCGACGGCAACGACACCATATTACCAGCCACGTCGCCATACTTCGTAAACTCATTGTCTACGTACGCGTACATTTTATTATATGTACCCACCAGCCCAGCATAGAGCCCCTGCGGATCGCTGAGGAACGACGGTATGGTGGCCTTGCCCTTGACGTCAACCTCGAGGAAGTCGCTGCAAGCGACCCCCACCCAGCCTCCCCCTACAAGGGGGAGGAGTATATAGACTACCGTCCGAAGTATTTGCAATATCTTTTCTTTCATATCTTCCTTCTTTTCTGTTTTCCTTGTAATTACTCCCCTCCCTCACAGGGAGGGGCAGGGGGTGGGGCCTCTAAAAACCGACATTGACCGCCAACGAGAACGAACGCTCGGCGGGGTAGCCGCTCATACAGGTCTTGTAGGAGTTGTGGTCGCTGCTGGCGTAGGGGGAGTAGGCAAACAGGTTGTTACCGATGAGCGACAGGGTGCAGGTGCTGATTCCGGCAGGACGGATGAGGTCGCGCGGCAGACGGTAGCTGAGCACCAGATTCTGCAGACGGATGAGCGTCTTGTTGTAGAGATAGCGCGTGGAGTTCATCACCGAACTGGTACTGACGCCCCAGATAGGCTTCGGACTGAGTGCCACGTCGCCGGCCTGTTGCCAGCGGTCCAGCTGCTCGACGGCCTGGTTCTGCGATGAGGAGTAGAGCCCGTCGGAGAACATCGAACGGCCGAACGAGGTGAAGGCATAGCCGCCAAACTGATAGTTGAGCAGGAAGCGTAGCGAGAAGCCCTTGTACGACAGGGTGTTGGTCATGCCACCCGTGACGTCGCTGTGGCTGTTGTCGCCTGGCACGCGGTTGTCGGTAGAGTATTGCTTGGTGACGTTGCCGTCCTTGTCGTACCACATCGGCGAGCCGTCGGCCGGGTCGACACCCGCCCAGCGCACCAGGAACATCGTGCTGACGTCGTAGCCCTCGATGTAGCTGTAGGTGCCGAAGTTCTTCTGGATGCCGTTATAGAGTTCCAACAGTATGTTGGTGTTGTGGGCCAGGTTCAGCTCAGTTGTCCAATTGAAGCCGTCGTCCTTCGCGCTGACAATGTTCTTCGTGGTCAGCGTCAGGTCGAAGCCACGGTTGCGCAGTTCGCCGACATTGCGGTAGACCTTGGTGTCGCCCGTGGTACGGCTGACGTCGAGGTTGCTCAGCAGGTTCACCGTGTGGTGGTTGTACCAGTCGAAGTCGATGTCGAAACGATTCAGCACTTCCAGGCGGAAGCCGAGGTTGGTCTTGTAGGTCGTCTCCCAACTCAGCGTGTGGTTGGGCGTACCACTCTGCGTGCCACCCATCTCGCCATTGTAGGCATAGCTCTCGCCGTATGCATAGAGCCCCAGCGCCTCCTGTGACCCTAACCGCGAGTTGCCGTTGGCACCGTAGCTGGCCTTCAGTTTCAGCACGCTGATCCAAGGTATCTTGAAGAACTTCTCATTATGGACGTTCCACGACACGCCGACAGAGGCGAAGTCGGCCCAGCGCACGTCGCTGCCGAACTGCGAGTTACCGTCGCGGCGACCATTGAAGGTCAAGTAGTAGCGGTGGTCGAACGAATAGCTGAGCTGCCCGAGGAACGAGGCCTTGGTCGATTTGCTGCTGTAGTTGGAGCCGTTGCGCGTGTTGGCGTAGCTGACGTCCTGGATGTTGTCGTTGATAAAGCCCGAACCAGTAGCACCGACAACCGTATAGTCGCGCGAGCCAGCCTCGATACCGGCCAACACCCCAAGCGAATGCAGGCCGAAGGTGCGGTTGAAGTTCAGGCGGTGTATCGTGTTCCAGTTGGTGACATGCGCCGACTGGCGGGTGGAGTATCCCTCGCTGCCGATGACGCTGGTGCCACTCCAGTTCTTCTGCGACGAGTACATCTGCTCAAGGTTGCTCTGGAAGTCGACACCGAACTGCCCCGTATAGCTCAGCCCCGGCAGGATGTCGTACTTCAGCGAGAAGTTGGCATTGGCGTAAAGAGCTTTCTGGTTGTTCTCGTTCTGCTCACGCTCGGCCACGCTGTTGAAGAATTTCTGGTCGCGCCACACGAGATTGCCATCGCTGTCGACGCTGTCGACAAAGCGGTTGTAGAGGCGCAGCGTACCGTCGGGATTATATGGCGAGAAGATGGGTAAGTTCTCGTAGAAGTCGCGCCCCATGTTGAAGAGGTCGTTGTTATTGTACGACGCAGAGAGGATCGTGGTCAGCTTCACCTTCTTATGCAGCTGAAAGTCAAGGTTCGTGCGCATGGAGAAGCGCTGCTGCTTGTTGCCAATGATGGTCGACTTGTTCTGGAAGTATGACCCCGAGAGGTAGTACTTGGTCTTGTCGGAACCGCCATTGACGGCGACATTACCCTGGAAGGTGGTGCCCGTGTCGTAAAACACGTCGAGCCAGTCAGTGTCGGTCGTAGAATACTGGTTCAGTTCGTTGTCCTGATAGGGGAAAGCACGGGGGTCGAGACCGGCATTGGCATACGACTCGCGGGCCAGTTCCATAAACTGCTGGGCGTTGAGCACCTTCGGCGCCGTGGAGCGGTCGATGTTGGCTATCCCGTATTCCACGTTGACCGACACGCTGGTCTTGCCCTCGCGGCCTTTCTTCGTCGTGACAAGAATGACGCCGTTGCCGCCGTCGGCACCATAGATAGAGGTGGCGGTGGCATCCTTCAGTACGGTGATGCTCTCGATATCGTCGGGATTGAGGAACGACAGCGGACTGATGGAGTAGTTCTGGCCGGGCATCAGGTTGGTAGTGCCGCCAGTAAACATCGGCACACCGTCGATGACCCACAGCGGCTCGCTACTGGCCGACAGCGAACCCTCGCCACGCACGCGGACGTTGAAACGGGGACGGGAATTGTCGGGCGTGTCGCTGTTGATGTCGATTTTCACACCGGGCATCAGACCGTCGAGCATCGTGTCAAGACGGCCTTTCGGCAGGTTCTCCAATTCCTTGGAACCCACCTGGAAGGCAGAGCCGACAAGGTCGCTGCGCTTCTGCATCGTACCGTATGCGCCGACGATGACCACGTCCTTGATAGTCCGTGTGTCCTCTTGCATCGTGACCTTCTGCTCGGCCGCGCTGCTGACAGTGCGCGTTAGCGTCTTCATGCCGATATAGCTGAACGTCAGCGTGGCGGGTAATGGTCCCCGGACTGTCAACACATAACGCCCGTCAAGGTCGGTGACGGCCATGTTCTTCGTATCCTTCTGCTGCACGGTGACACCGATGAGCGGGTCGCCCAGGGCATCGACGACGATGCCGCGCAACACTTCGTCGGCGGCCATCGTCGGGGCGGCGGTCAGCAACGCCGCGCAAAACATGATTGTCTTTACTATCCTCATGTCATTTCTGTCATGTTCCTACTTCGAGCGAATCTCTTTCAGCAGACGGTCGGCATGGCCCCAGCGATCCATCATGTAGAGGACGTAGCGGATGTCGACGCCAATGCAGCGGGCGAGCTGTGAGTCGAAGAAGATGTCGCTGGAGAGCGAGTCCCAGTTGCCGTCGAAGGCGAGGCCGATCAGACGGTTCTCACCGTCGAACATGGGCGAGCCGCTGTTGCCACCGGTAATGTCGTTGGTGGTGAGGAAGCAGAGAGGCATGTCGCCAGCCTGCTGCATCAGATCGATCATCTCGGGTTGCACACGATAATCCTCGATGGAATCGCCCGCTTTCATCTTTGCCACAATGCTCGGAGCCGTGGTGCGATAGCCCGACGGACGACCGTTGAGCAGGTACTCCTTCACCTGTCCATAGGAGAGGCGCATGGTGAAGTTGGCGTCACTGTAGTGGGGCATGTCCTCCTCCATGCGCAGCTTGGTGGCACAGAGGTAGTGCTCCTGCAGATAGATGCTGTCGTGCATCTCGTTGAACTCACTGCGGAGGTCGCCCTGCAGCGAGGTCAGAGCGAGGCCGAACTTCACGCCAGGGTCTTTCAAGAACGACTTCTTATTGGGGTACAAGCGCTTGCCTTTCTTCATCAGTCTCGACTTCTTGTAGAGGTAGTCGGCATAGCGCTGGCAGTCGCCGCCGAACTCGCGGTCGATGGTCTCAAAGAAGTCAGGCAGATAGTGGGGGTCGGTAACCTTCTCGCGGTAGTTGCGGAGTAGTGTACCGAGCGTCTCACGGTCGGTATCGTAGTCCCAGGTGTCGCTGTTGTCCTTGATGTTGATGTGCTGACGCTTACCGTGACCGACGGGCTGGGCACCATTATGCACGTACAAGGCACGGCGCGACAGCTCGTCGCTACGGCCAAAAGTCTCGCTGAAGTATATATATGCCTTGCTGGTCTTCAGACGCTTGGCGTACAGGCGCTTCATCAGGGGGAAGTCAAGCTGCGTCTTGTAATAGCCGGTAGAGTCCTGCCAACGGCAGATAAGCTGTTCGAACTGCTCCTTCTGGCCGATGAGCTGAATGCTGTCGATACACTTGTTCATGCCAATGGAGTTCTTCCAGTAGTTGGAGGACTGGGCGTACTTCGAATCATACTTGATGCGGACGGCCTCGGAGGCGTCCATGTGACGCTTCATCACCGCCTGCTTCACACCGCGAACCTGAGCACGGATGGCGTTCTCCTCGTAGCGCTCACGGATACCGTAGCTCGACAGGTAGCGCGACGTGCTGCCAGGGTAACCCATCGTCATAGAGAAGTCGCCCTCCTGATAGCCCGCTTCGGAGACGCGTGCCCAGTGCTGCGGGTGATAAGGCACGTTGTCCTTCGAATAGGCGGCTGGACCGCCTGTCTTGGGATCGGCATAGATGCGGAATACGGAGAAATCACAGGTCTGGCGGGGCCACATCCAGTTGTCGGTCTCGCCACCGAACTTACCCATCGACTTAGGGATGGCAAACACCAGTCGCAGATCGCGGAAGTCGCGGTAGGTGGTGGCAAAGTAGGCGTTACGCTCGTAAAAAGCAAGCACCTCGACGCGCAAGGTAGAGTCCTTGGCACGTGTGGCGTCATTCAATGCGGTCTCGACGCTATCGATGTAGGCTATTCGCGTGTCGCGAGGCATCGTGCCGACGTCGGGGCGTAGCTCGTTGGTAATGTCGCGCTGCTCGACCATGAACGACACGAACATATCCTTGTTGGGCAGTTCTTCTTCATAGCTCTTGGCGTAGAAGCCGTTGAGCATGTAGTCGTGCTCAACCGTGGAGTGGCTGCGGATAGCCTCAAAACCACAGTGATGGTTGGTGAACACCAGCCCATCGGGGCTGACGACGACTCCAGAGCAGTAGCCGGAGAAGTTGACAACGGCCTTCATGATGGCGTCATCGGCATTATACAGTTTGTCGTAGGGCAGCTTGTAACCCTCCATTCGCATCTGTTCATAGACGGCGTTAGGCAGGTTGTAGAGTGTCCACATACCCTCGTCGGCCTTGGCACATAGCACTGCCAAGCATGTTAATGACAGGAAAAATCGTTTTGTTCTCATAGGTCGTATGTATTTGTTATTACTTTCGGAAGTAGCGGCCTATCACAGGAAGGCCACTGAGCGGCAGGTCGCGCTTGACAATCATGGCGAGGAAGGCGACGATCATCAGCGAATTGAGCAACAGCGAGAGCCAGAGGGAGACGCTCGCGCGGAGCAGC
>Ga0310697_10007598_pt1 | contig 10190 bp, 16 predicted proteins | sample 172DNAGHGlowgp2_FD_203883 | JGI IMG/M metagenome (GOLD analysis project Ga0310697, IMG submission 203883) | Sheep rumen microbial communities from Palmerston North, Manawatu-Wanganui, New Zealand - 1728 DNA GHGlow gp2 (v2) (version 2) | ecosystem: Host-associated > Mammals > Digestive system >...
CGCAGAAGCGGTAGAGTGTATTCTTCGAAAAGGCTTCCCGATAGCTACCGATTCGCATGGACATGTAGGTGCTGATCGGAGAGAACATGCAACATACCAGATATGCAAAGAGTTCCACCACAGAAAACCCCTTTGCCTTTTGCGCACGGCAGGAACGCAGAAGCTTACCAACCTCAAACCGCCGCATAAAATCTCTCACTGTATCATTTGCCTCTTGCGCTTCAACCAGTTTCTGTGATAACATAGTTGCCATAGCATATACCTCCGTGGTTTTTGTTTGTTGTGGTGACTACATTATACCACTTTTCGAGGCTATATGCTATTTTTACGTTCATTTTCAAGCGGTTTTTGCTTTCAAAGCAGAAATCTCTGTAACATTTTTGGCAGTGTCACATGTGGGAAGTTTTAGTTAAAATAACGATTTTGAGCGTATATCCGGGCGATGAGTGTCAGGATACCTGTATTACGACGGTTACGGCATATGCAAAATAGCTCGTCGCACTACTGCTATCTTAACTATCTCATGTGTTCTTGACGTTAAAAAAGCATAAGCGCTGCAGGTACGTTCAAGGCTATTAAGTATACCTACTTGTAGTCAAAAAATTATACTGAAAATAGGAGACCAGTATGCTATCAACTCTTCTCGGAGGTCTTATTCATTTTCTTGAGTGGTTCTTCAGCCTTCCATCCTGGGTTCTCATTCCTATCGTTATTGGGCTTATAGCGCTTAGAATTTTCGTACGCCCCTCAAATGACAGCTCTGGTTCTAGTGGTTATAGCGGCGGGTCTATGGACAATAGCGATTCCTACGAAAGAAATACATATGATACTAAGGATTTTCAAATGAAGGACGAAGATCATCCTTTCGTGTTCTACGATTATGCTGGAAATCGATGCAGTAGAGGCTCCGCCTTTTACGATAGTAAAGGAAATCGATGCAATTGGGGCAGCGGATTCTATGACGGAAAAGGCATCTATCGTAATTGGGGAGATAATTTTTATGATGCCAATGGTGAATTACGCGCCTTCGGGGACTGCTTTTATGATACACAAGGAAACCTCGTTTATCCCAACTGGTAACTGGATGTTATCACAGGAGCCTAATTTCGGCAAAATTTTAAGGAAGCCCACGCTTGATGAGCCTCTTTGTTGTCAGTGTTGTTATAGATTTATCTTTGGTATATTTTTATTTAAGTAGACACCGTATCGATAGGATAAATTTATCCTTGACAAATTGCTTTCCAGAAAAGGCTCCTGACCCAGAAGGCGAAAGAAATGGGACTGGGCAACACGAGATTCTATGTGGATGACGGATACACAGGTACAAACTTCAACCGTCCCGGATTTCAAGCCATGCTGAATGATATAGACATGGGCTTCGTGACCACCGTCATGGTCAAAGACCTGTCCCGCCTGGGCAGAGACTATGTGTCCGTCGGCAATTACACTGACAGCTATTTCCCGGATCGGAATGTCCGGTTCATTGCGGTCAATGATCTGGTGGACAGCGACGAAGGTGAAAACGAACTGGCGCCGTTCCGAAACATCATGAACGAGATGTACGCGCGTGACATCAGCCGCAAGGTGCGATCCGCTCACCGCATCCGGGGAAACTTGGGTGAGCCGCTCTCGCAGCCGCCCTATGGATACCGCAAAGCGCCGGCGAACAAGAAGAAATGGATCATCGACCCGGAGGCAGCAGAAATAGTGCGTCGTATTTTCCGTATGTGCCTGGAGGGAAAGGGCAATGAAGCGATCGCTCGAGTCCTCCAGGAGGAAAAGATCATGGTCCCAATGGCATATTGGCAGAGCCAGGGGCTTGACCGAGGTGGTAAGAAAACACAGACAAACCCGTATAAGTGGTGCAAAACGACAGTTACCAAGATTCTTACACAGCAGGAATATTGCGGGGATGTGATCAACTTCAAAACCTACTCCAAGTCCTTCAAGAATAAAGCACGTCTGGAGAACCCGGTGGAAAACTGGGTCGTTTTCAAGGATGTGAATGAGCCGATCATCGATAGAGAATCCTTTGAGCAGGTGCAGAAGCTGATTGGGAATACCAGACGCAGAGCTCCCAAGCCTGAAAACGGAGAAAAGAATATGTTTTCCGATCTTCTCTACTGTGCCGACTGCGGGAAAAAGCTGTGGTATGGAACCAACACCCGAAATAAGGATATCCACTTTTTCAGTTGCTCCAATTATGAAAAGGACTACCGCGGCACCTGCAAGACTCGGCATTATACCCGGGCGGATGCTGTGGAGCAGATCGTGAAGCTGGAGCTGCGGCAGATCGGGGAATGCTTGAAAGCGGATGAGGAAGGTTTTGCAGAGCTGCTGGCGCAGAAAACACAGAAGGACATGCTGGCGGAAAAGAAACAGCTCGAAGCTGAACTGCAAAAGGCCATCGCCCGAAATGAGACGGTTTTGAAGCTGTATGAAAAGGTCTACGAGGATAACGCTGCCGGCAAAGTCACGGATGAGTTTTTCATGCAGCTGAGCCACAGGTATGAGGTCGAGCGTATGGAGCTGAAAAGCAAGATCGCCGACCTGCGCAGGCAGCTTGCAGAGATGGGCGCCCGTGAGCTTGGCAGAGACCGTTTTCTCGCGGCAGTACGAAAGTTCATGCAGATGGACACGCTGACCGTGCCTCTGCTGCGGGAACTGATCGAAAGGATCGACGTGTATGAGACGGAGGGTACGGGCAGAAACCGCACCCAGCGTGTGGTGATCCATTACCGGTTCGTGGGGTATATCGTCCTCCCGGACAATGTGTTCAGGCAAAACTACAGAGCCGACACCCGGCAGGGCGTGAGCGTGGAGTACCTTCGCAGCCCCGTTACAGCATAAGCAAAAGGAGCAGGCATCACGCCCGCTCCATACATATATGAGAATTGAATATGCCGATGGAAAAAAGAAATTCGAGTGTCCATAACCCAAATCCGTTATGAACACTCGAAATGGTACGGCTGACGGGATTCGAACCCACGACCTCCAGAGTCGGAGTTGCCGCAGATTCTTTTCACCGCTTTTCACAGTCTGTAAAAACTCCTGATTTCATGCGGCTTTGGTGGATTCTGCCTCTTGCGCCCTCCGACAGCTTTTGAAGATTTAGCGCACGCTTGTGCGCCAAATGTGCGCCAAGATCATAGCTGCAAAGTTTCCACGTCCGTCCCGCTCTGCTCTTCCCTGGCTGCACAGTTCCCGCCGTGGTGGTGTCTCTGCATGGTCGAAGATTAGGCCCGCTCAGAAGGGCAGGAAATGGCCTTCAAAGGCATTGCCTTTTTCTTGGCTATCTGCTATACTGTCCTTAGAAGCAGTCCCCACAGCCGTTTCGGACGTTTGCCGAGCGCTTTCAGCATTCGGCATGTGGGCTATGCTTCTTCTTTATTGCCTTTTTCACAGCTGCCTGATATACTGTCAACCGAAGAGAGCATAGACGGAGCGACGCCTTCCATAATGGCGGAAGCGCCCCCGTCGGAGGCCTCTCTAAGAGGCGGTGGGTGCCCCGTGTGAACGCTCCTCCTCGTTGAGTGAGCTTTGGGGCAACGCCGCCTCTTTCTCTTGCACCCCGACGCGGTGTCTGCTATACTGTCAGTCGAAAGAAGCTTGTGCCCCCTCCGTTTCGGACGTAAAGCTGGAAGCTCGTACACCAGCAGGGGTGTGTAGGGCTTCTTTCTCTTGCACTCTTACCCTGCTCCTGCTATACTGTGTTTAGGCGTTGTAGCTCCGTAAGTCGACATGCCAACTTGATTATTCAGGCCGGGGTCGTGGGAGACAGCGCCATCTTCATCGTCAAAAAAGAGAGGCTTTCCCAGACCGGGGAAGTCTCTCTTTCCGTTTATTCGGCGGTCTCCCGCTCCAGCGTTTCCGATATGGCCCGGTTGATGAAGGCATTGACGCTCTCACCCCGGCTCTCCGCGTGGGCCTTGATCCTGTCCTTTTGGCCCTTCTCGGTCCTGACCTTGATCTCGTCATAGTTTTCCTTCATGTACTTGTTCACGGCCCGCTGCTGGGCTTTCGTTGTCGGCATGGCTGCACACCTCCTGTTGTCCTCAGTATACCAGATTATACCGCAATCATCTATTGGGTACAATATACAATCTGCACATATATCGGGGACGATATTCGTGCATCATTCCATCTTGATATATTGGGGACGATAGATTATACTGATACCAGAACGAGGGAGCCGGGAAACGCTTTCCCGGAGGCGGAAGAGACACGACGAGTGCAGCGCCGGACACACGCCCCGGCTCCAGAATAAAACAGGAGGTACACACCATGAGCGAAAACGAACTGAATACCGCCGCCCGCGATCTGCTGGCTGTCCGTGCCATGATCGAGGAGCTGCAAGCTGAGGCCGAGGCCCTGACCGACAAGATCAAGGGCGCAATGGTAGACCGGGGACAGGAAGTCCTGACCGGGGACGGCTGGAAGGCAAGCTGGAAGAACATCAACAGCAGCCGCTTCGACAGCAAGGCATTCAAGGCCGACCACGCCGACCTCTACACCGAGTACAGCAAGCCGACCACCACCTGCCGCTTTCTTATCAGCGCATGAAGAAGGGCCGCATATCCGACACGCCGACCAAAGCAAACGGATATACAGCCCAGAGGCCCGGAGGCCGTGTCAAGTATAGCACGGCCTCCCTCAAATTGACAAGGAGGAATTAACCATGAAGAACCCCGACATTGTGACCCGCATGTATACCCTTCACGAATTGCTGGAGACCGCATTTCACACCGACCCGGCAGAAGGGAACAAGGCGCAGTTTATAGACAGCGCCTATCTTATTTCCCTGGGCATCGTCGAAGCCCTGGGCGCGATCCTCGACAACCCTACACGCTATACAGCACTCCAGGAGGCCATAAAGGAGGGCAGCGAGGAATGAAGAAGTACGAGCTTAAAAACCCTTCATGCATGGGGGATGAGGCGTGGGAGGCCCTGAGCGCAGAGGAAAAAGACAGAGCTATTCTCTCCTGGCTCATTGTGTTAAAGCTAAGCACCGCCCAAATCCGTGACCTCCAATTTTGCCGCGCCTACTTAGACGCAGCAGGGGGAGAGGTTAACAGCACGAGGACCGCCGAGGCCCAGGCCCCCGGTAAATAGAGTGGCCGCCGCCCCGATCTGGGACGGCGGTCTTCTTATGCTTCGGCGCCGTTCATGTCAACGAACCGGACAATGACCGCCCGCTCCTCGCTGCTCTCCTGCTGCCTTGTCTCCGCGCGCAGCTTTGCGATCCGCGCCTCCTGCTCCTCAATGTCCAGCGCATCCTTCTTGCGCTCGAACATGCCCAAGTGTTTCCCCAGCAGCTCCAGCGCGCGCAGCTTGTCCTTGACGCTCACGGCCTTAGAAACGGTCTCAAAGGCAATAGCCGCGATCTCCTGCAGCACCATGTCCTGGGTGATCTCCGTCCTGTCCTGCCTTGCCTGCTGCCGCTCCTGGATGTACGCCAACACCTCAGCATTCCTCAGCAATCGGCTCCCGTTCGATTCCGCCGTGTGGAGGCGCTTGATTGCCGGATATGCGGTCATGTATGCTCTTGTCGCGTTCAGGTCTATCAGGTATTCATCGGCAAACCGCCGCTGCTTGTCGGTCATTCTCGCCCCTCCTTACACTTCGTATTTCCCCCACAGAACCCGGAACCACGCGCAGGCTTTATAATCCCCGGCGCAGCGTCGTGCGATATGGTCTCGCATGTCCTTCCCGTTTTGGAAGTGGCTGGTTATGGTGCTGCCTTGCGGAACCCCTTCACAAGTGAGCTTGCATGTCTGGGGATTGTCGTACATGTAGAAAGGGCACTTTATGTCTGCAGAGGTATAAGAAGCCATAGCCTTAATCCTTCCCTTGATATAGCTGCATGAAGTCCTCCAGCCGTATCGTCACAAGCCACGGCTGCCGGTTTCGGCGGTGGAACAGGGCAGGCATACCGTCCCGGAATCGCTGTGAATCCTTCACTGCCTGCTGCATTGCTGCCGGCACGTTCAGACGCTCCACACGCTTGCACTCGATATGGACACCGGGGAGGCCCACCAGATCAGGAACCTCTCGGAAAGACAGGGATCCCCCACGCTCCATATCGTAGCCGTATTCCCGAAGCACGGCGGCAAGCTCCCGCTCACCGTCTGCGCCTTTGCGCTGCGACGATCTCCCGGTCATGCGTCAGCCCCCTTCCAAAATAGCCCTGGCCTCGCTGATTTTTTGCGCACCGATCTCCCGGCGGCGGCTCTCTCCTGTAACAGCAATCGGGACACATGCCGCGCGGAGTCGGTCAAAAATACGCTGTTGCGCGGGGTCTGAGCTGCTGTCCATCTCCCGGACAGAATAATTCGTGGTAACCACTAAGGGCAAGCCGCTTTCGCAGCGCTGGTCGATGATCGCACATAGCTGCTCTCGGGCGAAGGGCGTATCACGTTCCGCGCCCAGGTCATCCAGAACAAGCAGCGGGACGGATTTCACTATCTCTTGCACCGCGTCTCGCTGCTCCCGATCCATTGAGCGGGAAATAATGTCTGCCACGGAAAAAACCCGGACGGGGACAAGCCGATCAATCAAGGCGTTTGCAATACAGTGGGCTGTGAAGCTCTTCCCGGTGCCTGTGTTTCCCCAGAAGATGAGTCCCACATTTTTCTTGCGCACGTCGTCCCATCGCTCGACATATCGCCGCGCTAGTTGAATGTGTTTCGCATCGTCGGCTATGTCGAAGGTGTGGCGGGCCATTGCCGCGACTGGCAAGCAGCACTTGCGCAGCTCGTCAGCCTTCTCGTGCCGCTTCCGATCCTCGGCAGCCTGCATCTCTTCACGCTTACACTCGCAGGTGATCGACAACAGCTTTCCCGCAAGTAGCCCTTCGCCGCGTGTCTGCTTCGGCGTGTGACACTTCCCACAGTATAAAAGCCCATCCTCGGCGGTATAGTCGCCGGGGACAGCATTTGGTTTGTTGAGCTTGTCAAGATAGCTTTCCAGGTTCATAACGATTCCTCCCTCGTGTAGGTGTAACTGTCCGGGGATGATATATTCCTCTGAGCGGGCTTGTCCTCGCGTCCCTCCCACGTTCGGACAGCAGCTTTCCAGTCCTTAATTGGCTTGCCTCGGCCCTGGCTCCATCCGTTGGCGGTGTAGAAGTCTACGAAGCGTTGTGCATCCACACCGTTTTGGCGCTCCTGGCAATATACCCTGACTTCCTCAACGCTGGGGGGCGTGAAGCGCGAAGCGCGCGGCGGCTTGTCCGCCTTACTCTCTTTCAGTTCGTTTCTTTTCGGTTCTTTTCTATTCGATTCTATTTCGGTTCTATTCGGTGCGACTGGTAACGACTCGTCACGACTGGCGACGCTTGGTGCTTTCCGGTTTGCCGCTATCCGTTGATTTCGTGCGCAGACCTCGGCATGATGAGTTAGGGCACTGTCAATGTCCCCTGTGAAAAGGGAAAGTACAATCTCCTCGCTCAGTTCCAGACCTTCCGTCGCTTCACCCGTAAGGAACAGGCGCGCCGCTGCTTTGAGCACTCGCCCCGCGTTCTCGTCGGGCAGCAGCAAGGCACTCTGGAGAGTCTTGCCATAGATCACAAAGCCATCAGGTTTACCTTCGCGCTTTCTCATGGGCAGATCACCGCCCGTTCGATTGCGTCAGCGGTCCTGTACACTTCCGCCGCCCTCCGGCGCATGGAGGCGACGCACCGCGCCCGCTCGGCCTCGGTCTCAGCCAAATAATACCCATCCTTGCAGTTGACGCAGATACAAGCCCCGGCCTGCCGCTCCAGCTGAATCCGGCGGCGGATCATGCGGCGGTCAAGTCCCGTGATCCTTTCCAGCTCCCCAAGCGGGAGCGCATTGGCTTCACCCCGAAGCAGCAAGGCCGCGATACCAACCTGCGTCGGGTGGTCACCCGCTCCTGTGCGTACACCTGGGATTGAAAGCTGCTCCTCATTCATCCTGCGTCCCTCTCGGTCTGCTTTGCAACCCATTCCTCCAGCTTCGCACGGTGGATCAGCGTTCGCGTACCGATTCGTAGTACAGGGAAATCATCGCGCCGCATGAGCTTGTACACAGTCGGGCGAGAAAGCCCCAGAAGTTCCGCCGCCTCCGTAACGGAAATAGCTATCTTTTCCTGTGCCATGATTGGCCCTCCTGAAATGTAAATTTTGTATCAAGCTTGACAATGGCATGATACCGCGTTATACTGGTATTGTCGATACCGCGATAATCCTTTTTGGAGGTTTTTACGATTGAGGGCGTGTATTAATGATACCACTATTGTTGCAAAGCTCGTCGGTGCTCGGCTACGAAAAGCGCGAGAAGATAAGAACCTTTCCCGGCAGGCGTTCTGCGACAGGATCAATGAGAGAGAAGACAGGCCAATCCGCAAGGGTGAACATGAAATGCTTTCTGTTGAGCGTCTGAAAAAATGGGAATATGGGGAAAACCCGATCTCCCTGGAATGGCTACCGGTGATTAGTGCCGCGCTTGAGGTAGATTACGGCTTCCTGTTCGGGGAATATCCTGAGCATACCAGGACAGTATCAGATATTGTGGCGGCAACCGGACTATCACAGGATACTGCCGATTTTATCCTTCACAACAGGCTCGTATCTGAGGCTCTCAACTCAATTGACAATAGGATGTTGTTTATATTCGCCCAGAGGCTTTCTCAAATTGAGGATGCTGTTTTTGATGCAGTTGCCCTTATTGATGGTGTAGCGCCTAAAGACAGTTTTGGAGAAGCGATACCCTGGCTTTCTGCATACAATTCCAGACAGGACATAGAACTATCCCTTTATCGGTTTCAAGAATGCTGCCGCGAGATTGCCGAGTTTTGCGATATACATGGCGTATTAAAAGATTTGGATTCTATCTGGGTACCACTCTTTCCGCAAGAGAAAACAGGAGGCCAACAATGAGCACTAAGACCACGCGCCGCGCTGCCGGCACAGGTTCGATCCATAAGAAAACCGTCACGCGCAAGGGCGAGGAATACGAATACTGGGAGGCCCAGGTCACAGTTGGCTATGATCCGGGGACAGGCAAGCAAATCCGCAAGACTTACACGGGCAAGAGCATGAAGGAAGTCCGCGAGAAGATGCAGGCTGCCGCCGCTGCCGTCCAGAGCGGAGACTATTTCGAGCCGTCAAAGATCACCGTCGGCGCGTGGTTCGATCTCTGGTTCCAGGACTATTGCGGGGACAAGAAGTTTCTAACGGTCAAGCAGTATAAGAGCATGACTGAAACGCATATCAAGCCCGCTCTCGGCGCCGTGAAGCTCTCAAAGCTGACGCCGCCCATGATCCAGAAATTCTATAACGAGCTCCAGCGCACAGGCCGGACGATCACGGAGAAGGACAAGAAGACCGGGAAGATCACCACCCGGCAGGAGCCGCTTTCGGCAAAGACCGTGAAGAACATTCACGGCATCATGAGCAAGGCGCTTTCGACTGCCGTTGACGTGGGGTATATCAAGAGCAATCCCACGGAGCGCGTCACCATCCCCCGTGTCGAGAAGAAGGAAATCCACCCGCTGACGGACGCACAGGTCAAGGCATTCATGCAGGAGTGCCGAGGGCATGAGTATGAACGTGTGTTCAAGCTGATCCTCTTTACCGGACTTCGTGAAGGCGAGGCCCTGGGCCTAACCTGGGATTGTGTGGACTTCACCACGGGGACGCTCAAGATCACCAAGCAGCTCCAGAAACGCCCGGAGCGGGATGGAGGCTATACCCTTGCCCCATTGAAGAACGACAAGGCCCGGACGATCACCGCCGCCCCCTTCGTCATGCAGCTTTTGAGGGAGCAGGAAAAGGCCCAGCTCCTCCAGCGCCTGCAGGCCGGGGAACTCTGGCAGGGCTGGCAGAGCATGGAGGAGCGCAAGACGGGCTTCGTGTTCACGAGGGACACCGGGCGCTATCTTGATGTGACGATGGTCTACAAGAGATACAAGAAGCTGGCAGCAGCAATTGGAGCGCCGGAAAGCCGCGTTCACGATCTCCGCCACACCTTCGCTGTGCTCTCCCTCCAGAATGGCGACCCCATCAAGACGGTGCAGGACAATCTTGGACACGCCACCGCCGCCTTTACCCTGGACGTCTACGGGCATGTCTCGGAGAAGATGAAGGAAGACAGCGCCGCCCGGATGCAGCAGTACATAGAGAACATGGCATAAGAAAAGCCCCCGGAGCAATCGGCCTGACGGCTGAT
>Ga0310697_10007599_pt1 | contig 10190 bp, 5 predicted proteins | sample 172DNAGHGlowgp2_FD_203883 | JGI IMG/M metagenome (GOLD analysis project Ga0310697, IMG submission 203883) | Sheep rumen microbial communities from Palmerston North, Manawatu-Wanganui, New Zealand - 1728 DNA GHGlow gp2 (v2) (version 2) | ecosystem: Host-associated > Mammals > Digestive system >...
GAAGAAAATCACACAATGGGTGCTTGCCGCCATCTTTGTATGCGACATAACAGCACAGGCTCAGGAATCATCTGACATGGTTTATCCGCAGGCTGAATGGGCGAAAGCAGGCGACATATTGATGCACACGCCCGGACAGGAACTGTTCAACGGGGTCATTCACCCTACGGCAGGACTTTTTGAGCATTATTTCGATGTGGACACGGCAGCAGAGGAGCATGCCGAGTACATCAAGATGCTTGAGGGAAATGGTATCTGCGTACACCGCGTGTCTGACATCCTTTCAGAGGTGGGCATTGACAGCCTCCGTGCGCTTGCGGCAAGTGTGCTTGTCTATGACATCAGCAGCATCGAAAATGAAAGTGCGGAAGCCACTGAAGAGTACCGACAGGATGTGCTCTCGAAGATGAGCCGTGCCGACCTCATCCGCTGTATCTTGCTGCAGCCGGTGGTGAAGCTCTTACGTACGGACAACAACACAGGCTATGAGGCGCAGTACATCCAGAATCCACTGATGAACCTCTACTTTACGCGCGACCAAAGCATCACAACGCCTCGTGGCCACATCATCTGCAATATGAACTCCAGTCAGCGTGCGCCGGAAACCAGTATCATCAACCTTTGCTATGAACATCTTGGACTGAAACCCATCTTCCGCGTCGAAGGTGAAGGCAAACTGGAAGGGGGTGACTATATTCCTGCTGGAACTATTTCACTGATTGGTTGTGGCATGCGTACCAACGATGAGGGCATCCGACAGTTGTTGGAGGCTGACGCTTTCGGACATGACACCGTGGTGGTGGTGCGCGACCATAAGTTTTGGCAGATGCAGATGCACCTTGACACGCACTTCAACATCATTGACCGCAACCTCTGCACTATGGTGCGAAGCCGCTTGGAGGCGAAACCCGGACAGCCGGAATTTAACACATGCGACATTTGGGTGCGCAAGCCTGGAAAGGTGAAGTATTCGCTGTGGAAGAAGGATAAACCCTTCGTGGAGTATATCAAGAGCAGAGGTTTCACCATCATCCCTATCGATTACGATGACGAGATGCATTATGCCAACAACTTCCTGACCATCGCTCCACGTCACATCATGGCAGTGGGTGGTCAGAGTGAAGAACTGCAACAGCGTTTCCGCGATGCGGGTGTTACTGTGGAGTGGATTCCACTGGAAAGCCTCATTGACGGTTATGGTGCTGCCCACTGCATGACGCAGGTGCTGCAGCGTTCAAAGCAATGGTAAGAAGGTGGTAGTGAATAATTAGAAGGCTTTGTCTTCAAAGTGCATCCATTTGCCGGTAAGGGGGTGGCAGAAGGAGAGGCTTTCGGCGTGGAGGTAAAGACGGTCGGAGGCGCTCCCGTATAGGATGTCCCCCTTGATGGGTATGCCGAGTCCTTCTGGATGGGCACAGTGGATACGGAGCTGGTGCGTTCTGCCGCTTTCAGGGAAAAGTTCAATGCGCTGGGGCGATGTGAACTCATAATAGGTGAAGGCGGGTTTGCCAAAACGATGGTCAACCACCTGACGCGGACTGTCGAATGGATTTTTTGAGAGGGGCAGGGTGATGGTGCCTTTTGGAAAACTGTTTGCAAGGTGCTCTTCTTTCAAAGGCTCGTCGAGAATAGCAACGTATTTCTTGATTATCTTGTGTTCCATGAAGAGCTGCTGAATCCAATGGCATGCTTCACGGTTTTTAGCGGCTATCATCACACCCGACGTGTCTTGGTCAAGGCGATGCATGAGGACATAGTTGGGATTGAGGTTAGAGAGGTATTCCATGAGAGACGGCTCACCATGATTCTTGCCAGGCACGGAAAGAAGCCCTGAGGGTTTATAGACAATCAGGAAGTCGTCTTCCTCATGCAGGATGCGTACCTGCTTGAGCAGTTGCATGGAACGGTGGACGAGGGGATTCTCTTCCACGTTGAGCCCCTTGAGCATAAAGGTAAGAATGGGTACGCACTTGTGCTGGCAGGATGGGTAAAAGTTTCCCTCTATACGCATCTGGTTACCCATTGATGGACCCATCCAGAATTCTCCCATGCAGATGGGCTTCAAACCATTCAAATAGGCGTATTGGAGAAGTTTGGGCGCACAACATTCACCTGCACCGCCAGGTGGAACGCCATATTTTCCTCTGGGTTTGGTGGTGATGCGTCCTTCCTTATAGGCGATGTATTCTTCTTCAGGGAAGGGCGATTTGTAGTCCTTGAAGATATCGATGAGGTCTGCTTCTTCTCCTTGGGCATTCCTCATGCGGAATTGGTGGAACGTCCATGTCTGGAGATCTTGCGATTTCTCTTTCCGTAGTTTCTTCAGTTTCAGCCTCTCTTCCTCATTGCCGCAATCGTTGATTTGGTGTGTCAGTTCGACGATGCGTTGTTCTTCTTCCCGAAAATAGCCTTGCTGCAGGTCGTAGATGGGAGGCACAAAACCCTCATGGTGACAAGTGCCGTTGCAGATGCCAGAGAAGGCACGTAGGTAGTAGCGCTTTCCTTCATGCTCCACGATGAGCACACCAAACATTTTCCCTTCGTGAGGGTACATGTCTGGGGTGTTGTAGCAGTAGTCTATCACCTCCTTTGCCGCCAGTTGACAAAGAGGGTGGGGACGATAGCAGAAAGGATAGGTGAACTGGGTGGGTGAGGGAATGCTTTCTGCCTCTTTTGGGAGAGGATGCAGCATCATTTGCTCACCTCAATTCGTTGGGTGGGTGCCATCTCCACATTCCGTTTGTCCACCTGCGTGACCACCTTGGCTGCAAGACTCATGAAGGCAATGCCCTCCGGAGAGGCGGGATAGAGCACGGCAGGCTCGCCCTTGTCACCATCCTCGCAGACAGACTGGATGAGAGGAATTTGTGCCAAGAGAGGCACGTTGAGCTCTTCGGCAAGCTGCTTGCAGCCATCCTTTCCGAAGATGTAGTATTTGTTCTCGGGCAGTTCGGCAGGCGTGAACCACGCCATGTTTTCCACCAATCCGAGAATGGGCACGTTGACCTTGTCGTTCATGTACATGTTGATGCCCTTTCGTGCGTCTGCCAAAGCCACCTGCTGGGGAGTGGAGACGATGACTGCTCCCGTGATACCCAGTGTCTGCAACAGGGTCAAGTGGATGTCGCTGGTGCCAGGAGGTGTGTCAAGGATAAAATAGTCGAGTTCTCCCCATTGGGCTTCCGTAATGAGCTGCTTGAGTGCATTCGAAGCCATGCCGCCACGCCACAAAGTGGCTTGGTCTGGATTGACGAAGAAACCGATGGACAGGAGTTTCACTCCGTATTTCTCAATGGGCACGATAAGATCTCTGCCATCCACCTGTACAGCATAGGGGCGCTCTTCTTCCACCCCAAACATCTTAGGCATGGAAGGACCGAAGATGTCGGTGTCAAGCAGTCCCACACGGTAGCCCAGTTTTGCCAATCCGATGGCAAGATTGGCGGTGACTGTGGATTTGCCCACTCCGCCTTTGCCGGAACTGACAGCGATGATGTTCTTCACGCCAGGCAGAAGTTTGTCAGGCTCTGGCGGCAGTGCCGTCTTCGCTTTGGTACCGATGGTCACTTCCACATCGGGATGTACAAATGTCTTGATGGCTGCTTCAGCCGCCTTCACTACGGATTTCTTGAAAGGGTCGGTCTCCTTCTCAAAAATCAGTGAGAAGGACACTTTCATGCCGTCGATGCGGAGGTCGTCCTCCAGCATTTCGTTTTCCATGATGCTCTTTCCGTTGCCCGGATAGCGCACAGTGGAGAGTGCATCGTGGATGAGTTTTGGATATATAGTCATGGTTGTATCTTATAAATGTTATCAATCTGTTCCATGAGGCGAATAGTTTCTGTAATAGCATGCACCATTTCCTCGTAGTGTCGGATGTCCTCAAAGGTAAGTGCCTCACCTTTTCTGTCTTTCAACCATTTCTGTAAAGGTTGATAGCCTCCGATGTAGAAGTTGTAGGCAGCTTCTGGAATATGGTCAAAGTATTGTGTTTCGTTAATCTTAACTTTGCCTACTCTTTCTTGTACTGTATTTTTTTCAAAGAGGAATGAGGCAACCTTGCTTTCTCCTTCTCCATTGTAGGTTGCTTGTACTTTCCATGTAGAAGATAGGCGCATTAGATGCAAATCGGCAAGTTGTTTGCCGAGGGCTGCCAATTCGTGATAAGTTTCTTTTTGTGGGTATGGTACATGAGGGAAATTATAATCCAAATAGGGTTTATAGATTTCTCTGTAGTGGTTGGAATAGAGGATGGCGTAAATATAATATAATAGTTCGTGAGTCTCAATGGTTTCCTCCAAACGTGACTCAATCTCTTGCAGAATAGCAGGTTTGATGTTGACTCTCACTTGCATCTGATTGCTGATTTGTTCAGTTACATATAGTGGATAGACGTAGCCTCCACCTCGGTAAAAGACGTTGAGGTCAGTAATGCTGTCGGTGATGAATGCGAGATTCCATGGCATATCGCCAACCACCTGTCCTTGCTGACCAATAATGAGGGCGAGGTTATCTGTATCGACGAGGTGGTGCATCAGGTCATAGACAGGATAGGCGATGAATCCTTTCGATTTATTGGTAAAATATGTGTATCGCTCGTCGAACGGGCGATAGGTCGTTGGGTGGATGTATTCGTCTTTTATTCCAAAAGTTTTGATATGTTTTTGTGCATAAGAAACTTTTTGGTCTCGGCTTTCCTTGTGGATGCCGTACTTTTCTTTCACCTCCGTTTCAGTTAAGTCCTTAAAATCAAATAAAACTTGTTTGAGGGCTTTTTTTGTATAGTGATATGCAATGGGATCTCGGTGTGTGCGCATCCCTACACCGCCAACGTCGAACATCTCAGCCAGATTGATTCCACTAAAGAATGCATCTTCTTTGCTGTCATCCATCGGGATGAAGTAGTAACGTGGTGCTTTGGAGGCGACCTCGGTGAATTGTAGGTCTATGATGGAAGAGGTTTTCAGAAAATCCAACTTCTGCCGCTTCTTTCCCCACACGTCGGCATAGTACACTTTCCCTAATTCCCCTTCTGCCTTTTTTCCTGTCTTAATGAAGATGTTAATGCATACTCCCTGCTGGATATTGAACACGTTTTCATCTTTGCTTCCGTCAGGGCAGCACTCCTTCTTCTTCACATTTCCATGCAGATTGATAATTCTGATTTCGTCAAAGGCTTTAAGCAATTCGTATCGCATGCCTCTGAATGTAGGGTTATCCAGATATCCATGCGGATTGATGTATGCCACAATGCCAGCACCGCCACGTTCAATGTAGTTTTGGGCAAGTCGGATAAACTTTACATAGTCATCGTTCACCCATTTTGTGTCTTCAATATTATATGAAAGCCCAGGCTCTCGCTTGTATTGTTCGAGTTTTCCCATAATCCACTCCCCCTTGTTGATGCTTTCACCATTGTAGGGGGGATTGCCTATCATCACCATGATGGGTTTGTTGCGTTTGATTCTATCCGCTTTTTTGATTTCTCGTGAAAGTTTGTAGGCAAAGTTCGTGTTGATAGGGTTATCGTTAGGTGCTTTCAGAGAGTCAGCCAGATAGATATTGAGACGTTTGTTCCCAGTATGCTTGAATCCTGTCTCTGACAGCAACAAGTCTAGTTTGATGTGGGCGATGGAGTAGGGTGCCATCATAAACTCAAAGCCGTTTAGTCGAGGGAAAAGTTCGTCTTCCACATACTTTTGCCACAAGGCTGGTTGGTTCTGGAATTTTTGATAAATGACTTTTACAATTTCAGCCAAGAATGTACCAGTTCCTGTGGCGGGGTCAAGAATCTGTACGCGGTGGAACTCTCTTTGTCTTCGTGCGAAACCATCGGGAGTGTTGGGGTCCGTATGTTTCGTGTCTACCACTTGATGGCTAATTTTGCTGTAATCACCTAAACCTAAAGGAAGTTCAAAATGGCTTTTCAGAATGTCATCCACACTGTTCACAATGAAGTCTACGACTTGCTCAGGTGTATAATACACACCACATATGTCCTTTTTCTTAGGGTCATACGCATGGAGGAAATCTTCATAGAAACGAATCATTGGATCGTTTCTGCGTGTGTTGTTATAATAGCTTTCAAGGAGTTTTTTTACATCCGTAACTCGGAACAGTGATACGAGGTCATCGATAATCCAAGCAAAACTATCGTCAACATATGATGATGCCAACGACTGGAAGATTTGCTTGAGTAAGGGATATGTCTTAGGAATGAAAAGACCTGCGGACATTCGTGAGAACTCTTTGTATTCTCCGTTATCTTGCAATCGGGCGGCAAATAAACCATAAGTGACTGTTTGGGCATATAAGTCAGCGAATACCTTTGTGTCAAGGCTGTCAATCAACACGCTCTTGAATGCTTCATAAAGGTCGACGAGGTCTTCATATTGTTCAAATTCTTCATCCTCATCGCCATCTATGGTGTCATCTTTACGTTGTTTGAAAGCGTGTTCAATAGATTGATAAATAACATGTTCCAATAGTCGTGCTTTGGCTGCCATGCGTTCTGCCAACACCGCTGCCGAGCGTATAGGGGCGGGAGTGGCTGTGGCAAAGGAGCTAATAATTGACTCGAAGCGTGCAGCGTTCTCCTCGTTCAGAACAATCTCATCTCCTTTTTTTTCAGCAAGAATGACGGTGTCACAGAGTTCTCCATCCTTATATAAGTGAAATTTCAGATAGTCAGTAAAAATGATGAGGTTAAGGGATTTCTTGTAACGGTCAAATTGCTTTTTGTTTTGTTTTGCCCCCTTGAGGTCGTTATCACCAATTTGTTTGGTTTCCACGTAAAAAACAGGGAGTCTGTTGGCTTTCTCTATAATTTGAAAATCAGGAGCTCCACATTCAATTCTTGCTCCATCATTGATGACAATCATGTTGGGCAGCAGGGTGGTGATTAGTTGCTGCAGAGCCAAACGATAACTATGCTCCTTGGCTTGCCCTGTTTGGTATAAGGTGTTAATTTCGAAGATGTATTGTTCTATAGTCATATATCTGATAGGGAATGAAATTGAGAATAAAAGATTTATTTTCCCGTTTTTTTAGTTGATACAACTTGGTGATTATACGAGCGGTAGCCATCGACTGGGATTTCTATGTCAGGCTCTTCGAGGGTACCTGCTTGAGGCAGACGGAACTGGAGGTATTTGATGGGAATGCCACGTTCTAGCCACATGCTTTCGTAGTAGGTGCGAATTTCGGTGAGAGAGTCAAGCGTTGACAGTTGACAGTTGGCAGTTGACAGTTTGTGGAGGTCTTCCGTGAAGAAAATCATCGGCAGCCCGTTCTTTTCCACCATATATTTAGTATAGGTGGCGAGGAAGTTGGAGTCGGTCTTCACGTGAATGAGTCCACCATCCACCAAGAACTTGCGGTAACGCTCCATAAAATAAGTGGAGGTAAGACGCTTGGTGGCTTTCTTCATCTGTGGGTCGGAGAAGGTGAGCCAAAGTTCTGATACCTCGTCGGGAGCAAAAAAGGCATCGATGATTTCGATGTTAGTGCGCAGGAATGCCACGTTCTGAAGACCTTCTTCCATGGCTGTCTTTGCCCCATGCCACATACGTGCTCCTTTGATGTCAATGCCAATGAAGTTCTTGTCGGGAAAACGACGAGCCAATCCAATCGTGTATTCTCCGCGTCCGCACCCCAATTCAAGTACGATGGGGTTGGGGTTCTTGAAGAATTCCTTATGCCATTTCCCATTCAAAGCAAAACCTTCTTGTTGCAGTTGCCAGAAAGGGCATTCCACCACCAGTGGATTCACCGCCATCTCTGCAAATTTCGCTAATTTTCCTTTTCCCATTTATGCGAGTTCCAATTCAAATTCTTCTGTTAGTTTCCGTAGCGCCTCACTCTGTTCAAGCATCATGTTGAATATTTCCCGACGGCTGAAGAAATGCTGTTTTTCTGTTGCTTCACGTTGTCGGGTGATCAGATGTAGCATGTTGTTTTGGAGCCGTTGGCGCAGGTATGCTTCGATGCGTGGTTGCATCTTTTGGAGTTCTCCCTGCACGGAAGGGTTCTCCACAATTACGAGGATAGTGTGTCCATCTTCCTGCAGGAGAGGCTCCATGTTGTCCATCTGGAATGACATGGCTCTGTCTTCCTGAGGCAGGTTTTGGGCAAACTCTCTCCATGCCACCGTCAAGTTCATCGGATTGACGGGCTGGTTCTCATACGTGGGCTTTTCCACAGCAGCCTGTATGGTTGCCTCCTGCTGTTTCTGATTGCTCTCCTGTAGGTGTCGGATGGAGAAACCTCTCAGCCCCCCACCTCCCAAAGAGGGAATGGTGGCACTGTGGGGAGTATTGACGCGTTTGGGTTGTGCAGCAACCTCTGTTGGTGTGTTTGTTGAAGCCGTTTGGTCACTTGCTGCTTTCTCTTGAATGACATGAGGAGCACTAACCTTTTTGGGAGCCTGTTGTGCCCGCAATGCCTGGAATATGGGTTTAAGAATCTTCGTAGGGCAAAGCCCGGAAGACTCCCCGTCATCGGAGGAGAGTTGCGCCATCTCGATGAGGGTTAGTTCCACCAGCAACCGTTTGTTCGGACTCTGCTTGTAGTTCAGGTCGCAGGTGTTTGCCAGTTTCATGGCACGGAAAAGGAACTTGGGTTGGCAACGCTGTGCCTGTTCCTTATAACGGGCACGCACCTCGTCGCTTGTCTCAATCAGTTCCACCGTCTGTGCATCCTGGCTTACCAATAGGTTGCGTAAGTGACTTGAAAGACCTGTGATGAAATACTGCCCTTCGAAACCTTTGGCAAGGATTTCATTCAAGGTCAGCATGCATTCTGTAATTTTCCCTTCAAGGAAATAGTCTGTCAGACGGAAATAGTAGTCGTAGTCGAGCACGTTCAAGTTCTCGATGGTCTGCTGGTAAGTGATGTTACCGCCACAGAATGATGCCACCTGATCGAAAATGCTAAGTGCATCGCGCATGCCTCCATCTGCCTTCTGTGCAATGATGTTGAGGGCGGCATCTTCAGCTTTGATGTTCTCCTGCTCAGCCACATGCTTCAGATGTCCCACGATGTCGTTCACACCCATCCGCTTGAAGTCGTAAATCTGGCACCGGCTCATGATGGTAGGCAGAATCTTGTGCTTCTCAGTAGTAGCAAGGATGAAGATGGCGTGCTGGGGTGGCTCTTCCAGTGTCTTCAGGAAGGCGTTGAAAGCTGCCTGCGAGAGCATGTGTACCTCGTCGATGATGAAGACCTTGTACTTGCCAATCTGAGGTGGAATCCTCACTTGCTCGATAAGTACACGGATGTCTTCCACCGAGTTGTTCGATGCTGCATCCAGTTCGTGGATGTTGTATGAGCGTCCTTCGTTGAAAGCGGCACACGACTCGCATTCTCCACATGCCTCACCATCCTGACGGGGATTCAAGCAATTGATGGTCTTTGCAAAGATGCGGGCACATGTGGTCTTGCCCACGCCGCGTGGACCGCAGAACAGGTAGGCGTGTGCTAAACGTCCGCTCTGGATGGCATTCTTCAGTGTGGTGGTCAGAGCTCCCTGTCCCACCACGGTGTCGAACGTCACCGGACGGTATTTCCGTGCAGAAACAATATAGTTTTCCATGTTGCTACTAATTATTTTTGCAAAGTTAATAAAAAAATTCTTACCTTTGTACATAAAATAGAAAAAACTATGACGGAGGAGTACCAAATAAGGGTGCAGCCCCAACAGGCGGCAAGTGAAGAAGGCATCAGGCAGTTCTTGCACGAAGAAAAGGGACTGGCATTGGAGAAGGTGACGGCGGTGAGGGTGCTGAAAAGGAGCATTGATGCACGTCAGCGCACCATCTTTGTGAATTTGAAAGTGCGTGTGTATGTGAATGAGGAACCGACAGACGAGGGGTTTGTGCGTGTGGACTATCCCAACGTGGAGGATAAGCCGCAGGCAATTGTGGTAGGTGCTGGGCCTGGTGGGCTGTTTGCCGCATTGCGACTGATAGAATTGGGGGTTCGCCCCATCGTGGTGGAACGGGGGAAAAGTGTGCATGAGCGCCGGAAGGACATTGCACAGATTTCCCGTACACAGCAGGTTGACCCCGAATCGAACTTCTCTTTTGGCGAGGGAGGGGCAGGTGCTTTCTCGGATGGAAAACTCTACACGCGCAGCAAGAAACGCGGCAATGTGGAGAAAATCCTCAACGTTTTTTGCCAGCATGGAGCCA
>Ga0310697_10007600_pt1 | contig 10189 bp, 9 predicted proteins | sample 172DNAGHGlowgp2_FD_203883 | JGI IMG/M metagenome (GOLD analysis project Ga0310697, IMG submission 203883) | Sheep rumen microbial communities from Palmerston North, Manawatu-Wanganui, New Zealand - 1728 DNA GHGlow gp2 (v2) (version 2) | ecosystem: Host-associated > Mammals > Digestive system >...
CCATCGCTCGCGCCTTCGACCTCTACAACGGGGCAGATCCCATCCAACGAAAGGCTGTCACTCCAGCAGATCCTACTCCCGCGCCAGCTGGTTCTCCCAGCGGGGAATCCGCCACCGTGCCCGCCGCTTCTCCGGCGGTCTCCTCTCCCGAAAACTTAGAGAAACCAAATAACATTATTCACCAAAACCCCAACAACATGAAGAAGTACGAAACAATCGCTACTGCCTGTGGCGTGGAGGAACTGGTCGTAACAGAGGAGGGCGCACACCTGGTGCCCGAAATGCTCGACCAACTCGAAACATCACTGGCTAACGCGGCGACTGCACAGCAGAACGCCGAAAAGCGTGCCGACGACCTTCAGAATCAACTCGACAATGCGGCTACCGCTCAGAAGGAGGCCGTGGATGCCAAGGAGAAAGAACTGAACGAGGCACACGAGACGACCGTGAACGAACTCACTGCTGCCAAGGAAAAGGCTGAAGCCGACCTCCAGGAGGCTAACAAGGCTACCGAGGATGCACAGAAGGAACTTGAGACTGCAAAGCAGACCATCAAGGACCAACAGGCACAGATCGAAGCCCTCACACACTCCGCTGGCGGACAGAAGGAGCCTGGTCCTGCTAACAACGGACAGGGCGCACCGGACGAAACTCCCCGATGCGCTATGCCTGAGTACGACCACACCAAGACTCCGCTCGAAAACGCTCGCATCCGTAAGGCTGCCGGCTTCTAAAAGCCACCGCGCGGCGCGGTTTTCCCGCGTCGTTACCTTTCGACTTACATAAAAAGTTAGTAATAACCCTCAAAACAAAAAAGCATTATGCCAAACAACGCTCCTCAATTTATCGGCAAGGACGCGCTTACGCACGTCGCCGAAACCGTAGGCAAACAGATCATCATGGGTCCTGCCTACAACGACCCTGAACTGCTCGACCGTCTCGGCATTCAGGTGATCAGCGGTGTGCAGTTCAAAAAGACTGACCACCTGCTCGTCCGTAAGGGTGGCACCACACGCCGTAAGGTGGTGGGTACGCCTGTAGAGAACAAGATCGGCTTCCTCAAGGAACGCACGCTCGTCGCAAAACTGACCTGGAACCGCTACAAAGACAATATCGACAACTATGTTGAGACTGTCTTTGGCACCGACGGCAAGGCAGGTGGCGACTACCCCTTCTCCACTCAGGCTGCTACCGTAATCCTGGCTTCCTATGCGGAGGACCTCCAGGCATGTCTCTTCTTCGGCGACATGGATCTGGAGAACGACCCCGACGAGGCAAAGCAGAAACTCTCTCTCTATGACGGCTTCCATACCGACATGAAGAAGGATATCGAAGAGGGCATCATCAGCGCAGAGAACAAGAACCTCGTCGAGATTGATGCTATCTCCGCTCCTACCGACGCTCACGACTCCACTCCTTTCGACACGGTGCTCGAATGGTACACCAAGTGGGATGCACGTCTGCGCCAGCAGAAGGATGTCCGACTCGTATGCGACGTGCTGCGCGGTATCTATATCGCTCAGGGCTACGCAAACAAGTACCACGGCAACAGCAAGGTGAAGTACCTCGACAACGGCAACTTTACCGTGCCTGAAATGCCTCGCGTACAGTTCGTGCCTACCGATGCCTGGGGTGTCGGCACTCGCCTCGCTGCCTGGATTCCCAACAACCTCCAGTATGGTGTTGACTCACTCAACAACCAGAGCTTCGTTAAGACTCAGTTCGGCTCTGATGACGACGCTCAGGATGTCATCTTCCAGATCCAGTCCATCCAGGGTACGCGCATTATGAACCCGCTGTCAAGCGCATTCGTGCTCTCTTCTGGCACCATCACCGAGAACGTGGTGAACGGCGACTATACCAACTCCAAGCTGGTAATCACCGTGGATCCTAACGCCGGCGGTACCGTGAAAGTAAACGGCGAGACTTACTCTGAGGTGGCTGAGTTCAACGCTGGCGACATCATCGCACTGCAAGCAATTCCCGCTTCTGGTAAGAAATTCAAGAGCTGGAGCAACGGCAAGACCAACGCTTCTATCTCTGTAGTGGCTACCGGCCTGCCAATGGCTATCACGGCCTTCTTCGAGAATGAGTAAATCCTTGGAATGTGGTGCCCGCTGGTTCGCCAGCGGGTTTCCACAAACCTCGGACAATCCGTAAATCGTTAAACAGTAAATACAAATCATTATGGCAGATCAAGTAACATGCCCAACTCTCTCCGACTTCCTCAATGAGGAACAGTGTCTGGAGAACATCGCCGGTACATCGGCCATCGCATACTACTTCGTGAAGTCTGACCTCAAAACTCCGATTTCGAGGACAGGTAACACTTATGCGACTCCCGAGTTCAAGTCCGGCAAGGGTCTGTATAAGTTCGACCTCAAGGACGGCTCACAGAAGATCGAAGGCGAAAGCCAGGGGAACAACAAGGGCTTCAACCTGACCTATGACGCTATCATTGATGCCGTCAACAAAAAGGCCAGCGAACTCTCCCGTTCCCTCAACAACCTCGACATTGGTATTATCGTGCCCGACGGGGAGGATTCTCAGATCATGTACGACCCCAACCACCGCGTCAAGTGCGACTCCGGCGGTATCAAGTCAACAACAGGTGCAGCACCTGGCGATGACCGCAACACCACCCTTCAGTTCAAACTTGAAGGGGTCCTCTACGATAACCTCTACGTCACACCACCCGAGACAGGCGGATGGGATTCTCTCCTCGCCTCCGCCTCCGCTACTCAACATTAAGCATCCCAGCTTCTGTCATCAAGCCCGCCGGTTAACACCAGCGGGCTTTCTTTTTCCTCCCGTGCGTCACTGTTTACCGCGTCGTTTCCCCGCATTTCCCCCGTTTTTTGTTCCGACATTCCCCTATCCCCTGTTTTACCTTTGCTACTGATTTCATAAATTCATATATTCACAATTTCATCAATTCATTAAATCATGGAACAAACATTTTTCTCTAACCTGACTCCCGCCGAACAACAGGCGTGGCTCGAACAGTACCAGGCTTGGCTCCAGAAACTCCCCGCCATCGAAAAGGCTACGGTCATCACATCTGCGCTACGCACCGACATAGAAGAGGGACTGAACCTCATGGCGGCCTTCTCCTCCTGCCGCTCTTTCGTGTCCGAATCTCTGCGCTTCAAAGATTACAAGTACAGACTAAAACTCATCCGTAAATACGCGGATAAAGTGACATCTGACGTGCAGAACCAAACAAAACGGAACATCGACCTCACTGACCCAGCACTGCTCGTGCCTCATGTGGGACGGCCTACCAAGGAGGAACAGGCTGCCCGCGCTCTTCAGGCGGAAAAGGAACGACTGGAACAGGAAGCTAAAGAAGAAACACTGTTCGGTACCAAGGCTACCATCCCCACCGAGGAACCACCCGCTCCCGCTACGGTGTCCGGCTCTCTAATCGGCGACGCGAAGCTGCACCTGGACCAACTGAAATGGCTGCTCTCTCCTACCCTTCAGGAAGCCGTGGATAGTGTTCACGAACTCCGCACCAAGGCTGCCGAAGCTGCTACCATCGCCAAACAGATGGCTCTCGACGGCAAACCTGAAGAGGACATCAAACCGTTCTCTGAGGATGCCGCCAAATATACGGAGGCTTACGAGGATATCTACGCACGTGTGGATGACGAACTGGCTCGTGTCTATGCACGACTCAAAGAGGACACTACCTTCATAGACTCCATTAAGGCTAAGAACATTGATCCTGCTGACCTGCGTACAACCTTGCGCCCTTATTGGGATAAACTGGATGACGCGGGCAAGGAGAAGGTGAAGAACGAGGTCATCGACTTCATCAAGGCTAACGACCCAGCTCAGGCTGCCATCCGCGAAGCGGAAGAGAAGAAACGCAAAGCGGCTGCCGACATCATCAAATACCTTCAGCGCAAAGACAAACCGAATACACCCAAACGTATCGAGGGAATGAAGGCCAAGTTTGCGGAACTGGAGAAACTGATTGGTGAGGAAGAGGCGAACACTTACCTCCCCATCCTCAACGCTGCCATCGAGGACTGCGAGAAGAACGTAGTACCCGCACAGGAAGCTGAGAAGGCTCGCAGAGAGGCAGAAAAGAAAGCTAAAAAGGAATCCGCCAAAAAGAAGTAATGTTTTTTTAATTATCAATTATCAATGAAGAAAAACCTCTCTACCGTGTTCGCCGCTGGCGTAGCAATGGTGGCCGGATTGATGTCTGGCCCATCAACACAACAGGTCGTACAACAGCAGTTGGATAACAGCACGCGCATCGCCCAGGCACAACCGACACGCTCGGTAAACCAGGGACAACAGACGGCCAATCATCAACGCACGCCCATTCGTGCGAATGCGATGATGAATCCCTACGCACCCCTCGGTTCGGGGGGGGTATTTAGGACCTAAACCTGGCATGTCGCCAAAGGACTACGGCATCTACCTCCTGATGACGGGCAAAAACAAGTACAACGACCGCCGCCGACATCATTGGGCTAAGATGACGGCCTGACTTCCTTCCTCCGTAGTGTGCCCAGCGGTTTCCCCGCTGGGTGCCTCTCTCCCAGCCACCGTGCCCGCCGCTTCTCCGGCGGTTCAAAAATGTTTCGTTAATTGTCTGGCGATTCTATCGCCGCCCTAAATCGTAAATCGTTAAATCGTAAATGTCAAAGCCTTCCACTACATATTTCGACCTCGTAGAACGCTGGATCCTCGGCGGACTACCCGTGGAAAAGGTCATCATGTCACCTGACCAGCGGTACCGTGCTCTCGCTGCCTACGAAGCATACCAAATCTGGCTTCAGGATAAACAAATACGCCCGACGGATATCATGCGACGCATCGCCGCACGTGAATATCCTATCATCCTCGCTAAGGCCAATGATGGGAATCCGCTCGCACAAGAGTATGTCCGAGCCATGAATATCACCGCCGGAAAACAACGTACCATCACGGAGATATCTAACGACGTGGCTCTCTTTAATCACCTGATAGGGGTGTTCGACACACCAACTACCAACATCGAGAAAGCAAAGGTGGTGGATGCCTCGGACTGGCTTATACGCGAAGGGATGAAAATGGGCGACGCACGGGCGGTAAAATCGGGAGCCGACATCAAAATGCAGATGAACGGAAACTTCCAGGAGAATGAGTCGCCTACCGACCAGATGCCGGACGGAGAAATCAATATCACGGGCGATGTATCTGTCATCAAACGTAACCGCGTGAACTATACCGACGAGGAGAAACAAAAGTACGCCAAGAAATACGGCCTCACACAGAAACAGGTGCAAGACCTCATACAACAGCCGGACGGCTCATGGCAAGCGGCTGATGAAAACCTCGACCTTGAACCTAACCCCGACATCTTTATAGCCAATGAAGAATAAGTCTCGTCGCGATGTCTATATGAACGCGATGCAACAGCGCATCTACTACTCTAACGCTCGCGATGTGAGACTGTTGGCATCGCGTCGTTTCGGTAAGACGGACGGCTCCATCGGACCGCGCATCTATCGTGTCAGCATGTCAATGGACCGCGCTACGAATATCTGGCTTGGTAACTCACGCAAACAGCTATACACACGCACGGTGCCTGGCACAGTAGCGGCTATTGAGCGTTTCTTCGGACTCCAAGAGGGACGGCACTTCGGATGGGGGAAACCGCCTAAATGGGTGCCTGACCCTATCATCAAACCTAAGACATGGGATAACGTGGTGTGGTTCGCTAATGGCGCAATATGGCAACTGGTGTCAACAGCGGTTACAGGTTCGGCAAACTCTATCACGGCAAACGCGATCGTGGCGGATGAGTGTAAGTTCATGTCGAAGGCAAAAATCGATGGGGAAATCATGGCGGCTCTGTCGGGTATCGTACACCCTTTCGGCGACCCTTCCTTCTCGGAGTCTAACCCACTCTTCAAATCGACATTCTTTGCTTCTGATGCCTCGCTGACGGTCAAAGGGAACTGGCTGGAAAAGGAGGAGGAAAAACTGGATGCACACCCTGAAAACGGTCCGTTCCAAAAGATGTCCTATCGCGAGATACAAGAGGAACTGACAGCCTACGCGGAAAAGGTGATGTTCTACAACGAATTGCTACGAAACGCAAAAAGGGATAAGTGCCAGATACAGGTGCTGCGTGAAGAACAGATAGCGGCCATCAAAGCGAAGGCGGAAGCGATGATGAACCACGAGGGACCATTCCGAGTCCTGCCTAACTATGGGCATCGCATCAACAAAGCTATGCTGGATCAGAGTGTCAACTACAAACTGATTACGCCGGACGAAGCAGAACTGCTCTCTTGCCACCAATATCTCATCACGCCGGAACAGGACTTTGAAATGCAGATGCTACGCTCATCAAAAGCCTACCAGAAACACATCCGCGACCTCCAGTGCAACGCTTTCACGTTCTGGCGTGGCACGACTCTCGACAACATCGACCTCCTTGGTGATGCCTATATAGCGAAGATGAAACGTGACCTCCCGCCTATCGTGTTCGCTATCTCTATACTGAACCTCAAACAGGCGAAGTGCAACGATGGCTTCTACTCGAACCTTGACATAGAGAACATCCACGGATATATCCCCGATGACTGCCCTGCCATCGACAACAACTTCACAAAACGCACGGCTTCGACCATACACGGCGGACAGCAGATAGACATGGAGTACGAAACGCCTGACTTCGGAGAACTGCAAAAACTGAAGGACTGCACGCTCGACGGGGACGTAGTGGACTCGCTGCCGCTGTATATCAGCATGGACTACAACGCGAATATAAACTGGATTGTAACGGGACAACTCTACCGCCGCGACAACCAGGAATGCCTCAATGTGCTATCGTCTATGTTCGTGAAGAATGAACGTAAACTGCGGGAACTATGCGCCGACTGGCACCACTACTACAAACCGAAGATGGGAAAAAATCGCGACGTGGTGTATTTCTACGACGCAACGGCAAAATTCAAAGGCTATGCCATCGAGGGCATGGAGGACTTCAAGGACGTGGTGATAAACGAACTGACACGCTATGGATGGAACGTGAGACCTGTGGATATGAGGGCACCAATGGACCACGAACAGAAATACAAGGATATCAACGAGGCTCTTGCGGGCCTCTCATACCCTGCCATACGTATCAACCGCGATAACAACGAGGCCCTGATAGTGGCTCTTCAGACAGCGGAGGTGTCCGTTGGATATAAAGGATTCCGTAAGTCAAAATCTGGAGAAAAACTGTCTGAAGATGCCGACGATGCCGTGCGCCTGGAATACCGTACCGACGGTACGGATGCCTTCGACTCGCTCTTCATCGGCTGCAAATACTTTCTCAACTCCATGTCCGGCCTATGCCTACCACTTGGCGATTAACTCCCCTCTTCGTTCCGTGCAGCGCGGTTTACAGCGTCGGGTTTGTTCCGCCCAATTTTCTTTCACCCCCTATCTTTGCTTCGTAATTCATAACGCCCATCGCCTCATTAGCCCCATAAAATCGTAAATAGTAAATCCAAAAGTCATGGCTCAACTCAATTTCTCTTTCAACACACCCAACTACATCTCCGAGGAGTTCGGAGGTAACGTGCTACTCTGCATCTCCTTCCCTTCCGAAGGCTATCACCTCGTGATGATCGAAGCAAGCAACGACCAGGAAAATTGGTCGCGCATCCAGTCGGAGGTCATCAGTCTTTCTAAGGAGTTCAAATTCATCGCTCCGTCTAAGTCGGCTCTCTATCGCATCAGGTGCAAGGACGAACCTGAATCGGCCACCATCCAGGAAACATCGGATTCCTCTGCTCTGCACAACGGCATACTGGAAGTGGTCAACGAGGCCATTGCTCCCGTGGCTAAGACGGGTATGGCTGCCGATGTGAACCTGACGGCAATCGCAGGACTGGTAGCTACACAGGTTCAGGCGGCAATCGCGGAACTGCTGCAAAAAATACAGGCCATCGGTGCGCCAATTACCTACGAGGGACAGGTCATCGACTATGGTAGCCTTCCTTCTGCCGGAGTGAAGAAAGGACACATGTATAACGTGGTGGCAGCTCACGATAACATACCTGCCGGCACGAACTACGTGTGGAACGGTACGGCATGGGATCCGATGACGGGACAGATAGACCTCTCGCCATTCCTGACATCGGCGGCGGCACAGAATACCTACGTGCCACTGTCGGCTACGAACACTCAGACGGGTTCGGACGTGGTGCGACTCCTGGCTATCAACGGTTCAGGACACGCTATATCCATCACACCGAAAATCCTGGCAGAACATATCCTGAAGAATGTCATCGACGAAACGCTTATCGCTAAGTCATAATGAAACGTCTCAATAACTCGCAACCTCTGGCTGTGGCGGTGCAATATACACCGCTGTCAACGGCTATGCACATAAAGGTGCAAGGGGGACTATCCACTCAGCAGTTCTATAAACAGACACTGAATGAGTGGTACCCAGATCATACGCACCAATTCGCCTATGATAGTAATGGGTCGCAGAAGGATGGTCCGCTGGTGCTGCTGCCGGAATATACAATCATCGACCCTGATAACGTGCTGGACGTGCAATCGCTGTTCCCGCAAGTGTTCTGGTTCGTGAACGGTACACAGATATCGGACACGGACAGCTCACAGGACTACTACCTGATGGGTAACGCGCTCGTGGTTCGCAAGAACTTCACACACCTCCAGGGGGCGACCATCTACTGCGAATGCCGCTTCACAGACACTCGGACCTCAACGCCATTCGTGCTCTCGGACACAATGCCGCTGTCGGCAATACTTCAGGCGGACGAACAGTGGTGTATCAACATCTTGTGCGACCGCACACGGAAACATTACCCGCTGTCTGCGGCTTCTACGCTGTATTCCTTCGAGGCGGAAGCTCGTCTCGGTGCTGCGGACAAGACGAACCAGGTTAAATGGTTCTGGGACTATTCGGAGGACAACGGACAGACTTGGAAAAGCATTGATGCCTCGTGCCTCTGGTATGTGTCGGGCGTGAATGCGGCCATCCTGACCATCGATGCGGACTTCATAGAGAATATCACGGTACGCGCACGCATTTCGACGAACCTTTCTGCTTCTTCGCCTAACCTCCCCAACGCGGCTACGGCTTCACTGGCTTGGCGCATACCGTCACTCCGGCCTATGGTGTTCTGCTACGGAGGCGATAAGGTTATATCAGACACGAAGGAAATGACCTTCGGACTGATCGTGCATCACCCGAAACATGATGATCTCTCTATCACTCAACAGCGGGAATGGCTGCTATGCGATTGGGTGCTGCGCATACAAGGCTCCAACGCTACACCTACCAAACTCAATGAGTGCGATGTGGAGGTGACGGTGCAGGACACGGCCCTGCGTAACAACCTCGGCATTAAGTATATCGCAGATCCGCAATGCTCCATACGGGGCGCATTCGCACAGATGCAGACTTCTAACGGCGATGACATACAGACTTCCAATGAAGAGTTCATCACACTACGCTCATAAGAAATTGTTAAACCACATAAAACTCAAAAAGCAATGGCAATCAAGAAAGCAAAAACCTCACTGGCCTCCGGCGAAACCATCGCGAAGGTCTATTGCCTCACTTCGAGCGGTAACATCATCGAAGCATCGGGCGAACAGGTCCTGAATATCCTCCAGTCGGGGGGTGTCAACCTGACCACTCAACTCTCGGAACTGCAACAGTCCGTGGGACAACTCAAGGAACTCTATGGCTACGGCGTAGAAGGGTATGTCCGCGTGGCTGGCACTTCTGACCCTGCTCTGGGATTCCGTACCTATTCGCATGGCGTAGGAATGGAGTCGGTGTTCGACTGCATACGCCCATGTCTGATCGAGGTGGGAACGGGAAAACTTCTGCACGTCCTCGACAACCTCGACTGGTACAAGGACGAACAGGGACATGCTCGTGCCATCGATGGCAGCGAAGGAGAGGTGTACGTGACCAACATCTACGACCTCTACGAGATTAGCGGACATGTCACCGTGAATAACGTGACATACGACGTGTTCCTGCGCTCTCGCGGTATGTTCGAGTGGCAAGGACACGCTGCCGAACACATCAAACCGCTGGGACTGTCACCTGATTACTGTGTGGCTCATCAGGACACTGACAACGTGACTCGTATGCACTCTGTTTACAATCCAAACTGGAATGGATCATATTCTGCTATGA
>Ga0310697_10007601_pt1 | contig 10189 bp, 3 predicted proteins | sample 172DNAGHGlowgp2_FD_203883 | JGI IMG/M metagenome (GOLD analysis project Ga0310697, IMG submission 203883) | Sheep rumen microbial communities from Palmerston North, Manawatu-Wanganui, New Zealand - 1728 DNA GHGlow gp2 (v2) (version 2) | ecosystem: Host-associated > Mammals > Digestive system >...
TCACCTTTGGAGACAAGTTCAACTACCGCGACGACCCCTCGTTCAGCGAACGCCGCAAACGCCACAACGACTTCATCATGGACATGGACATCCAAATGAACGTGATGGCAAAAATCGGCGACAAAATCAACTTCAACATCAACAAGAACACCAAGGCAACCTTCAACTACCAGGACAAGCTCGCCCTGAAATACGAAGGCAAGGAAGACGAAATCATCCAATTGCTGGAGGCCGGCAACGTCAGTTTCCCGCTCAACAGCACCCTCATCACGGGTACGCAACAGCTGTTCGGTATCAAGAGCAAACTGAAATTCGGCAACACTACAATTTCGTCCATCGTCTCCTACCAAGAAAGTGAATCACAGAACATTACGGTGCAAGGCGGTACACAAACCAACGAGTTCGACATGAGCTGCCTGGACTACGAAGAGAACCGCCACTTCTTCCTCAGCCAATACTTCCGCGACCAATATGAGGCTGCCCTCTCGACCCTGCCCACCGTAACCTCAAGCGTGAACATCACTAAAATCGAGGTGTGGATTACCAACACCAACACATCGACGCAGAACACCCGTAACATACTTGCCCTCAGTGATTTGGGCGAAGGCAAAGACAACTGGGTCTACAATCCCGAAGTGACGCCAACCTTAGGCACCACGGTGTATCCGCGCAACGGCGCCAACGACCTGCTCACCCGCATGGACACCACGCAAATCCGCAACATCAGCTCGGTGACCAACTACATGACCAACGACCCGATGCGCTTGGGCAAGACGGGCTACATGGTGGCTGGCCGCGACTTCGAAAAGGTGGAGAACGCCCGCCGACTGAGCAACACGGAGTTCTCGCTCAACTCGAAGCTGGGCTTCATCTCGCTGAACGTCAACCTCAACTCGAACCAGTCGCTGGCCGTGGCCTACCAATACACCATCGTGGGCAGCAACGAGGTTTACCAAGTGGGTGAATTCTCCGACCAAGGCATCAACACACCTAACGTATTGGTGACCAAGCTGCTGAGAGGCACAACGGTGAACACCAAGATGCCCATCTGGAACCTGATGATGAAAAACGTCTACAACTTCAGGGCCTACCAAGTGAGTTCGCAAGACTTCATGCTCTATGTGTTCTACAACGGCAACTCCAACAGCACCCCGATGGGCTACTTCACCGAAGGATCGAAGAAAGGCGTTTCGCTGCTTCACCTGATGGGTTTGGACAACCTGACCTCGCAAAACAACCCCGCTCCGGGCGGTGATGGCGTGTTCGACTTCATCGACCATGCCGCAACGCAAGGCGGCACCATCAACTCAGCCAACGGACGCATTTTCTTCCCCGTGTTGGAGCCTTTCGGCAAGCACATCCGCACCAAAATCTTCCCCGACGAACCCGACTTGGCCGAAAAATACTCCTACGACTCGCTCTACACCATGACGAAAACCTTGGCCGAACAATATTCCGAGAAGAACAAATTCACGCTGAAGGGCTACTACTCATCGCAGTCGGGCAGCGAAATCAGCCTCAACGCCATGAACGTGGCGCAAGGCTCGGTGACAGTCACAGCTGGCGGAGCGCAACTGGTTGAAAACGTTGACTATACCGTCGACTACACCCTTGGCCGCGTCACCATCATCAACGAAGGCATCCTCAACTCGGGTACGCCCATCAACATTTCGTTGGAGGCCAATAGCGGCTTCAGCGCCTTGAAAAAGACCTTCCTCGGTGCCCGCGTCGAACACGAATTCAATCCAGATTTCCGCCTTGGCGGTACGGTGCTTTACCTTGGCGAGCGTTCCTACACGCAGAAAATCAACTACGGTGAGGAAGCCATTGCCAACACGATTTACGGTGCCGACATCAGCTACAACACCGAAGCCCGATGGCTGACGAGTTTCATCAACGCGCTGCCAGGCATCAGCACCAAGGCCCCGTCGCGCATCCGCGTTGACGGCGAATTTGCACGTTTCATCCCAGGGCTTTCGCGTTCGGCAAGCGAGCGAGGCACGTCGTACATCGACGACTTTGAAGGCGCCAAGTCGACCATCGACCTACGTCTGCCCACCCTTTGGGTAATGGCCAGCACACCGCAGAACCAAACCGACCTATTCCCCGAAGCCGCTGCCAACACGGGCCTCAACTATGGCAAAAACCGCGCAAAATTGGCTTGGTACGTCATCGACAACACCGTATTCTACGACCGTTACTACAACCAACGTCCACGCAACATCACCACCGAAGAACTATCGAAAAACTCTGTGCGTCAGGTTCTTGAAACCGAACTCTTCCCAACCAAAGACATCGAAACCGGAACGCAGACCAACATGAGTGTGCTCAACTTGGCCTACTATCCCGAAGAGCGTGGCCCCTACAACTACGACGTCAACCCGACGCCCTATTCGGCGGGTATCAACGAACAAGGCAAACTCAACGACCCCTCAAGCCGTTGGGCAGGCATCATGCGCCGCATGGAGTCCACCGACTTTGAAGCCACCAACATCGAATACATCGAATTCTGGCTGATGGACCCCTTCTCGGAAGAGGAATATGCCAACAATCCCGGTAAGCTTTACATCAACTTGGGCGACATTTCGGAAGACATCCTCCGCGACGGACGCAAATTCTACGAAAACGGATTGTCCACCTCCGAAAACGTGGTCAACGTCGACACCACCATTTGGGGACGTGTGCCGACCATGCAAGACCTCGTGGGCACCTTCAGCAATGAGGCTTCGGCCCGCCAGTACCAAGACGTTGGCTTCGACGGTCTGAGGAGCGTCGACGAGCTTAGCTTCTTCGAGGACAGCTATTTGAACATCATCAAAAACCGCTTCGGCGAAGGCTCGACGGCATACGTCAATGCCATCAACGACCCTTCGGGCGACGACTACCACTACTTCCGCTCGTCGGACTGGGAAGACGACGAACAACATTCCAGCATACTTGAGCGCTATAAGGACTACAACGGTCCAGAAGGCAACTCACCCTCCGACCAGCAACAAACCGAGGTGTACACCACCAGCAACTCCACCATGCCCAACGTCGAAGACATCAACAGCGACAACACCCTGAGCGAGTCGGAGCGTTACTATCAATACGTCATCGACCTCGACCCTGCCAAATTGGTCGTGGGTCGCAACCACGTTGCCGACATCTTCCACTCCAATAACGTGTCGTTACCCAACGGACAAACCACCTCGACCACATGGTACCAGTTCCGCATCCCCGTGAAGCAACCCGACAAGGTCATCGGCCACATCGACGACTTCTCGAGCATCCGTTTCATGCGTATGTTCGTCACCGAATTTGAGCGTCCCATCGTGTTGCGTTTTGCCACTTTGGACCTCGTCAAAGGCGAATGGCGCTCCTACTCGCAAAGCATCCAAGCCCCTGGCGAATACCAACCCGACGACATCAGCAACGAGACCACCTTCGACGTGTCGGCGGTCAGCATCGACGAAAACAGCCGACGCGAACCCGTGCCTTACGTCATCCCGCCCGGCATCCAGCAGGAAATGATGATCGGAACGGTGCAAACCACCCGCATCAATGAGCAGTCGCTGCAAATGACCGTGCAAAACCTCACCGACGGCGATGGACGCGCCATCTACAAGACCACCGACTTCGATTTGAGGCAATACAAATACCTGAAAATGTTCGTCCACGCCGAAGCCGCCCACGAGGACAGCCCTCTGGAAGACCAAGACCTGACCGTATTCATGCGCATCGGAACCGACTTCACCGAAAACTACTACGAATACGAAGTGCCGCTGAAAGTAACCCCGTGGGGAACGGCGCAAACCAACAAAGACGCCATCTGGCCAGAAATCAACAACTTGGACATCCGTTTGGAAGACTTCGTGGAGGTAAAACAACGCCGCAACGAAGCCATGAACCAGCCCAACAGCAACGTGCGCCTCAACTACATCTATTCCGAAAAGGTGAAAAAAGGCAACGTGGATGGCAAGGACTACTACCACAGCCTCAAAGTGATTGGTAACCCGAGCATCAGCGACGTGGAAGCCATGATGATTGGTATCCGCAACCCGAAACGCCAGAACTTGGCCAGCACCGACGATGGGCTGCCAAAGAGTGCCGTCGTATGGATCAACGAACTGCGACTCACCGACTTAAGCAGCAATGGTGGCATGGCTGCCACGGGAAGGTTTGAAGCCACTTTGGCCGACTTGGGCCGCGTCAGCGTGACAGGTTCCTACAAATCGGCAGGCTTTGGTGCCTTGGACAGCGACATCACCAGCAACAAATTCGAAGCCAATTCGGCCTTCGCCGTCAGCACCGACCTCGACTTGGGCAAATTCCTGGATGGCACAGGCCTCAAACTGCCCATGCACTTCGACTATGGACAGGACAACATCACCCCGCTCTACAACCCCTACGACCCCGACATCAAAATGAAGGATGCCCTCAGTGCCCTCAACACCAACGAAGAACGCACCGAACTGACATCGAAAATCCACGACTTCACGCGCCACAAAAACATCAACTTCATGAATGTCAGGAAAGAGCGCGTCCAAAAGAAACGCAACAAGGGCGAGGAAGAAGAAGGCAAGCCCAAGGAAAACCCACGCGACCCCAACCGTGCGTTTAGCGGAGGCCGCAACAACATGCCCAAGGTGCACATTTGGGACATCGAGAACTTCAACGCCTCATTCTCCTACAGCGAGACCTACCACGAGAACACCGACATCCGCTACGACCTCACCAAGACCTATCGCGGCGGATTGGGCTACAACTACTCGGGCAATCCCAAACCCGTGGAGCCTTTCGCCAAGGCCAAGTGGGCCTCGAAACCCGCCTTGCAAATCATCAAAGACATCAACTTCTACTACGCACCCAAGAGCCTCGTGTTCAACACAGAAATGTATCGTCTCTACAACGAACGCGAAATGCGCAACAAGAGTGGTGGCGAAATCATCATCACCCCGACCCTCTCGAAGCAATGGGACTGGAACCGCAACTACCAACTGCGCTACGACCTGACCAAAGCACTCACCTTCGAGTATTCGGCCCAAGCCCAAGCCTACATCTACGAGCCTGCGGGCTTCGTAGACCGCAACCTTGAGCCTGAAAAATGGAAGAAAAACCAAGACACCATCAAGAACGAGCTGAAACACTTAGGCTCCATGTCGCGCTTCCAGCAAAACATCAACGCCAACTACACGTTGCCCATCAACAAGATACCGATTTTCAACTGGATCAACGCCTCGGCAAGCTACCAAGGCACCTACAACTGGACTGCCTCGGCCCTTTCGGTACAAGACCGTCTTGGCAACACCATCGAAAACTCGAACAACATCCAAGGCAATGCCACCTTAGACTTCACGAAGCTATATAATAAGGTGCCTTACCTCAAGCAAATCAACACCCCACAGCGTGGCAACAACCGTGGCGGGCGCGGTGGCAAGGAGAAAGACGGCCAAGAACAAACCGCCGATTCCACCAAGTCGAAAGAAAAAGTGAACGTCGGCAAAATCATCCTCGACAACGGCTTGCGCGTCCTGACCTTGGTCAAGAAAGTGTCAGGAACCTATAGCCTCAACAACGGACAAACCCTGCCAGGCTTCATGCCGAAGGCAGATTGGTTTGGCATGGATCCCAAGTACGGCTGGGGACCTGGCTTAGGCTTCGTGCTCGGCAGCAGCTTCGGCCAAGATGCCGACGTATACAGCAAAGCCATGGCCCACAGCCTCAACCTCGCAGAGTCCAACGGCTGGCTCACCCGCGACTCGATACTCAGCCAGCCCTATATGCGCCGCAAGACAGAAAACATCAATTACCGCGTCAACACCGAACCTTTCCCAGGTCTCAAGATCGACTTCACGGGAACGAGCAACTACACCGAAAACTACCAGCATTACTTCCGCTACAGCGACGAGCTGCAACGATTCGAGACCTACACGCCCACACAAGGCGGCAGCTTCAGCACATCATACCTGATGTGGGGCACCTCGTTTGCCACACCCGACACGGCAGCCCACTCGCCCTTGTTCGACAACCTGTTGGCCTACCGCAAAGTGATTGCAGAGCGCATTGCCCGCAACAACCCACAATGGGTGGATGGCATCAACCAGTTCGTCTACGACAGTATCGCTGGCGACTACTTCCCGAAAGGCTACAACTCGGCCTCGTCGGAAGTGTTGCTCTATTCGTTCATCGCCGCCTACACAGGCAAAGACCCAAGCACCATCAAGCTCAATCCGTTCCCACGCATCCCGCTGCCCAACTGGAGTTTCACCTACAACGGCCTGACCAACATCCCTGCCATCGGCAAGATTTTCAAGAGTCTGAGCATCACCCACTCCTACAAGTCGAACTACAGCATCAACTCGTGGGCCACCAACGTCAACTACGACCCCAACAACACCATCGCGACATACGAAAACACCGACCTCATCATCCCGAAATACGACATCCAACAGATGGTGCTTAGCGAGCAGTTCATGCCTCTCATCGGCATCGACCTCGGCTTCCAGAACTCGCTGACGGCCAACTTCCAATACAAGAAGACGCGCAACATGACGCTCAGCTTCGCCAACAACCAACTCACCGAAGTGAACGGCAGCGAAATCGTGGTGGGCGCAGGCTACCGCATCAAGGGACTGTCGTTCAACATTACGCCGATTGGCGGTGGCAAGGCACGCAACATCAAGAACGACCTCGTCCTGAAACTCGACATCGGCTACAAGAAAGACATCACCGTCTTGCGCCGCATCGACGAAAACAACAACCAAGTGTCGGCCGGACAAGACAAAATCAACTTCTACCTCACCGCCGACTACACCTTCAGCCAGCGCCTCAACGCGCAACTCTTCTTCAAGCGCGACGTCAACATCCCCAAGGTGGCCAACAACTTCCGCACCGCGACCACCTACGCCGGTCTGACCATCAGATTCAACCTCGCGCAATAAAATTTTCGGACAAATGTAAAAGCTGACATTAAAATATGTAATTTCGCAGCCAATTCAGAAACACCTAAAACAAACAAGAAATGAATATTCCAACCAACCTGAAGTACACAAACGACGACGAATGGATCCGCGTTGAAGGCGATGAAGCATTCGTTGGTATCACCGATTATGCCCAACACGAACTTGGCGACATCACTTTTGTTGATGTTGACCCCGACCTTGTGGGCGAAACCCTTGACGCTCAAGAGGAATTTGGCGCCATCGAAGCCGTGAAGACCACCGCCGAGCTGCTGATGCCCGTCACTGGCGAAATCCTCGAAGTGAACGAAGCCCTGACCGACGAAGAGAACGCCAAGCTCGTCAACTCCGACCCCTACGGCGAAGCCTGGATCATCAAGATCAAGGTGAGCGACCCCGCCGAACTCGACAACCTGCTCGACGCCGCCGCTTACGAAGCCAAGATCGGTTAATAAGCTATTGCTTTTGAAGACATGGATACACTCACCAAAAGGTTCGGTATGCATGCCTTCAAAAGGCGAGAGAAACCCATGGGCTTTAATAAGCTGACAAGAAATCATTACCCGGGAATCCTGTGTGGAATCGTCATTCTCATCCTAACAGGACTTCCGGGTTCTGTTTTTCCACAGGTCAAGCCCGTCATCGGACTCGACAAGGTGGTTCATGCCCTGATGTATGCGGGCTTTGCCTTTGCCTGCATCTGGGGCTATCGAAAGCCTTACCAAGAAGGCGACGATGCCTACCGCCGCAAAGCACTCCTCATCACCTGCATCGTCAGCATCGTTTATGGCGGACTGACCGAACTCATGCAGGAATTCCTCATCCCCTCGCGCACCGGAAGCTGGTACGACTTCTTCGCCGACGCTATCGGCACATGGTTAGGAATCAGCATTTTCCAATATTTTTTCCGCAAAGGAAAATAAAATTCCAAAATATTGCGTTTGATAAGCAAATAATTCCTATTTTCGCACCCAAAATAGGAAAGTAAGAAATTAAAAACATAATGCCATGGAAGAGAAGAAATCCCCAAAAGCCAATCTTGAGAACAAGAAGCTCATGTTCATGCAAATAGGCATGGTAATCAGCCTGTTAGTCGCATGGTTGGCTTTCGAACACAAGAGCTACGACAAGCGCGAAATCGACGAGAGCCTGCTCAACAGAGAGGTCGTCCTCGATGAGGAAATGGTCGAAATCACCAAGCAAGAGGAGCCGAAACCGCAACCGGTGGAAGTGCCGAAGCAAACGACCCAACTCGAAATCGTGGAAGACGACGTTGAAGTTGAAGACATCGAAATCAATGCCGAGGTAGACCAAACCGAGGTGATTGAAGATTATGTCCCCGTCGAAGTCGAAGAAGAGGAAGTCGTTGAGGCTGAGGTATTCACCATCGTGGAAGAGATGCCTGCCTATCCTGGCGGCGATCAGAAGCTGTATGAGTACCTTGGAAAGAACATCAAGTACCCCCAGATTGCCCGCGAGACCGGCGTCCAGGGTCGTGTGTTCGTCAACTTCGTTGTTGAGCCTGACGGCAGCGTCTCCAACGTGAAAGTGATGCGTGGCATCGGCGGCGGGTGCGACGAAGAAGCCATGCGCGTCATCAAGACCATGCCGAAGTGGAAACCCGGCAAGCAGCGCGGTAAGGCCGTGCGTGTGACCTACACGATTCCCGTCGTGTTCAAATTGCAATAATTGTTTTGAAATGCATGAAAAAAGCCAGCAATTGCTGGCTTTTTTCATTTTAGAAGTTCCCTAATATGATTATTTGGCCATTTCTTGCGAAGCAATACCATTAAAATGAGCAAAAACAATATGGGCCTTGGCGGGACCGACGATTTCCGTCAAGCGTTCCTCCGAGGCATCCTTGATACCCTTCACCGACTTCAATTCCAACAGCAGTTTTTCGGCGGTCTTCTTCCCTACCCCCTTGATGTCGGCCAACTCGGAGTGCATGAAACCCTTCTCAAACTTCTTGCGATGGAACGTGATGGCGAAGCGGTGCACCTCATCCTGAATGAGCGTCAGCAGGCGAAACACCTCCGAGGTGGGTTTCAGTCCCACGACGCGAGGCGGAAATCCGAATAGCAGCTCATTGGTGCGGTGATGGTCGTCCTTAGCCAACCCCGCAATGGGAATGTCGACGTGCAACTCATCCTGAATCACCTGACGCACCACCTCCATCTGGCCTTTGCCGCCATCGGTGATAATCAAGTTGGGCAACGGTTTGCCCTCCTCAATCAAGCGCGAATAGCGCCGACGCACCACTTCCTTCATCGAAGCATAGTCGTCGGGGCCTTCGACGGTCTTGATGTTGAAATGCCGATAGCCCGCCTTGTTGGGTTTGCCTTTCACAAATTGCACCATGCCCGCCACGGCACAGTCGCCTTGGAAGTTGGAATTGTCGAAACACTCGATCACCTCCGGCATTTCATCCAATTGCAAGGCTTCCTTCAGCTGGTTCAAGACGCGTTTTTGGTGGCGCTCGGGGTCGACGAGGGTGCGCTGTTTCTCCAAGTCAATCTTGTATTGCACTGCATTGCGGCGCGAGAGGTCCAAAAGCTTCAGTTTGTCGCCACGTTGCGGCACCGTAATCTCCACATCCTCAATCTTGTAGTCGAGTTTCATCGGCACGATGATTTCGGGAGCGTGGTCGCCAAACTGCTGCCGCAAGTCGGTGATAGCCAACAGCAGAAGCTCGTCGGCGGTTTCCTCAAGCTTGCGCCTCATCTCGAACGAATGGCTCTGCACCACAGCACCTTCCTTCACTTTCATGTAGTTGACATAAAAAGTCTCCTCTTCGTCGACGTAAGAGAACACCTCCACATCGTGAATCGTCGCACTGACCACCGTCGAACGGCTGCGGTACTCTTCCAGTAGCTCATATTTCACCTTGATTTCGTGTGCCTTTTCAAACTCCATGCGCGAGGCGTAGTCCATCATTTGAGACTTCAATTCGCGCAAAACGCCGCTCAAATTACCCTTGATGATTTCGCGGATTTCGGTTATCATCGCGTTGTAGTCATCTTTTGAAATCAAGCCTTCGCAGGGGCCGTTGCACTTGTGGATGTGATAGTCCAAACAAACCTTGTATTTCCCTTTCTCCACGCCAATCTCGGTCATCGGTGTGCGGCATGAGCGGATTTTGTAGGCCTCGCTGAGCAGGTCGAGCAGGATATGCGCCGTGCGCACCGAAGGATAAGGGCCGTAATAGTCGGAGCCGTCGTTGACTTTTTTCCTCGTCAGGAACACGC
>Ga0310697_10007602_pt1 | contig 10186 bp, 7 predicted proteins | sample 172DNAGHGlowgp2_FD_203883 | JGI IMG/M metagenome (GOLD analysis project Ga0310697, IMG submission 203883) | Sheep rumen microbial communities from Palmerston North, Manawatu-Wanganui, New Zealand - 1728 DNA GHGlow gp2 (v2) (version 2) | ecosystem: Host-associated > Mammals > Digestive system >...
TCCAATTTTTCTGTCGCGAAGTCCATAACTTTTTGAAGGTTTTCAAGCACAGCCTCAACTGTAATTTTTTCCATAAACATTCTCCGTTAAACAATAGTCATTAAACTTGCAAAGCCGGTCATATCCAAAACTTCCAAGACAGATTCGCTGACGTTGATAAGTTTCATTGAGCCTTGCTTATTCATACGCTTTTGAGCCACGAGCAACACGCGCAATCCTGCCGACGCGATATATTTCAGTTCGGCGAAGTCAAACGTCAAATCTGTTACGTCATTAAGCGCAGTCGTTAATTCCTTAGAAAGTTCAGGCGCAGAGCCTGCGTCCAGCCGACCGATAATTTTCAGCGTCAAAGCATTTCCGTTGCGTTCTTGTTTAATTTCCATAAGGAGTTCTCCTTTCAAGTTAAAAAAATTTTTATTTTAGCTATCAGCTTTCAGCTTAGAGCTGTCAACTTTCAGCGAGAAAAGTTTTTCTTGATAGCTGAAAGCTGACACCTGAAAGCTAATTACGCATTCCCCTTTAAAGTTCTTTCCTTGCCGCAATGTATTTGTTGACGGCGGCGATAAGTTGCACCACGTCAAACGGTTTGGCAATGTGATAATTCATGCCGCTTTCCATGCTCATACGCTTATCCTCGTCGCGGCTATTGGCACTAAGCGCGATTATCGGCAAAATTTTTGCGTCGGGGCGGTCGAGTGAACGAATTGCCCGCGTCGCCTCGTAGCCATTCATTATCGGCATTTGTATATCCATTAAAACTAAATCGTAATATCCGGGCGGGTGCTTAACAAAAACTTCCACAGCTTCCACTCCGTCCGCGACTGTCTCAACCGAAAAGCCCGATTCCTCCAAAATAGTTTCGGCAAGCATTCTGTTAAGCTCAATATCGTCAACTAAAAGGATTCTGTGACTGTAATTGTCATCAGTAGAAAGAGTCTGAATTTCTTCTACTTCTTGTTTATCACCCTCGCGAGCGATTTTAAACGGTAAGCCGACCGTAAAAGTTGTGCCCTCGCCTTTTTTGCTGACAGCCTCGATTGAACCGCCCATTGCGTCCAGAATTTTTTTGGTTATCGCAAGACCTAAACCCGCGCTTATATGCCCCGTCTCCGTCGAAGTCGCTTCGCGCTCGAAAGTTTCATACATGCGCTTCATAAATTCTTCTGTCATGCCTACGCCGTCATCGCTTATCACAAATTCGCAACGAACATAATTTGAATCATCGGAAACTTTTTTCTTCCGCGCAGTAACTTTGACGTGCCCGCCTGGCGGCGTGAACTTTATCGCGTTGTCTATCAAGCTGGAAAGAATTTTCCGCAAGTTCACATCGTCAGTATAAACCAATTCACGCGGTAAATTCAATACACTTTCGACAGAAACATTTTTAGCTTCCGCCGCCAATTTAAACGCGTGCAGAACAACCAGAACTTGTTCCTCCAAATCGCAAATTTCGTTTCGTAGCGGAGTTTTGTTGTAAGTTATCTTGCTCATGTCCAAAAGATTATTTACTAAGTCTAACATTTGTCTGCTACTTTCGTCGACTTTGGCAAGATAATTTTTTAAAAGTTCTGGCTCGTTTAGGTGACGACGCGCCAAATCCGTAAAGCCCATTATCGCATTAAGCGGTGTTAAAATGTCGTGCGAAATGTTGAATAAAAACGCGGCTTTAACTTCGCTTGCTTGTTTTTCTTTTTCTAATGCAATTTCCATGCGCAGTTTCTCCTCCTGAATTTGCCGACGTTCCGTTATATCGCTGATAAAAACGTAAAAAGCGTCGCCGTGTTCCGGAAAGGTTGCGAAATGTCCGTAGTCGTCAATCCAACGAATTTCTCCGTCCCGCCGCGTAATTCGATATTCCACGTGGTCAAGATGATCATTATCGGGATCGGCAATTTGTTCCTCGATTGATTCTTGAATTTCATCGAAGTCATCAGGATAAACCATTCCTTTAAACGTGTAGCCTGTCAAATCTTTGAACTCGTCCAAATCCTTGCAACCGTAAATATCCAAAACCGCGCTGTTAGCGTAGAAAAGTTCATACGGCTCCTTTGCAGAATAGACAAAAAATCCGCCAGGCACATGTTCGGCAACCCATTTAAGCATTGGTAAAACCTCATACAAATATCTTTTACCCAAAAAATTATCTCTTGGCATTTTGTTCCTCACCAGAAAATTTTTTGCAATAATATCACAGCTTGCCGATTTTGTACAAAGAAAATTTTTTGCTCTCAATTCAACGTTAAACTTTGGTTAAAAATAAATCTGCGGGCAAATTAAGCGGGCTTGCCGTCTTTTTTTTTTAAATCATTTGTGCTAAGCTTAGCAAAAATTTTCCGGCTAAAGTCAGAAAGAACCATAACAGGGAGAAGTTTTAAATGGAGATGATTATTAAAAGAGACTTTAAAAGGTGGCGTTGCCTCTTCGCCGTTGCAATTTTATTCGGCATGGATTCGACGAGCTGCCTTGCCGCAGAAGAAGAAACTTCGACTGTTGAGCAACAAAGCTACGACGACTCTTGGCGCATTCAACTAATCGACTCAAGCGGAAATTTCGCGGCGGGTAACCTCACTTTCAACGCTGATAATTTTTTAGTTGTCGATGATAAAATTTACTTCGTCGGCGATAATGTCTCTAAAGTTTTGGACGGCGTGACTTTCGACGGAGTAAGCGGTATTCCTGTAAAATCTTTAACTGATTTTCAAACTCTTATGCCCGGCTTCATGAGCGGCTTGCCTTATAAAAATTATTCGACCTTTACCGAATTGGAGTTGGCTATTCTGCAAGATCTCGGCTACACTTTGGACAGAAAAAATTTTTACGGGCAATCGATTTACACCAACGGCGGCACTTTTGAAAACAATACCGCTTTCACGAGCGATCAAAGTCAAAGTATCGGCTTGCACGTCTTCGGCACGCAAAATATTGTTACGCAAAGCGGAAATATTTCTTTAAACGGCAACGGCGCAATCGGTATTCGCGTTGACGGCTTCGGCAATCAAATTATCATTCCGCAGGGCACTGAAATTTATTCTGCCGGCAAGGGCGTTTTAATTTCTTACGGGCACGACCAAACCCTAGACGTTGCAGGAAAAATTTCTGCGGCGGGCAATGCGATTGAATTTAATTTCGGCTCCAATACTTTGGGCGTGAGCGGCGAATATCGCGGCTCTTATCTGCGTTATCTGCGCGGGATTGATACTGAAGGCAACGTCATTTCTAATTTGCCGCTCATCATGGACGACGGCGAATTTAATTATTCGTCAAGCGAATTGAACGGCGCACTTGTCAACGATTTTAATTTGTCGGGGAAAATTGCGGGCAATCGCGCAATTTATATCGGGCAAAATTCTTTCGTGAAAAATATCAACGTCAACGACGGCGCAGAAATAAGCGGCGATATTGTTTCGGACTGGAAAAATTTTACGGACGGGACGATTGGCATTCAATACGGCGAACAGGTTATTGACGCAACGAAGTATATCCCCGACCTTGTCACGAATTTAAATATCAATACGGATTTAAATTACGGCGGGAATATTTCGGGCGCGGAAAATATTAAAATGCACGTCAACAAGGGCACGCTGAATTTTTCGGGCACGGCGGACGTTGTGAGCGTTGACGTTATGAACGGCGCGAAAATTTTCGGCGGAACTTTCAATTTGCACAATCCCGCGCTTGCCGAAGGTTTCAGCGATTCTACGGCTGGAACTTTTATAAATCACGGGACGATTGCGGCAAGTTCGCCCAATACAAATTTGGTTATCAACGGCGATTTAATTTCTGGCGGTGTGATTCAAAAAGTTAGCGGCGGCGCGGCAGGTTCAATCATTGTCAACGGCAACGCCAATATTGAAGGCTCCACCGTCACGACGGATACGTTACTGCCTAACGAGACCGCGACAGTTTTGGTTGCTAATTCCATAACCGGCAACATTAAAAATCCCGAAGGTAAGCCCGTCAAAATTTCCGCAATGCTCAACGCGACGGGTAAGGTTGTTGATAATACTTTGCTCGTCACGACTCACGAGGCGAATAATACCGGAAATACCGAATCGACACCTTCCGACGATAAAACAAGCTCAACTGTTGACGCGATGAATAACATGTTTGAAAACCTTGAGGGCACCGCTCAACAAGAGGAAATGCGCGAACTTTACAACATGGAACCGACCGCCGCAAAGCAAACTTTAGATCAAATCAGCTCCAACGATTCCGCGCAGGTTATGAGCGTTGCGCAACAAAGCACCGCCGTTGATAAAATGATTTCAAATCGAATTACAAAAGTTTTCGCGCCCGATTATTTTATGTCCGAAATTATTCCGGATCTTACGCCCGAAATTACTTCTGACTTAATGCCCGATTATATGCCCGATTACATGCCGGATTACACGACCGATTTAATGCCCGATTACACGAGTGACCTTGCCTCTGATAGTTTTACGGCTGATTATGTTGACGTGAGTTTTAAGCCAGCAAAATTTGCTGACGGCGAGAGCAACGCGCCCGAAATTAAAGTTAAAGTCAAGGTTCCGCGTCGTCGACACGAAAATAATTTCTGGATAAACTACATGAAGAATTGGGGCAGTCTGCGCGGCGGCACGGATTATCATGGTAGCGTTATCGTTGCAGGTTATGACAGACCATTTGGCAAAAAAGTTAGGGCGGGAATTTTCGCGACGTACGGAACAATCGGTTATGGCGCGGAGTCTTCGCGGGCGACGGTTTACGATACGCGGCTTGGACTTTATGCGGGCTATCACAACAAGCAGAGCGATGTTTACGTTTATATCAACGGCGGGCAGTTGCGCAATTCTTTGCACAGAGGAATTTCGGAGCTGGGGCTATCGACCAATGCAAATTATAAAAGTCGCATTTTTGAGATTGGCGGCGAGTACAAATACGATTTATCGCCGGAAAAAATTTGGCATGTCAGCCCGTTTATAAATTTTCAAGCGTCGCATTTGAGACAGAACAGCTACCACGAGCGCGGCGCGGGCATTTACAATCAACATGTCGATTCGGGCAGTAACACGTACTTTGCGGCGCAGGTGGGCGTTGATTTAAAGCGTTATTATCGGATGGGAATGTTTGGAATGCGCTTTGGTGTTAAGCAAGGCTTGACGGGCGCAGACCCCGATTTAAGAATCAGTTACGAGGGCGACAGAACTAACAGCTACAGACTTCGCCAAAAGCGCGATAAAACGCATTTTGTTTGCTCATTGCGCGGTGAAAGTGAATTGGCTCGCGGCTGGTTTCTTGGCGGCGAAACTGAATTTCAATTCAGCGAAAACGACAAGGACGTTACAGCGTCCATTATGCTAAGAAGAACCTGGTAGGCAATGCATACTAACAACTACCAACTAACAACCTAACAACTAATGAAATGGGGAATGATGAATGGCAGATAAGGAAAAAATTTTCATAGTGGAAGATGAGCGACCAATTTCGCGGCTTTTGCAATTAACATTAGAGCGCGAAGGTTTCAAGACCGCAACCGAATTGAACGGACGCCGCGCCTACGAAAGAATTTTGCAAGAGAAATACGATTTGATTTTGCTTGACGTAATGTTGCCAGGTATGGACGGCATGGAAATTTGCAAGAAAGTTCGCGAAGTCAGCGACGTACCGATAATTATGTTGACGGCTCGCGACGAAATTAGGGATAAGGTCGAAGGGCTTGACTTGGGCGCAGATGATTACATGACGAAACCATTTGCTGCCGAAGAACTTTTAGCGCGTATTCGCAACGTCCTGCGCCGCCACAATGAAAGAGTTCGCGCCATAGAGGAAACTCGTTACGTTATCAAAAATATGATTCTTTATCCCGAACGCTACGAGGTTGAAGTTAATGGCGAGCCGGTCGAATTGACGCACAAGGAATACGCGCTGTTGAAATATCTTGTCGAAAATAAAAATCACGTCCTGAGCCGCGATCAGATTTTGCAAACGGTTTGGGGCTACGACTTCATAGGCGATACAAATGTTGTTGACGTTTACATAAGTTATTTGCGCTCAAAAATTGATGACCGGTTCGGCGAAAAATATATTTTCACGACAAGAGGCGTCGGTTATGCAATCAGAGATTGAAGCGGCGCAATCAGAAAGTTTTCTCCGTCAACAACGCTTTGTAAATGACGTATCGCACGAACTGCGAACGCCTTTAACGATAATTCGCGGCTACGTGGATTTGCTGGAAATTTACGGCGCGGAAGATCCCGAACTTTTCAAGGAAGCTGTAACCTCAATAAAAAATTCCGCGCAGAATATGCAAAACCTCGTTGAAAGTTTATTGTTCTTAGCCCGCGCAGATCAGGGACGCCAACCCTTAACAAAACTTCCCGTCGATTTGGACGACCTGATAAAAAAATTTGTCGAATCTTATCGTTCGCCGCGTGTGAAAGTTTCAAAGTTGCCGCCCTGTAAAGTTTTGGCGGACGGGGAATTTTTAAAGAAAATGTTCGCCGCCTTCCTCGATAACGCCCTGCGATACAGCACCGCCGCCGTTAAAATTGAAATGACAACTGCCAAAGGCGCGGCGACCGTGAAATTTATCGACAAGGGCATTGGCATTGCTAAAGAGGATAAGGAAAAAATTTTTGATAGATTTTACCGTACCGATAAGGCGCGAACTAAATTAAGCGATAAAGAAAATTCAGTTGGGCTTGGCTTATCGGTTGCAAAGTGGATTGCCGACCGTCACGACATAAAAATTAGCGTGAAGAGCAAGCCCGGCGAAGGTTCGACTTTCATTTTAACCATTCCGACAATATAAAAATTGCCTTCCAAATCGGAGGGCAAATTTTTTTTTGCAAACGCGATAATGTTTTAAAATTCTATTCCCGCCTGCGCGGCAATTCCCCTTTGAAACGGGTGCTTAATCAATTTCATTTCGGTGACGAGGTCGGCGGCGTCGATTAGTTCGGGCAAGGCGTCGCGTCCCGTGAAAACTAAATGCAATTCGGGCGGACGAATTTTTATCAGCCGTAAAATATCCGCCGCGTCGAGCAAGCCGAATTTCACCGCGTAATTTATTTCGTCCAAAATGATCAAATCCCATGCGCCCGATAAAATTTCATTTTGCGCAAGTTCAACTGCCGCACGCGCAGATTTTTTTTGTTCAGCAAAATTTTCTTTTGTAATGAAGCCCAGCCCGCATTGTTTGATTTCTACGCCTAAAACTTTTAAGGCGTTGAGTTCTCCAGAATTTTTTCTGCCCTTGATGAATTGCAGGATTAAAACTTTCAGCCCCGCGCCTTTTGCCCGCAACGTCAAGCCCAAAGCCGCCGTTGTCTTGCCTTTGCCGTCGCCCGTGTGGACGATTATTAAGCCGTGTCTTTGCAAAATAATTTCCTCCTTGTCCAAAAAAAAACCCCGACAAATTGTCGAGGCTAAAAATTTTATGCAAGAAATGATTTTAGTATTTAAACATTGTAAGAGTATTCTGGAGGTCTTGAGCGAGGCGGGCAAGTTCATCTGCCGCAGAAGAAATTTCTTCGGAAGAAGCGGATTGCTCTTCAGCCGCCGCAGAAACACTTTCCATTTCCTTAGAAACGGCAAGACCTTTTTCCAAAGTTTTATCGTTGCATTCGCGAATCTTGACGGTTGCACTTTCAACCGCTTTGAGTTCGCGAACCATATTTTTAGATTCGTTTTCGACATTGAGCGAAGCGTCTTTAATGCTGTCGAAGGTCGAGCGCAGTCTTTCGACGGATTCAGTACCCGCACGAACAGCCGCATTGCCTTTTTGCATGGAGTCAACCGCGCTTGTAGTTTCAGTTTGAATTTCGCCGATAAGAGCCGCAATTTTCTGCGACGCCTCGCCGGATTCTTCAGCAAGTTTACGGACTTCTTCGGAAACGACAGCGAAGCCGCGCCCGTGTTCACCTGCGCGAGCCGCCTCAATCGCCGCGTTCAAAGCAAGCAAGTTAGTTTGTTCAGCGATACCGCTGATACTTTCAACGATTTGCCCGATTTCTTGCGAACGCTTGCCGAGCTTGTCGACAGTTAAAGCGGAGTCATTAACGATTTTTTCAACGCTGATAATCTGTGCAACAGCCGCTTCGACAGCTTCAGTACCGGCGTTAGCCTCGTGCATAGCTTTGCCAACGTGGTCGGCAACCATGTCGGAGGTTTTGGTAAGGGTTTCAATAGAATTCATAGCCGCGTTGATAGCGTCCATAGCGTCGTTAATAAGTGCTTGTTGTTCAACAACCGCGCCTGCGGAACTTGTAACGGATTGCGCGACCTGTTCGGAAGCCTGCGCGGATTGATGAGCCGAAGCAGTAAGTTCTTCGGAAGACGCCGCGAATTGATTTGCCGCGTCGTTAGTTTTCTGAACAACTTTGCTTATGGTCTGGCGCATTTCACGAACAGCAACAGCCATTGCGCCGAATTCGTCGCCGCGATCGGCGTCAAGTAAATTGGTGCGGCGGAAGTCGCCTTCCTTGAGCAGGTGCAGAGCCTGAACCATGTTGCTAAGCGGGGTAGTAATGGCTCTTGTAGTAATTACACTGAAGACAATCAAGACGATAAACGTACCGCCGAGCGCAAGGAACAAATTGCGGTTTGCCGCCTCAATGCCCTCGTTAGAACGTTTAATCGTGGCATCAGAATCTTCGTAAGCTTTTTGCTGAATAACTAAAATTGCGTCGCCCGTTGAAACAGCGTAGGGCATAACTTCCGCTTGATAGAATTCCAAAGATGCGTTTCTGTGAGCGGCAATGGCTGAAGTATCACCGATAGGGGATTTCATCGTGAACATTTTATCTGCGCCGGCTTTGAATTTAATCCATTCGCGTTCGGCAGCGTCAACTTGCGCACGAGCTTGCGCGTCGTCTTTAACTATCTCTTCGTAAAGTTTCAAAGACTCTTCCAATTCTTTTACGCCGTCATTGTACTTATCAAGGCGTGACTGATACAAAGCCGGATCAACCGTCAAAGGTGCCAAGACTGCCTGAACCTGTGCATAACGGACGGCGTGACGGCAACGCCCAATTTCAAAGATAGCCTTCAAATACGTTTGGCTGATTATGTTTAAATCTTCTTGCGCCGTTTGGACTGCGAAATATCCGACCAACCCGATAACAACCATACCAATGAGCGCGATGACATTAAGCACAAGGAGCTTATACGCAACTCGCATGTTGTTCATAAAAGACATAAAAACATTTCCTCCCTTTCCTGCGGTTTGTAAACCGCCAATATAATTTTTGAACATTTCCCGCGTATCGGGCGTGACTTCCCGCGTTCAATGCGGTAGTTTTTAAAACTTACAGGACAGCTATTCTATATTTTGCCTCCTCCCGCAAGCGTTCCTTTCCGCGTTATTTTTTTAGTTATTCGATTGTAGTTTAACGTAAAAGGAATGTCAATATTTGCGCGCTTTGTCAGCGCATAATCAATCCTTGCTATGATAGCATACAGTTTATCATTTAGTCTAGGATTTTCCAAAAAAAAACCTCTCTTGCTCTCCTGCAAGAAAGATTTGTTAGGTGGTTAGTAGTTAGGTGGGTAGGTTGTTAGTGTTTTTTTCCCATTACTAATTACTAATTGTCAAAGCGTTCCAAGCTTCGTCGGCGCGTTCGACAAAAATATCGCGGATTTTTTTGTTTTCGCCAAGCCCTTGCAATTTCGCTTCAACCTTAAAACCCATTTTCTCAAGAATCACTTTATGCGAGTCTTCCTCGTCGCCCGCCATGTCGTTATTGGCGTGGTCGCCCGCAACCATCATCAGCGGCATTAAAATTATTTTCTCGACCTTGTGCATTTTCATTTTGCCCGCCCAATCCTCAAGACGCGGCCAACCCTCAACCGTGTAAATGTGAACGTCGTCGCGCTTCATTCGGCGAAGTTTTTCTTGCATGACGGAATAATAAGCGTTTGAAGGGTCGGGCGTGCCGTGCGCCATGAGCAAAATCGCCGTGCCTTTTTTATATGAAGGCAAATGCAACGACTGCATAACTTGCATAACGTCATCGCGTTGATCTTCTTGCCCTTGCCAATACATCAGCGGCGTGCCCAGCGTCATTGCCTTAAATTGTGTCTTGTACTCGTGGAAAAGCGCGACATCGTATTTATATTCAATGCCGGGAATGACATCGAGCGAGACGAGCGCAACCCGCGTGTAACCTTCGCGCATAAGGTGCTTAAGCGTCTCTTCCGGCGTCATGTAGTCGCAGGAGCCTTC
>Ga0310697_10007603_pt1 | contig 10185 bp, 8 predicted proteins | sample 172DNAGHGlowgp2_FD_203883 | JGI IMG/M metagenome (GOLD analysis project Ga0310697, IMG submission 203883) | Sheep rumen microbial communities from Palmerston North, Manawatu-Wanganui, New Zealand - 1728 DNA GHGlow gp2 (v2) (version 2) | ecosystem: Host-associated > Mammals > Digestive system >...
ACGTTTCAAAAACTTCCTTTGTAAACACATATACGCCCGACGTCTCTTGATAAATAGGCTTCAAATCTTGTGTCCTAGGCAGATTAGTCGCATCAAAGTTCAAAGGCTCGCCATCCTGCCAGAGGTAATCCTGCAATTTCACAGCACAAAAAGCAGAATCATATTCTCCTGATCTCACCGCACCAATGCACTGCTTCATTGTATCTACCGTGATAAAGGGAGCCGTAGCATGAGCATACACATAGATGTCTGCTTCCTGCTTCGACATAAAGCTACTGAATATCTGTGTAAAGTTGGATGTTGGTAAATCCAATTTTTTCGGCCTCTTTAAGAAACATACTCCATTGGGCAAAAAAGGCATTACCGCCTCATCACTGCAATAAACATAAATACTATCACACATCCCTGTCTCCTTCAATGAGTCCAATTCATATTGTAATAAAGGCTTCACTCCCAGCAATCTGGTGTTTTTACCAGGGCAACGCTCATTGTGGAGCTTAATGGGCATAATGGCAACTATTTTCATAATAACTTCATTTTTTTACGAGTAGCACAACTTGAAAACCAACAAGCGGCTCCTTTGTAACCATATTACTCAACCAAAACTATATGATACATTCTTTATAACAGAATCTGTTCTTCCGTAGAACTATCCACTGCGCATTACGATATCTATAAAAAATCGAATAAATGCATCTTTTTACCCTATCAGCAAAGTGTTTATGCCAAGGCACAATTCTTACGCAACTTCTCCACAATGACTTCTTTCGGTATTTATCCCATTTATAGAAAAAAGGGCCTCTATAATTCCTAATATTCCAAGGCTTAATCCGTCCTTGATAATGAATTATAACGGCATTAATGCATTCATCCATATAATGATGTTGACGCTCTTTCAGATAACTTTCCCAATGATTTCTCTCAAAGAACTCTGTTGAAAAATTATATTGTTCTGGCAGCATTTTCTTTTTATCAAACAAAACCCCATTCAACGCATCCTGATCCATATAAATCAGATTGGCATCATTTTCATATATGTAACCACTAATTTTTTCTACCAGACCATTCTCTCTCCAACAATCCAAATTATAAACAAGAACCCCTGCATTTATGTAACTATATGACGAAGCATAACCCAATCTATTGCAGGATTGGTCGAGTAATGGTGTACAATCCATTATTCCCGCAAAAGCCAAATCTTTAAGATTCACATTCCAAAGAGGTCTTATATCACCAACAACGATAACATCACAATCCAAATATATGACCTTATGAACATCTTTTGGCAATAAATCAGCGGCAAACAAACGATAATAAGTAGGAACCGTAATATGGGCATTCTCATTTATTGGAAACCCTTTCACCATGCTCTCATCTATCGTCTTCAAAACGATTTCATTCCCGTATTTTTTTGCCAAACATCGATACTTCTGGATGTTTTCATCTGTAACACTTCCATCTTCAAAAACATACACCACAAAATGACAGTCCTTGTTGCTCTCAAACAAGGACGTCAGCATAATGCCACAATAAGGCGCATAATTGTTGTCGGTGGCGCAAAGGATATTAATCGTTTCCATCACTGCATTAATTCACTCCACCCGCCATTCATCGATACACCTTTTCTCCGTCGAGAAGTTCAAGCCTATCTTGAACAACTTACGCGGGTCGTTGGCAAATGGCATGGCATAGCCCTTCTCCTCTATTTGCTTCAAGGCGACGTCGGCACTTTGGTCGATCTTCAACTCAAAGATGTAGATGTAGTCTTTCGTTTGCGCCAAAATGTCCATTCTTCCACTGGTGGTATGGCGTTCCACCTCGACATAAAGACCAAGCAACGTAAAAAACACATACACCGCATTGTGGAAATACAGTTCTTTGTCGCCCATCAAGGCATAGTCGCCGTTGGCGAAGAAGCCCTCCAAACGGTGCATAAAGCCGTCGGCATCGCCTGTCCTAATCTCCCTAACGAAATTAGAGATGTCGAATGTCGTCTTGTCTTTCTTTTTGGGTGTGTAAAACGGCACCAAATACTTGACAAACCCCTCTCTCACTTCCCTATTGGGAAAATCCAAAAGATAGGTCTTGAACTCGGCATCATATCCTTTGATGGTCAAGTATCCGCTTTGGAAAAGCAACGGCAACGGATTCTCGTCCATGATGTCGATAGAGTTCAAGGTGTCAGCTGTCAGACGCTCCTCAGTCATGTTCTCCAAACGGTAGTTGGTCTTCTGAAGCTGGTGGACGAGAAATGTCAGCGTACCCGTCTCGAACCAATAGTCGCGAAACTGCTGACTCGAAAGTGTGTTGAGGATGCTGAACGGGTTGTAAATCCCTGGCGTATTGCTGTCGAAATGATAGCCATCGTAATCGTACTTCAAACGGGCATAACAACCTTCTTTGGTCATACCATTGGCTTCGGCCAAAGCCTCAACACTCGCATCAAACTGAGTATGCAGTTCATTCTCTGTGATGCCGCAAATGGAAACATAGCGTCTGTCCAACGATATGTCAATCAGGTTGTTCAAGTCGCTGAACACGCTCACTTTACCGGACTTCGTCACACCAGTAAGAAAAGCGAAGCGTATGCAACGATCGCACGATTTCAAAGCGCCATAGAATGCCTTCAGCGTCGAACGGTAGGCTTCCTGCAAAGGCTCGTTACCTATTGACTGTAGCATCGGCTTATCGTACTCGTCAACCAATATCACCACCTGCCTGCCCGTATGCTTGGCCGCCCGGGCTATCACCCCTTCAAACCTCGAACTGAGCGATTTCTCGTTGGGGTTGTTCCCGTAAAGTTCCTCCCACCCCGACAAGGCAAGGCTCAGCCTATTGTCCAAAGCCTCTTTCGTGTCATACCGCTCAGTGTTGAGGTCGAGATGCATGATGGGATGGCTTTCCCACTTGCTCTCAAGCTTCTCAATAGCCAGACCTTCAAAAAGATCTTTCCGCCCTTGGAAAAATGACTCTATGGTTGAAAGGAGCAACGACTTGCCGAACCTACGAGGCCTCGACAGGAAATAATACTTCCCTTCATCGACCAACTTGAACAACAAGCGCGTCTTGTCCACATAAGCAAAACCCTTGGTGCGGATTTCCTCAAAGTTTTGTATGCCAATGGGGTATTTCATTTCCTGAGAATATTGAATCCCGAATTATACTTTTATGTGTTAAGCCTCAAACCGTATCCATAAAGCTCTTCTGCACCTTGTTGAAAATCAGGATGCCGAGGGCAAGGACAACGAGCATGAATCCGAAACTGTAAGCCAGCCAGCCCCAGCCGATGAACTCGCCTGCGCCTAAGGCTCCATGCTTGAAAGTCTCGATGACGGGGGTCACGGGATTAAGACACATAATATCAGCCACATCGAAGCCCCACTTCTGCTTGCCAGCCACCTGACTCAGAGGATAGACGATAGGTGTGGCGTACATCCACAGCGAGACGAAGAAGGAAAACAGGATCGAAAGGTCGCGGTATTTCGTCGTCATCGAAGAAATGATGATACCGAAACCCAAAGCCATGCCGGCCAACATCACCACCAAAAGCGGGAACAGCAACAAATACCAATTAGGACTCGGCGCCTGCCCAATGATGGCGTAGTAGATGTAGACCGCCACAAACAAAAACAATTGGATGCCAAAACGCATCAGGTTACTGGTCACCGTCGCCAAAGGCATGATAAGCCTCGGGAAATACACCTTGCCGAAGATGCCCGCGTTGGCCACAAAGGTGTTGGAAGTGCTGGTAAGACAACTGGAGAAATACTGCCACATGGCCACACCGCCCAAGTAGAACAAAGGTTGGGGAATACCGTCGGTAGGGATACCTGCAATGCCGCCAAACACGACCATATACATGATAACGGTCAGCGCGGGTTGGATGATCCACCATAGGGGGCCGAGAATGGTCTGCTTATAGGCCACCGTGATACTACGTTTCACAAACAAAGTGAGCAAATCACGATAGTCCCAAACTTCTTTCAAGTTCACCTCGAAAAGCTTGTTTCGAGGCTTGATGATGGTTGTCCAATTTTCTTCGGGGTTCTGATCCATAGTTTCAAAAAATATAAAGCTTCGCTGTCTTGACTCACATCAAGAATATGTAAATCACTAAATCACAACCACTTACAAAGTCATTTTGCAGTTGGGTTACATTTTGAGTTTCCATACAATAGCAAGCATGGATTACGGGATGCAAAAATAAGGAATTTTAGTCAAATAAAGCAAGAAAAATAACAGTTGCCCAAAGATTTATTTCGAGCGCTTGCCCTTGAAGAGAATGTTGCCGACGATTTTCCAAAAATATTTCCAATCCGTACGGAAAGGATGCTTCAAATAGGCTTCGGTATATACCCGCTCGCTTTCTTGGATTTCTTCCAAAGTCTCGGGCATGTCGACGTAGAAAGGCGGAAGCAGCCCTGGCTTGGCCTTTATCCTAAGCTGTTGCATTTCAGGTGTATACAAATTAAAATATTGCTGACTCAGCGGCCTCACGCCCACCAACTTCATCTGACCTTTGAGAAGGTTGATGAACATCGGTAATTCGTCCAACCAAGTCTTGCGCAAGAACCGTCCCCACTCGGTGACGCGGTAGTCGTCGCTGAACTTGCCGCCCACGTCCAAGTCGTTGTTTTCGTAGATGTAGGTCTGCAAATATTCCGAATAGGCATACATCGTCCTGAATTTGAACACGTTAAACATCTTTCCGTCTTTGCCGACTCTTCGCAGCTTGATCAATGCGCCATAGCTGTGTTGGTCTTTGCTCGGCTGGCGCTTTTTCTGAGCGATGACGCAATAGCGGTCGTGGATATATTGTTCGCTAACCACTTCGAAACCACAATAATAGAGCCTACCAAGCACTTCGGGACGCGGAAACACTTTCCTGACTTTCCTCGTGCAGAAATAATAGAAACGTCGGGTAAGGAAAAGCTTCGGACATACCCTATGCCACAGAAAATCAAAGAAATAAACAATGTAAGCGATAAATCTTGGATATCGGCTGAAGATTTGTGCACGGTGTTTTTGGGACGTGTCGAACGCACAGACGAAATAGCCGTCCTGCTTCAGTTTGGCATTAGCCTTACGCAAGTATCGATTCAAATAGCGTATGGCATTGAGATGATCCTCTGCAAAAAGGATTTCGGCCTCGCCATCAGGCACCGACCAGGTTTTTTTGGCATAGTCGTTAAGCCATTGCGAACGCTCGGAGCCTCGGGGCGTTTGGGCCATTTCAATCAGTTCGCGAAGCTCTTCAGGGGCTTTGTCGAACTCGAACCTCGGGGCATGACGCGTCTCGGCAACAGTCAAATAGTCTATCACCTCATCGTAGTTGTCGCGCGAAGCCATGTCGCTGAACCGTGTCCTGAGACCCATAATCCTATTTCTTCAAGTAGTTGAGAACGGCTTGGCAGATCCTGTCTTGGTCGGCTTCCGAAAGATAAGGATGTATGGGCAACGAAATCACCGTATCGGCCAATTGGTCCGAGACAGGGCATTGGTTCTCGTTGAGATTCAAATAGTTGAAAGCCGTCTGACGATGCATCGGAATGGGATAATAGATAGCCGTCGGAATGTCCAAGGCTTTCAATGCTTCTTGCAATCCTGCCCTGATTTCCTTGTTTGCCACCTGAACAGTATATTGCGCCCAGCTGGAATAGAAACCATCAGGCACAATGGGCGTTTTGACCACATCCTTCAGTTTTTCGGTGTAGCGTGCCGCCACTTTGTTGACATCAACAAGTTCGTATTCCTTAAAGGCTTTCAACTTAACGATAAGAATGGCGGCCTGAATGCTGTCCATGCGCGAGTTCATGCCGATGCGCACGTTGTCGTAGCGGTCGCTGCCCTTGCCATGTATGTGGTAGGAGTCCATCAATTGTGCCCATTCGTCGTTGTCAGTAAACACCGCGCCACCGTCGCCGTAGCAGCCCACGGGCTTGGCGGGGAAGAACGAGGTTGTCGAAATGTCGCCAAAAGTGCAGGCTCTCTGCTCGCCGATGCGGCCACCGAAACCCTGGGCGCCGTCTTCGAGGACATAAAGTCCATGTTTGTCAGCCACTTGTCGGATGGTTTTGAAATCGGCGGGCAGTCCAAACAAGTCGACGGCGATAATGACGCGAGGCGTAAGTTTGCCTGCTTTCAGGGTTTGCTCGATTTTGCGCTCCAAGTCGGCCACGTCCATATTGAACGTATCCTTGTCGACATCGACGAACACCGGCGTCGCGCCTTGCATGGCAATGACCTCGGCAGAGGCGAAAAAGGTGAAGCTGGGCACAAACACAGCATCGCCGGGTTTCACGTTCCACGCTTTCAGTGCCAGCAGCAGCGCATCAGTGCCGCTGTTGCAGGCAATACAATGCTTCGCGCCGACATATTCGGCAAAAGCGGCTTCCATCTCCTTGATTTTCGGACCCATCACGTAGGCGCTTGAGGCGACCACATCAAGGATGGCTTTGTCCATTTCGTCCTTCAGGGCAATATATTGGGTTTTCAGGTCTCTGAATTGCATTTTCTTTTTGTATTCGCTGGCAGAGACGCGATATATCGCGTCTCTACAATAATGATTCCAATTGTTCGTCTTGTAATTTGTATTTCCGGCCACATTGACATTCCAATGTTGCATCCAAGCGACGGCCACATTCGCATACCCAACCGATTTGCCGGGCAGGAACGCCTGCCATCAACGCGTAGGGTTTCACGTCCTTGGTCACCACGGCACCGGCGGCTATCAATGCCGACTTGCCGACAGTATGTCCGCAGACCACAGTCGAGTTGGCTCCTAATGAAGCGCCTTCGCAAATGCGTGTCTTCGCATACACACCATGCACGGGAAAATGCGCTCGCGGTGTGGTCACGTTAGTAAACACGCAACTCGGGCCACAAAACACATTGTCCTCAATCTCAACACCTTCGTAAATCGAAACGTTGTTCTGTACGCGGACGCCATTGCCGATATGGACGTTGTTGCCCACGTTCACATTCTGGCCGAAGGAGCAGTTTTCGCCGATGACGGCGCCCGACTGGATGTGGCAGAAATGCCAAATCTTGGTGCCCTTGCCGATGGTCACGTTGTCGTCGACGTAACTGCTTTCGTGTATGTAATATTCGTTCATTCTATATTCAAAAATAAAAACGGCCCTTCAACTGGCTCAGAGCCTTAGCTAAACATCATTCCCAACCTGAGGCCAACACATCGGCAATGTGAATGACCTTGATTGGGAGGTTTTCCTGCTCAATGTAGGCTTTTTGGTGCATCAGACACGACATGTCCGTCGAAACGATGTATTCCGCACCCGTATTCAAGGCGTTCCTCACCTTGTGGTGTGCCATGCCCACAGCAACAGGTTCATGCTCAATTTGCAACGAAAGGTCGGCACCACAGCATTGGTCGGTCTGTTTCATCTCGATGAGTTCCAGACCTCTGACTTTCGATAGAAGTTGTCGTGCTTCCTTGCCAAGACCCAATCCCCGAAGAGCGCTACAGCTGTCGTGGAAGGTCACCTTGTGTGGAAACTCAGCCCCGAAGTCGTCGCATTGGATTTTGTTGACCAAGAAATCGGTCAGTTCGTAGATATTGTCAACCAACTTCTTGAAATTCAAGTGGTTTGAAGTATTAAAAAACAATTGTGGGTAGCGCTTTTTGATATAATGCACACAAGCCGCAGAAGGAGCCACAACGGGAATATTGCATGAGAAATCGTCCAAGAACTTATCGCCCAATGCTTTTGCATCTTCCACATAACCAGCATTATAGGCAAATCGTCCACAGCAGGTTTGCTCGGGGTTGTAGTCCACATCAACGCCTGCCCGCTTTAGCACCTTCATGGTATTGAAGGCCACGTCGGGGTAAAACTGGTCTATGACACAAGGGACGAACAACTCTACTTTCATAATTCCGCACTAAACAGCGCGCAAAATTACGAAAATTATCCTTACAATCCGAAAACGGGGAGTATTTTTCCCATTTTTCCCCAAAAATCGGGGTACGACTTGGCAACCACTTCGGGATCGTCGAAGGAAATGCTGCCGAGCTTTGAGGCCAAAGGAGCCAATGCCATCACGATGCGATGATCATTGTGGGAGGCGAACTGCAACGGTTGGGACGAATCGAAAAAAGGCAGTTCTGGCGCAGGTTGCAGCAACACTTCGTTTGGGCTGAGAACCAACAGTTTCACGCCGATTTTTGACAATTCAGTTTTCATGGCCTCCACCCTATCCGACTCCTTGAAATGGAGGTTGGCGATGCCCGTGAAGCGAGCCTCGCGTTGCAATCCGGAACAAGTAGCTGCTAATGTCGGAAACAAGTCGGGATTGTTGAAGCAATCGAAGGAAAGCGGTCCGTCCGAGGATTTAGAGCGTGTCAAAACGAGAGCGTCAGATTCTTGCAAAGTATTGACTCCCAATGGTTTCATCCATTCGGCAATGATGGAGTCGCCTTGAAGTTGTTGTCGGCCTTTCGACAAACTCAGGGACCTTAGCTTTATGGTACATTCGTTGGTCAATGCCGCCAATTCATACCAATAGGAAGCCGCACTCCAATCGGCAGAAACCGTGAATCCGGCAGGTTGGTAGGGTTGCGGCCATACCTTAATTATATTGCCCGTTTGTTCAACATGTGCCGAAAAGTGGCGCATCATGTGAAGGGTCATGTCCAAGTAAGGAATGGAGTTGAGGTTGCCAAGCACTTCAAGTTCAAGACCTTGCGGCCACATTGGGGCAGCCATGAGCAACGATGAGACGAATTGGCTACTTTGGCTCATATCAATGCCTACTTTGCCGCCTGAAAGGGATTTGCCCCTGATGAGTAAAGGCATAAAACCCTGTTTTTCAACATATTGAATATCAGCATTCAAACCCAACAGGGCATCCACCAAAGGTTTGACAGGCCGTTGCCTCATGCGCTCGGTGCCAGTGAGCAACCACTCGCCTTCGTGACAGGCCATATAGGTTGTCAGGAAGCGGGCTGCGGTGCCACAGTCTGCAACGTCGATGATTGAAGCTGTAGAAAACGCAGATTCCATGCCACGCACCAACCCACGCTGGAATGACATACTTTTCAAAGCTTCATCCAATACAAAAGTATCATTTGAATCCGAAAGATTCTGGAAATCAGGCGCGAATCCACCATAAGCCGCAATCATCAGAGCGCGGTTGCTTTCGCTTTTGCTGGCTGGCAGCTGTATGTCGCAGCTCAATTTCATACACCAGCAACCTTATTGATCACATATTCCAATGCCTGTCTTGCCTTTTCCGGCTCCACTTCCGCAACCCAAATAGGATTCCCAACTGCCTCAAGCAGAACGAATTGTGGCTTTTCGTTTTTGTTTTTCTTGTCGAGGATGAGGAAATCCAAAATGGGTTGCATATCGGTCTCATTCAGGTTGATTTTCGCTTCAGAAAGCAGTGTATATAGTTGGTTTTCAAAGTTTTTCATGACCGATTCATCCAAACCGCATTGTTTCACCGAAAGCCATAAAGCCGCCAACATCCCCAAAGCCACTGCTTCGCCATGCAACAAAGGGCAATCCATTGTCAGGCAATGACTTTCGATGGCATGGCCTATAGTATGGCCGAAGTTCAATGTTTTGCGTCGGCCTTTATCAAACGGGTCTTGTCGGACCACTTCGTTTTTGATTTCGCCACACCTTATTATATAATGTTCGTAATTCTCTGCATTGGCTTGCAAAAGTTCTGGGTCGGCGATGAAGCCGTATTTCAGCATTTCGGACAAGCCAGAAAGGAGTTCACGCTGGGGTAAGGTTTCCAAATAAACGGGGTCGGTGATTACTGCCATTGGCTCTGCAAAAGTCCCGATTTGGTTTTTGCCGCCGCCGAAGTCGATGCCCGTCTTCCCTCCTAACGCCGCGTCGACCATGCCGAGCAAGGTCGTCGGGATGTTGATGAAACGGATGCCGCGCTTGTAGGTGGAAGCCGCAAAGCCGCCCAAGTCGGTTATCACACCGCCTCCGAGGTTGACTAACAAGGCGTTGCGGTCGGCGTGATGGCGCATCAAGGTTTTCCAGATACGTTGGACGGTTTGCAGGGTTTTGTGCTTCTCGCCAGATTTTATCACGATCTCGACAGCGTTTTCGCAGCCAAGCCAATATTCGGTTTCAGGCAGCCAAAACGGAGCAACGTTTTCATCGGTGAGGATGAAGACTTTAGAGGCATTTGCGACAATTT
>Ga0310697_10007604_pt1 | contig 10185 bp, 6 predicted proteins | sample 172DNAGHGlowgp2_FD_203883 | JGI IMG/M metagenome (GOLD analysis project Ga0310697, IMG submission 203883) | Sheep rumen microbial communities from Palmerston North, Manawatu-Wanganui, New Zealand - 1728 DNA GHGlow gp2 (v2) (version 2) | ecosystem: Host-associated > Mammals > Digestive system >...
TAAACCAAATTCTGAAGTATATTTTAAGACTGATGATAATGAATTATTTGAATCAAGTATAATTTATTTTCAAGAATCAGGTTTTGAAATTTTAAGCAAAACTTATGATTTGCATAATGAGCCAATATTTGAAAAAAATATAGAAACAGAACATGAAAAAATGTTTTCAGAACAAGGAATTAAGATTAAAGCCTTAATTGCAAAATTTAAATAATATTTTATGGGACGGAGTTTAAAATTACCGTCCCATATATTTTAACTTAAATTATTTTGTTCCATAAATTCTGTCACCAGCATCTCCTAAACCTGGGACTATATATGCATCATCATTTAGTTTTTCATCAATGTGAGCACAATATATTTTAACATCAGGATGTGTTTCTTGTACTTTTTTAAGTCCCTCTGGTGCTGCAATTATACAAATAAATTTGATTTTCTTTACATTTCTTTCTTTTAATAAATTTATAGAATCAATAGCACTTCCTCCAGTAGCAAGCATAGGATCTAATAATATTACTTCTTTATTTTCAATATTATTAGGAACTTTAAAGAAATAATTTACTGGTTTATGGTCATTTGTATCATCTCTATACATACCAATATGTCCAACTTTTGCATTTGGAATTACATTTAAAATACCATCAACCATTCCCATTCCTGCTCTTAAAATTGGTACAAAAGCATAATTATCTTCATTAAGTTTTTTTGTTTTGAAATTACATATTGGAGTTTCTATTTGTGTATCTTCTAATTCAGCATCTTCCATTGCTTTATAACATAAAAATGTGCCTATTTCATTTGCTAGTTCTCTAAATTCTTTAGTACCAGTATTTTTGTCTCTTAAAATTGATAATTTATGTTCTATTAATGGATGATTTAATTCTATTACATTTTCTATTTTGTCACTTTTAGGTGATTCTATTTTAGATTCAGTCTTAGACTCTTTATTTGATTCAGTATTTGATTCTTCTGTTTCATTAGGTAAAAATAAATTTAATAATATTCCTATTATAGCTGCTAAACTCATTCCAGATACAGAAACTGACATGTTACCAGTTGAAATTGCTATTGTAGCACCACCAAGTCCTAAAACTAACATTGTAGATGCAACAATTATATTTTTATTTTTTGAAAAATCTATTTTATTTTCTATTAGAACTTTCAATCCATTAACTGCTATAAACCCATAAAGTAATAAAGAAACGCCACCTAGAACAGCATTTGGTATAGAACTTACTAATGCAGTAAATTTACCTAAAAATCCAAGTATTATAGCAAAGATTGCAGCTAAACCTATTACCCAAACAGATGCGATTCTTGTCATACCAACAACTGAAGTATTTTCTCCATATGTTGTATTTGCTGGACCTCCTAAGAAACCAGCAACAAATGTTGCTAAACCGTCTCCAAGTAATGTCTTATCTAAACCAGGTTTTCTTAGCAAATCTTTTCCTATAATAGCACTAAGAGCTGTATGATCTCCAATATGTTCTGCCATTGTAACTAAAGCTATTGGTGCTATAGTTAAAAGTGCAGAAAAATCTGGAGTGTAACTTAGAAATGGTATTTTGAAATTTGGTAAAGAGAAAAATGCAGATGTTGCAACTTGCTCAAAATTAACTAGTCCTAAACATATTGATGAAATATATCCGTACAATAATTCCAACTAAGAATGGAATTATTTTTAAAAATCCTTTAGCTCTAACCATAACTATAGCTGTTGTTAAAAATGTAATTACAGCAACTATAATATTTTTCCATACAATATCAGTACCTTCAGCTAATCCAATTTGAGATACTGCAGATGGAGCTAAACCTAAACCTATGATCATAATCATTGGACCTATAACAACAGGTGGCAAAATTTTATCAATCCATTTTTTTCCTATAAGTCTAATAATAAATGAAACAATAATATAAATCAGACCAACAACCATTATGCCTGTCATTGCTCCAGAAACACCTGATTTTAAATATGCAGCACTTATAGGAACAATAAATGCAAAAGAACTTCCTAAGTAAACAGGTGATTTTGCTTTTGTACATAATATGTAAAGAAGTGTACCTATACCAGATGTTACAAGTGCAACTGGAATTGATAATACTTCCGCTCCTGCTGAAGTATTTACTAAAATTGGAACTAAAATAGTTGCTCCAAACATTGCAAATACATGTTGAAAAGCTAAAACTATCCATTTTGCTAATTCTGGCTTTTCATTTACATCTAATACAAGATTTGATGTTTTTTCCATAAAAAAGACCCCCTTTTAAATACAAAAAAAATACTAGTGGAAAATCTAGTATTAATAAATATAAAATATAAAATTGAAAACAAATAAAATAGGAATAATGATAATTCCATGTTGATTGATTATTAATTTTTTAAAAAATGATAATTTCATAATTTTCCCCTTTATTTATTTATATATTTTATATCAATTTTTTTAATAAATGTCAAGTAAAATTAAAAAATTACTTTGAAAATACTTGTACTTTTTTAAATTTCCTTATATAATAATCAAAGAAAATAAAAATGAAAGGAGATAGTGATTAAAAAATGCAGTTTATAGAACATATAAAGCAAAGAGCTAGTAAAGACATAAAGACAATTGTTCTTCCTGAAGCTGAGGATTTAAGAACTTTAAAAGCAACAGAACAAGTTTTGAAAGAAAAATATGCTAATATTATTTTAATTGGAAATGAAGATGAAATAAAAGAAAAAGCAGAAATAAACAAAATTGATATTTCAGGAGCACAAATAGTAAATCCAAATAATTCAAAAAAATATAACGAATATGCTAAATTATTGTATGAATTAAGAAAAAACAAAGGTATGACAGAAGAACAAGCAAATGAACTTGCAAAAGATCCAGTTTATTTTGGAATGTTAATGTTAAAAAATGAAGATGCAGATGGACTTGTATCAGGAGCAATACATTCAACATCTGATACATTAAGACCAGCACTTCAAATTTTAAAAACAGCACCTGATACAAAACTAGTTTCTGCTTTTTTTGTTATGGTAGTACCAAATTGTGAATATGGAGAAAATGGAACTTTTATATTTGCTGATTCAGGGTTAAATGAAAATCCTGATGAAGATCAATTATCAGAAATTGCAATATCATCATCAAAAAGTTTTGAACAATTAATTGAAAAACCAGCAAAAGTAGCAATGTTATCATACTCAAGTTATGGAAGTGCAAAATCAGAATTAACAGAAAAAGTAATAAATGCAACTAAAAAAGTAAAAGAAAAAGAACCAAAAATACTAGTAGATGGAGAATTACAAGTTGATAGTGCTATAATACCTGAAATAGCAGAAATGAAAGCACCAGGAAGTACAATCAAGGGTGAAGCTAATGTATTAGTATTTCCAGATTTAAACTGTGGCAATATAGCTTATAAATTAGTACAAAGACTAGGTAAAGCTGAAGCTTACGGTCCTTTATGTCAAGGAATAGCAAAACCTGTAAATGATTTATCAAGAGGTTGTAGTGCAGAAGATATTGCTGGAGTTATTGCTATTACTGCAGTACAAGCACAAAAAAAATAGGAGGGATTTAAAAATGAAAATTTTAGTATTAAACTCAGGGAGTTCATCATTAAAATATCAATTAATTGATATGGAGACAGAAAAAACTTTAGCATCAGGATATTACGAAAGAATAGGAAGTGATAAATCTTTCTTAACACACAAAGTAAATGGAGAAAAAATCAAAATTGAAAATCCAGTAAAAGATCATTCTGAAGCTTTAAAAGTTGTTATGGAACAATTGTTACATAATGAATATGGAATTATCAAAAGCTTAGATGAAATTGATAGCATAGGACATAGAATGGTACATGGAGGAGAGAAGTTTAATTCTTCAGTATTAATAGATGAAGATGTTATAAATGCAGTGGAGGAATGTGTTCCTTTAGCACCATTACATAATCCTGCAGGAATCTTAGGTGTAAGAGCATGTCAAAAAGAAATGCCTGGAAAACCAAATGTTGCAGTATTTGATACAGCATTCCATCAAACATTACCTAAGGAAAGATATATTTATCCAATTCCATATGAATATTATGAAAAATATGGAGTAAGAAAATATGGATTCCATGGAACATCACATATGTTTGTTTCTAGAAGAATCGCTGAAATTTTAGGAAAACCAATAGAAGATCTTAAAATTATAAACTGTCATATTGGCCAAGGTGCAAGTATTTGTGCTATACAAAATGGAAAATCAGTTGAAACAAGTATGGGATTAACACCAGTTGCAGGTATACCAATGGGTTCTAGAACTGGAGATATAGATCCATCTGTTGTTACATTTATAATGAAAAAAGAAAATATGACTGCAGAGCAAGCTGATGAAATGTTAAATAAAAAATCTGGTCTTTTAGGAATATCAGGTGTATCTGCTGATAATAGAGATATTGAACAAGCATTAGCAGAAGGAAATGAAAGAGCAAAACTAGCTTTAGATCACTATCATTATGCTATAGCAGCTTATGTCGCTAGATGTGCTGTTGCAATGAATGGTGTAGATGTTATAACATTTACAGCAGGAGTTGGAGAAAGAGGAAGAGAATCTAGAATAGAAATATGTAAAAAACTTGAATTTATGGGTGTAAAAATAGATAAAGATGCAAACCAAGAAGCTTTTGCAACAGAGTCTAAAATTTCAAGTGATGATTCAAAAGTTTTAGTTTATGTTGTTCCTACTAATGAGGAACTTATGATTGCTAAAGAAACACAAAGAATTATTAATAAATAAGGGAGATTTAAAAATGAAAATTTTAGTATTAAATTGTGGTAGTTCATCTTTAAAATATCAATTAATTGATATGGAGACAGAAGAGGTTATGGCTTCAGGTAAATATGAAAGAATAGGTGAAAAAGAAGCTTTTATAACTCACAAAGTAAATGGGCAAAAAATTCAAATTGAAAATCCAGCATATAATCATTCAGAAGCAATAGATTTTACATTAAAACAATTAACAAACCCTAAATACAAGGTAATAGATGATTTGAATGAAATAAATGCAATTGGACATAGACTTGTTCATGGAGGAGAAAAAATTGCAGAATCAGTTGTAATAGATGATAATGTTATAGATGTATTAAAAGAGTATTCTGATTTAGCTCCATTACATAATCCAGCTTGTATATTAGGAATTGAAGCATGTAAGGTAGTTATGCCTGGAAAACCTATGGTAGGTGTATTTGATACAGCTTTCCATCAAACAATGCCAAAAGAGAGATATATTTACCCAGTACCTTATAATTATTATAATAATAATTCAATAAGAAAATATGGATTTCATGGAACATCACACATGTTTGTTTCACAAAGACTTGCAGAAATTGAAAAAATAGATTTAAAGGGAACAAAGATAGTTACTTGTCATTTAGGTCAAGGTTCAAGTATATGTGCAATTCAAGATGGAAAATCAGTTGATACTAGTATGGGATTAACACCTCTTGGAGGAATTCCAATGGTAACAAGAAGTGGTGATTTAGACCCATCAGTTGCAACATTTATAATGAAAAAAGAGAATCTAACAGTACAAGAAATTGAGGACATATTAAACAAAAAATCTGGATTAGCAGGAATATCAGGATTAGCACCAGATTTTAGAGAGATTGAAAAAGCATCATCTGAAGGAAATGAAAGAGCAACAATAGCTTTAGAAAACTTTAAATATTCAGTTGCAAGTTATATTGCAAAATATGCTTCAGTTATGAATGGAATTGATTATATTATATTTACAGGTGGAGTTGGTGAAAATCAAATAAATATTAGAAAAGACATTTGCGAGAAACTAACATTTATGGGAGTTGAAATTGATGCAGATGCAAATAATATGAGAGGTGAAGAAAAAATAATTTCTAAACCAAATTCTCAAGTTAAAATTTATGTGATTCCAACTAATGAAGAATTAATGATAGCAAAAGAAACTATAAGGCTAACTAAATAATAAAGTTTTACGAAAAAGTAAAAAAGTTAAAAATATTAAATAATTTTAAGAATTATTAAGAAAAAGGTAGCAAATATATAAAATTTGATACCTTTTTCATTTGACAATATAATTAATTCATGGTTAAATGTTTACAACAAAATAAAGCTAAGGAGGAATAATTATGGAAGAAAACATTTCTATTGCAACTGTTTTATATGAGCTAAGAGAGTTCAGAACAGAAAATAACAAAAGATGGGATGAAAATGATAAACGTTGGGAAGAAAACGAAAGAAGATGGGAAGCAAATGATAAACGCTGGGAAGAAAATGAAAGAAGATGGGAAGAAAACGAAAAAAGATGGGAAGCAAATGAAAAAAGACTGTCATCAATTGAAGAAAGAACTAATAATTTAGAGATCAATAGAAAAAATGATAAGAATGAGATAATTGAAGTTTTAGATATAATGCAAAAAAGTATTGATAAACAATTTAAAGATTTAGAAAATAATATGAATAATAGATTTGAAAAAATAGAAGATGAGCTAATAGAAAATAGAAAAGAACATCAAGAATTTAGAAAAACAATGAAACGATTTAATTCAAGATTAGATTTTCATAGTGCTAGAATTAGTAGTTTAGAAAAATGGAGAGAAGATATAAACAATGATGGATTTGTTGGAATACAGTAATTTTAAAAAAAATCTTGCAAATTTTAAAAAATATGTTATAATATTAATCAATAATAAATAAAAAAACAAAAACAAGGACACGTAAAATAATATAATATCTTAATAAGAGAGCCAAAGGAAGCTGAAAATTTGGCAAGTAAAAATTATTTTATATCACCTTAGTTGTTGCTAAACTGAAAGTAAGAGTAAGTATAGTCGTAGGTCTGCGTTAAAGATAAATTAAGAGAGCAAAAATATAAATAGTATTATTGCTAACTTAGGTGGTACCGCGGAAAGAATATTAAAATCTTTTCGTCCTAAAATTAATCAGGACGAAGAGATTTTTTATTTGTCCTAATAACAAAAATATAGATGTGTCCCAAAATGGACAAAATGTCCCAAAAGGACCTGTCCCGTTTTGGACAGAAAGGAATGAGTTTTATGTACAAAAAAGTTGAGTTAAAAAAAGGCTTCGTAGGTATGGAGCAAGAAGTTGCTAAAAAATGGCAAGAAAAAGATATTATAAAAAAGAATTTTGCCATGAATGAAGGTAAAAGGTATTTTACATTTTATGATGGACCTCCAACAGCAAATGGTATGCCTCATGTTGGGCATATAGAAACAAGAGTAATGAAAGATATTATACCTAGATATAAAGTTATGAAAGGATATAAAGTTATTCGTAAAGCAGGTTGGGATACACATGGTCTTCCTGTTGAACTTGAAATTGAGAAAAAGCTTGGTATCTCAGGTAAAGAGCAAATTGAAGAATATGGGGTAGAAAAATTTGTTAAACAATGTAAAGAAAGTGTTTTTACTTATGTTCATAAATGGGAAGAGATGACAAATAAAGTTGGATTTTGGGTAGATATGGAAAATCCTTATGTTACTTACCATAACGAATATATAGAATCTGTATGGTGGGCATTAAAACAAATGTGGGATAAAGGTCTTTTATATGAAGGTCATAAAGTTATGCCATATTGTCCAAGATGTGGTACAGCTCTATCTTCACATGAGGTTGCACAAGGTTATAAAGATGTAAAAGATTTAACTTGTGTAGCTAAGTTTAAAGTAGAAGAGAACCAAGGATTTGAAGAAAATACATACATATTAGCTTGGACAACAACGCCATGGACTTTACCTTCAAATTTAGCTCTTTGTATTAATAAAGCTTATGAATATGCTGAAATAAAAGCTAATATTGGAACAGATGATGAGCCACAATATGAATCATATATATTAGCTAAAGATTTAATAGAAACAGTATTAAAAGAAACTCCTTATGAAGTTATTAAAACATTTAAAGGAGAGGAACTTCTAGGTATAAAATATGAGAAGTTAATGCCTTTTGCTAAACCTGAAGGAAAAGCTTATGTTGTAATTCATGGTGACTATGTTAACTTGGAAGACGGTACAGGTATAGTTCATATTGCACCTGCTTATGGTGAAGATGATAGCTTAGTTTCTAAACAAAATGGAATTGCATTTGTTAACTTAGTAGACAAATCTGGTAAATTTGTAAAAGAAGTTGAACCCTGGGCAGGTAGATTTGTAAGAGATTGTAATGAAGATATTTGCAAATGGCTTGCAAACGAAAATAAATTATTTAGCAAAGAAAAACATTTACACTCATATCCTCATTGCTGGAGATGTGATACACCACTTCTTTATTATCCAAAAGAAAGTTGGTTTGTTGCAATGAGTAAATTAAGAGATGAGTTAGTTGACAATAACAACAAAGTAAATTGGTATCCAGATACAATAAGAACTGGAAGATTTGGAAAATTTTTGGAAAATGTAATAGATTGGGGAATTTCAAGAGATAGATATTGGGGAACTCCTTTACCTGTTTGGACATGTGAAGATGAAAATTGTTCACATCAAGAATGTATTGGTTCTATAAAAGAATTAAAAGAAAAAGCAATAGAATGTCCAGAAGATATTGAATTACACAAACCATATATTGATAATGTATTTTTAAAATGCCCTAAATGTGGTAAAAAAATGAAAAGAGCAAAAGAAGTTATAGATTGTTGGTTTGATTCTGGTTCAATGCCTTTTGCACAATGGCATTATCCTTTTGAAAATAAAGAAATGTTTGATAATAATTTCCCTGCAGGATTTATATCTGAAGCAGTTGACCAAACAAGAGGATGGTTCTATACACTAACTGCAATAGGAACAGCTCTATTTAATAGAACACCATTTGAAAATTGTATTGTTTTAGGACATGTTTTAGATGAAAAAGGACAAAAAATGTCTAAATCTAAAAAGAATGGTGTAGATCCAATGGAATTACTAGATACAGTTGGAGCAGATGCTACACGCTGGCATTTTTATACGGCAGCAGCTCCATGGTTACCAAAAAGACTTGGAATAAAGAGTGTTCAAGAAACCCAAAGAGGTTTTTTAGCAACACTTTGGAATGTATATTCATTCTATGTTTTATATGCAGAAATTGATCAGTTTAATCCATTAAAATATAGTGATTTTAAACTAACAAATGTAATGGATAAATGGATAATTTCTAAATTAAATACATTAATTAAAGAAGTAGAAAATAAGTTAGAACATTATGATATAACAACAGCGGCAATATTAATAGAAAACTTTACAGATGAGTTATCAAATTGGTATGTTAGAAGAAATAGAGAAAGATTCTGGTTAACAGAACTAACTGATGAAAAAATAGGAGCATATTGTACATTATACAAAGTTCTTACAACACTAATAAAAGTAGCAGCTCCATTTGTACCATTTATGACAGATGAGATTTACCAAAACTTAGTTACAAATTTAGATAATAATGCTCCAGAAAGTGTTCACTTATGTTTATGGCCAGAAGTAAATGAAAAAGAAATAAACAAAGAATTAGAAACAGAAATGGATTTAGCATATAAAATTGTAAAATTAGGTAGAAGTGCAAGAAATTCTGCTAACATAAAAAACAGACAACCTCTATCTAAAATGCTTATTTCAATAGATACATTACCAAAATATTATGAAAATATTATAAAAGAAGAACTTAATGTAAAAGAAATAGATTTAGGGGCAGAAATGTCTGAATATGTTGATTTTGAAATAAAACCAAACTTACCTGTACTTGGAAAAGAATATGGAAAACTAATACCAAAAATTCGTCAAGAAATTGCAAATAAAAATCAAGTAGATTTAGCAAATACAATCAAAAACGGAAATGTAGAATATATACAAATAGATGATACTCAAATTGAATTAAATGCTGAAAACTTACTTGTAACAATGCAAGGAAAGGAAGGGTTCGCATTTAGTGGTGAAGGAGAAATTGGAGTTGTTTTAGATACACATATTACTCGCGAACTTAAAGAAGAAGGTTATGTACGAGAGGTATTATCTAAAGTTCAAAATATGAGAAAAGATAGTGGCTTTGAAGTATTAGACAATATCATACTTTATATATCTGGTAATGAAATGCTAGAAAAAGTAATAAAGGAAAATGAAGAATTAATAAAACATGATACATTAGCCCAAAAAATCGTATATAATGAAAAAAGATCAGCATATACAGATATAAATATTAATGG
>Ga0310697_10007605_pt1 | contig 10185 bp, 6 predicted proteins | sample 172DNAGHGlowgp2_FD_203883 | JGI IMG/M metagenome (GOLD analysis project Ga0310697, IMG submission 203883) | Sheep rumen microbial communities from Palmerston North, Manawatu-Wanganui, New Zealand - 1728 DNA GHGlow gp2 (v2) (version 2) | ecosystem: Host-associated > Mammals > Digestive system >...
TGTCACAAGCAAAGTTACGCTTGTTGCGGCGAAAGATGGCGGCACGCTCGTTGGCGGCGCAGGTAAAGATACCTTCGTTTATAATGGCGGCGCAGTAAGCATCGGCTCCTTTGGAGACGGCGATAAAATTTCTCTTGGCTCTGATCTTGCTAAAACACCGACACCCACCACTGTTACTGTCAACGGCGATGATGTTATTCTGGCGTTCACTGAAAGTAACAAGATAACACTTGGCGGCGCAAAGGGTATGGCAGTTGACTTTATCAACGGCGACACGATGTATTTCCACGAAAGCAATGCCATCTTCAACAACACCGCCGCAAAGGCAACGGCTGTTACCGTTCTTTCCGGCAACTTCAGCACCGCAAGCAATTACGATAAACTCAAGACAATTACTGCTGCTGGAACCTATACGGGCGGCTCGCTCACCGGCAACGATAACAACGACGTTATCACAGCGGCTGGCGAATCCGGCACGACTCTTAACGGCGGCGGCGGCTCCAACACGCTGACTGGCGGCAAGGGCGCAGATGTCTTTGTGCACGAAACGGTTTCTTCCGGCGGCAAATCCAACGTCACCACGATTAAAGATTATGCTAATGGCGACGCGGTTTCTATCTCCAGCGTGACAAGCAAACAAACGCTTCTCCAGCAGGTCAAAGACGTTTCCCTCAAACAAAAATCTGCTAGCGGCACACTCACGGTTAAACTTGCTGACGGTTCCACGATTGAAATTACCAGTAGCGAATACGGAAAATCCAGCGGCAATGGCAAAGTTGCTGCTGTCAACATTACCGGCGCAGACAATGTCTCCTTCGGCACCGACGCGATTTACAACATGACCGGTAATAATATTACCGGCGTTAATCTCATGGCGGGCTACAGCGGCAAATACGACGCAAGCAGTAAGCTCAAAGGTCTTGGCCTTGCTGAAAAAGTTACGATTGACGGCTCGGCTGTCGAAGAAAATAAAAAGACCAAACTCCATATCATCGGCACGGATAAAGCAGATTCAATCATTGGCGGCAAAGCCGGCAAAGGAAACACTCTGCAGGGCGGCGGCGGCGATGATACGCTCACCGGCACGAAAGGCTTTAAGGACACGTTCTATTACAGCAAGAACGACGCCGACGATGATACCGTTGCGGACTTTGTGTATCTCGAAGACACAATTAAAATTGACAAGAGCCTCAAGATTACTAATGTTGATGTCAGCGGCGGCAATGTTACTTTCGACTTGGGAAGTAACAAAACGTTTGCAGTTCAAACCGGTGTAAGCGACAGCAAGATTTTGTTCAAATCTGGCAACACGCTTTATTGGTGGGATACCGACGCTACGCATAACAAGAGTACTACCGCTAAGGGCGGCTTTGTCACGGCGTCCAAGAACGGGAATGGCAAGAAAGACCTTACTTCGATTCTTAAGGCTTTCAAGAAGGACACCGACGCCGGATTCTGCGTTGTCAATCTCGACGCCAATATCAAAGATTTGATTGACAAGACCGCTGCCAAGGATGCAACCTTTAACAAATCTTCCGGCGGCAGTTACACTCCTACTAAAAGCTAAAAATTTTTAGACCGACAAAAAATTCCGCAGCTTGTGCAAGAAAATTTGCACAGGCTTTTTTTTTGGCTATAATAGACGCGAGAAATTTTTTTTGGAGGGGATTGATTTGGCTAGAGAAATGATTTTGGTTTTGGATTTCGGCGGGCAATACAATCAGTTGATAGCGCGGCGCGTGCGCGAAAACAACGTTTACTGCGAAGTTCACACGGCGTTAAGCATTGAAAAAATCCGTGAACTTAATCCCGTCGGAATTATTTTAACGGGCGGACCGCAGAGCGTTTATAAAACTGATTCGCTGTTGCCGCCGGTAGAAATTTTTAACTTGAACGTGCCGATTCTCGGAATTTGTTACGGCGCGCAGGCTATGGCTCACGTTTTGGGCGGTTCCGTCAAACCCGCTCAGGTCAGCGAATATGGCAAAACGGAAGTTGAAATTTTGAGCGAGTCGAAACTTTTTGCCGGCGTAGAAAAAAAATCCGTCGCGTGGATGAGCCACACCGACAGAATTTTTACCGCGCCCGAAAATTTTTCCGTGACCGCCGCCACGAAAGATTGCCCCGTTGCCGCTATGGAAAATGCCGCGAAAAATTTTTACGCCGTGCAATTTCACCCCGAAGTTGTCCATACGGTCGAGGGCGCGAAAATTTTTTCAAACTTCGTGAACATTTGCGGTTGCAAACGCGATTGGAAAATGAGTTCGTTTGTTAAAAACGCGGTCGCCGACTTGAAAAATAAAATCGGCGGCGGAAAAGTTCTGTGCGCGTTGAGTGGCGGCGTCGATTCGAGCGTGGCGGCCGTTCTTTTGAGCAAAGCTGTAGGAAAAAATTTGACGTGCGTTTTTGTTGATCATGGGCTTTTGCGCAAAAACGAGGCGGCAGAAGTTGAACAGGTTTTCAGCAATTTTGACTTGAATTTTATCAAAATCGACGCGGGCGAACGCTTTTTGAGCAAATTACGCGGCGTAATTGAGCCGGAACGTAAAAGAAAAATCATCGGCGAAGAATTTATCCGCGTGTTCGAGGAAATTTCTAAAAAAATCGGCGCGGTTGATTATTTGGTTCAGGGTACAATTTATCCCGATGTCATAGAAAGCGGTTTAGGAAAGTCCGCCGTAATAAAATCTCATCATAATGTTGGCGGGTTGCCCGATTTTGTCGATTTTAAGGAAATTATTGAACCTTTACGCTTACTTTTTAAAGATGAAGTGCGCCAAGTTGGTCGAGAACTGGGTTTGCCGGAAAATCTTGTAAATCGTCAACCTTTCCCCGGTCCCGGCTTGGGAATTCGGATTATCGGCGAAATTACTGCAGAAAAAATCAAAATCGTTCAAGAATCCGATGCAATTTTCCGCGAAGAGGTCGCAAAAGGCGGAATTCAGAACGATTTATCGCAATATTTTGCCGCGCTGACGAATATGCGCTCTGTTGGCGTCATGGGTGACGGGCGGACTTACGATTTTGCCATTGCCCTGCGCGCCGTGCTCACAAGTGACTTTATGACGGCAGAATCTGCGCAAATTCCGTGGGAAATCCTAAATGTTGTCGCAAATCGCATTGTAAACGAGGTAAAAGGCGTAAATCGCGTGCTGTATGACTGCACCAGCAAGCCGCCCGCTACTATCGAGTTCGAGTGAGGGAAAATTTCTATGAACAGTCCAAAAGTTGGGCATATCGACTTTTTAAACGTCCTTCCGTTAAGTTTTGGCTACAAAAATTGCGCGGAAGACTTAAAAATTGTTCGCGGCGTGCCAACTTTTTTAAATAACGAGCTGAAATTAGGAAGAATTGACATCAGCAACATTTCTTCGATTGAATATGCCAGGCAAAACGGCGAACTTTTGATTTTGCCGAAAATTTGCGTGCGAGCCGATGATTTTGTTACAAGTATCGTCTTAATTTCGCGAAAACCGATAGAAAATCTGCGCGAAGACAAAATTATTTTAACAAATAAGTCTGCAACTGCCCAACGCCTGTTGAAAATCATTTTGCATGAAAGTTACGGCGCAAAACCAAATTACGAAACGCGCCCCGTTGCTGTGGAAAAACCTGTGGACGACGACGCAACCGCCGCGCTTTTTATCGGCGATGACGCGCTTTTTATTTATCTGCACCGCCCGAAAAATTTTTATCTGTACGATTTGGGGCACGAATGGCGAAAATTAACCGGTCGGCAGATGGTTTACGCGCTGTGGGCTGTTAGAAAAAATTTCGCCGCTGAAAACCCCGAACTTTTCCGCGAAACTTACAAAAAAATTCTCCGAGCGTTCGATTTTGGTATAAAAAATAAGTCAAACGCGATAAAATCCGTCATTTCGACAAAAAATTTCACGTTTGACGAGTTGGACAGCTATTTAGGCGGCGCGATTAAGTGGAATTTAACTGCAGAGGCTATCGACGCGCTGAAAATTTATTACAAAAAAGCCGCCGCGCTGAATTTGATTGATTTTGAGCCAGAATTGGAATTTGCTGATATTTAGTGAAAAATTTTTTACGCTAAAAATCTTTTAACCCGAAGTTTTGCAACGCGCCGACGGAATTTCGCCAATCGCGTTTAACTTTTACCCACAAGTCCAGAAAAATTTTAGTACCCAGTAGCATTTCAATTTCCGGTCGCGATTCTGCACCGATTTTTTTTAACATGGAGCCGTTTTTGCCGATTAAAATCCCTTTTTGCGAATCTCGTTCGACATAAATTGTTGCACGGATAAAAATTGAACCGTTTTCGCGTTCGGTGAACTCGTCCACATCCACGGCGATAGAGTGCGGAACTTCGTCCTGCGTGGCGTGCAAAATTTTTTCGCGAATCAATTCAGAGACAATTAATCGTTCTGGTTGGTCAGTAATCATGTCATCCGGATAATATTTTACGCCTTCCGGCAAAAATTTTTTACTTTCTGCAATAAGTTCATCGATATTTGAGCCATTTTTTGCGCTAATCGGCACCACAGCCGCAAAATTTCTTCGGGCGGCGTATTCGGCGATAATCGGCAAAATTTTTTCGCGCTCAATCATATCAACTTTGTTTACGACGAGAATTACGGGTTTTTTTGTAGAATTTAGCCTTTCCAAGATATATTTTTCACCGCCGCCGAACTTTTCTGTGGCATCTATGACAAAAAATATCGCGTCAACCTCTTTTAACGTACTTTCTGCGGCTTTAAGCATATATTCGCCGAGTTTGAATTTCGGCTTGTGGATACCGGGCGTGTCGAGAAAAATTATCTGCGCGTCATCAAGATTTAAGATACATTGGATACGATTTCGCGTGGTTTGCGGCTTATTTGAAGTAATTACGACTTTTTGACCGACAATTTTGTTGATGAGAGTAGATTTTCCGACGTTTGGACGCCCAATCACGGCGATAAATCCTGATTTGTAATTCATAACGATACCTCCAAAAAAAATTCCCCGCCGAAAATTTGCGCGGGGAATTTTTTCATTCAATCAAGAAAATCTTTCAATTTTTTTGAGCGGGCGGGGTGGCGAAGTTTTCTCAAGGCTTTTGCTTCGATTTGGCGAATTCGCTCGCGTGTGACGTTGAAACTTTTGCCGACTTCTTCAAGTGTGCGTGCTCTGCCGTCCTCAAGCCCGAATCTCAAGCGCAGAACATTTTTTTCACGTGGCGTCAAGGTTCCGAGCACGTCTTCGAGCTGTTCTTTAAGCAACATGAACGAGGCGGCGTCAGCGGGTGCGGGCGCGTCTTGGTCTTCGATAAAATCGCCCAAATGCGAATCGTCTTCCTCGCCAACGGGGGTTTCCAGCGAAACGGGCTCCTGCGCGATTTTCTTTATCTCGCGAACGCGGGCAACGTCCATTTCCAGTTCTTCCGCGATTTCTTCATCAGTAGGTTCACGACCGTTTTTCTGCAACAGATTTCGCGAAACTCGAATCAGCTTGTTAATCGTCTCGACCATGTGCACGGGAATTCGGATTGTGCGCGCTTGGTCAGCAATGGCTCGCGTTATCGCTTGACGAATCCACCACGTCGCGTAGGTTGAGAACTTGTAGCCCTTGTGATAATCGAATTTTTCCACAGCTTTAATCAAGCCCAAGTTGCCTTCTTGAATTAAATCTAGGAACAGCATACCGCGCCCGACATAGCGTTTGGCGATTGACACGACCAGCCGCAAATTTGCTTCCGCCAGCTGTTTTTGCGCTTCGGTATGTTCTGCCTCGTTGGGAGATTCCATACGCATGGCAAGAGCGCGTTCCTCTTCGGCGGTGAGGAGCGGCACGCGCCCGATTTCCTTTAAATACATACGGACGGGATCATCAATTGAAACGCTGTCGGGGATATTTAAATCAACTTCGGCGGCAGGTTTAGAGTTGTCGCTGTCTTCGTCTGCAGAAGTTTCCGCCGTTTCGACAACGTTAAGCGCGTCGTCATTTTCCAGCGCGGCAGTTTCCGCAGATAAATCCACGTCCACGCCGTCGCCGTCCACGTCGTCAAGGCTTGTGTCCTCATTGGTTATTTCAATTCTCTCGCGTTCGCATATGCTCAAGATTTCGTCAATTTCTTCCGCGTCGTTTTCCACACCGAAACTTTGAATAATCTTGTCCAAATCGCTCCAAGTGAGTTTGCCGCCGTTCTTCTTAGCTTTTTCGTTAAGCGCGGAAAGAATTTTTGCTGAACGATTTTTTAAAAGCTTAGTTGCGTCTTCAGTTTGAGTTGTAGCCGTCGTATCGGATTTCTTTTGCGTGGAATGATTTTTCTTATTTCCCGACAGGCTGCCGCTCAAACCGTCGTTGTTCGGTTCGACAGTTTTGTTATCTCCTGTCATATTGCAGCCTCCTTTCAAATGCAATTCGTAATGCGTAATTAAAAGCAGTTTTCGTTACGAACTGAATTTCAAATTATCTATTTCTTTTTTTACTTTGATTAACTCTTGAATAATTTTATTATAAGTTTCCGCGTCGTCCGAAGAATATCCTGCGGATTGCGCCAGAATTCGATGATATTTTTTCCTCAACACGTCTCGCTTCAAGATATTAACAGAATCAGTGAAAAGTTTAATTTCCGTATCCAGCGGCTCGTCAGAACCGTCCATCAATATCCGCGAAAGCTGTGCATTTGCCTCGTCGCTCAATTCCACCGCCGCGTTCATCTGGTTAGCGCGTCTTCCTTGCTCTTCGCAACTTTTCAGCCAAAGGAGTATTTCCCGTTGCGGTTCAGAAAAAATTTCTGTTGGCAAAAGCGTCAACACGTAATCAATCATGTCGTTTTCGTGCCAAACCATTCGCAAAACAACTTCGCATGACGTGCGGATTGTCGGGTCTGTATTGTCGGAAATTTTTTGGCGTTTCACGGCGACGAATTTTTTTTCCGGTTGACGGGCGGTCTCTCGCGTCTGCTTTAAAAATTTTTTCCATTCGCGTTCAATAAGCTGTTCGTCCAAGACAAGCGCGGAAGAAATTTTTTTACAATACTCATTGCGCAAAATATCGTTGTCAACATTTATAACGACGGGCAAAATTTCCTGCAACGCCCGAAATTTTCCGGCGGTTGTGGCGTGCTCAGTGTTAGTCAAAACGTATTTCATGCGGTAATCAATGAGCGTCTGCGCGTTTTTAATTAGTTCATCAAATTTTTCTTTGCCGTGCTTGCGAACAAATTCATCGGGGTCTTTGCCGTCGGGGATTTTCACAACGTAAACTTCCACGCCCGCCTGTTGAACAATCGGTAAGGCGCGAATCGTGGCGCGTTGTCCGGCGTCGTCGCTGTCGTAGCAGAAAATAATTTTCCTGGCGTAACGTTGAATTAGCTTGACGTGTTCGGGCGTAAAAGCGGTGCCCAGTGTCGCCACAACATTTTTTATCCCCGCGCCGAAAAGTGAAATCGCGTCCATGTAACCTTCAACGACGATAGCCGCGCCCGCCGCACTTATCGCACGGTTTGACTTGTCCAGCCCGAAAAGCAGGTTGCGTTTGTTAAAAAGGACGGTCTCCGGCGTGTTTAAATATTTCGGCGAATTTTCATCTTCGGAATTCAGCACACGTCCGCCAAAGCCGACAACGTGACCAAAAACATCGGTGATAGGAATCATCACGCGCCCGCGGAACCTGTCGTAGTAGCCCGAAGAATTTTTTCGTTTAGCTACAAGCCCGACTGCCTCCAGCTGTTGCGGTGAAAAATCCTGCCGCGTGAACTTGGTTAAAAGATTTTCCCACTCGTCCGGCGCGTAGCCCAATTTAAAATTTTCAATGGTCTCCGGCGTAATTCCACGCCCCGCAAAATATTTCCTGCCAACTTCGCCGCGAGCCGTTTTAGTTAAACATTCGTAATAAAAATCCTGCGCCATTTCGTTTATCCGGTACAAAATTTTTTCTTCACGTCGTCGGCGTTCTTCTTCGGGCGAATATTTTTTTTCGGGCAAGTCTATACCCAACCGCCGCGCCTGTAGCTTAACTGCTTCGAAATAGCTTATGTTTTCAATGAGCGAAAGGAACTTGAAGACATTGCCGCCCGCGCCGCAACCGAAGCAATAAAAAAGTCCTTTGTCGGCACTCACGCTGAAAGAGGCGGTTTTCTCGTTGTGGAAAGGGCATCGCCCCCAATATCGCCCGCTCTTTTGCGTCAGCGGCACGTAAGCAGAAATTACAGAATAAATATCGGTTCGTTCGCTCACGCGCTCAACGAATTCATCAAGCTCTGCACTTCCCAATTTTTTTCAACCTCCGTGGTGTTTATATTCCCCGCGTCTTTTAAATTTCCTTTTAGCCGCGTAATAATTTTTACGCAAGGGCAAGCGGTGTTTTAAAATATTTGCGTGTTCAATGAATCGGTTGTATAATGCAACGGAAATTTTTTTGAGGAGGGAGCAATTTGTTATCCAAAGTCACAAAGATTTACGGCGAAACCGCGTTGATAAAGTTAATCGCCGTCGGTCTGGTAATAGGAATTCTGCTGGCTCTGTTCGTGCCGATGGTAGTTCCTGTCATTGCGGTTTTCGGTAAACTTTTCGTCAGCGCGTTAAAGGGCGTGGCACCAATTTTGGTTTTCGTTTTGGTAATGAACGCCATGAGCCAAAAATCGGAATCAAGTTCGACAATGAAGCCGATAATCCAGCTTTATGTTATCGGAACGTTTTTGGCGTCGCTGGTGGCGGTCACTGCATCATTTTTATTCCCCACAACTTTAAAATTACAAATTGGTGCCGACGCGACAATCACTCCGCCAAGCGGAATCATTGAAGTTTTGCAGAATGTCATCATGAACGTCGTTGATAACCCAATCCACGCGCTGACAACTGCAAATTATATCGGTATCTTGGCTTGGGGTGTGATAATGGGTCTGGCGTTCCGCCACGCAGGTGACGAACTGCACACGGTCTTAAACGATTTGGCTAAAGCTGTAACAAGGGTCGTGCAGTGGGTAATTCGTTTTGCGCCGTTCGGTATCATGGGCTTAGTTGCTGACGCGATAGCAACCAGCGGCATCGATGCGCTTTTGGGCTATGCAAAACTTTTGGCGGTACTTTTGGGCGCGTTCTTCTCCGTGGCGTTAATCATGAATCCAATAATTGTTTTCTTTAAACTCGGTATGAATCCTTATCCGCTGGTTTTGGCAACGTTAAGAGAGAGCGGCATTTACGCATTTTTCACACGTTCAAGCGCGGCGAATATTCCCGTGAACATGAGCCTTTGCAAACGTCTGGGCTTGAATCCGGATTTGTATTCGATTTCAATTCCGCTCGGTGCAACAATTAACATGGCGGGCGCGGCGATAACCATTGCTGTTTTGAGTTTGGCGGCGGCACATACGCTGGGAATTTCCGTTGATATGCCGACAGCATTATTGCTTTGCATAATTTCTACGGTCGGCGCGTGCGGTGCTTCCGGTGTAGCGGGCGGCTCGTTGCTTTTAATTCCCGTTGCTTGTTCAAGTTTTGGTATCGACAATGATATTGCAATGCAGGTCGTTGGCGTGGGCTTTATTATCGGCGTTTTGCAAGACTCTTGCGAAACGGCGTTGAACTCTTCAAGCGACGCGCTCTTCACCGCTACAGCCGAATTTGCTCAACGTAAGAAGGAAGGCAAGCTTAAAGCTTCCGACTTGACGCCAAGAGCAGAGGAATAATTAGGAATTAGGGGTGTTTTCATGTTGAAAAAATTTTTGGGCGTGTTGTTTGCCCTGTTGATTTTTAATTCGGCAATTTGCGCGGCGGCTGAACTCGTCATTTTCCACACAAACGATATGCATTCACGCGTTCAAACTGCTGACGACGGCGGAGAAAGTATCGGCTTGGCGGAAATGGCAGCGGCTGTTAAAACCGTCAAAGCTAAAAATCCCGCGACGCTCTGGCTGGACGCGGGCGACACTTTCCACGGTATGCCAATGATAACAATCACCAAAGGCGAAAATTTGGTTCCGCTCCTAAACGCAGCGGGACTTGACGCCATGACTGCCGGCAACCACGATTTTAATTACGGCTCCGCGCAACTGCAAAAACTCGCTAAGGGTTTGAACTTCCCGTTGCTTGATGCCAACACTGTCTTTAAGAAAAACGGTAAACTAGTTTTCAAGCCGTACAAAATTTTTAAAGTCAACGGAATCAAAGTCGGCGTGTTTGGTCTGTCCACGCCCGAAACTGCTTACATGACCAACCCTAAAAACGTCAA
>Ga0310697_10007607_pt1 | contig 10184 bp, 8 predicted proteins | sample 172DNAGHGlowgp2_FD_203883 | JGI IMG/M metagenome (GOLD analysis project Ga0310697, IMG submission 203883) | Sheep rumen microbial communities from Palmerston North, Manawatu-Wanganui, New Zealand - 1728 DNA GHGlow gp2 (v2) (version 2) | ecosystem: Host-associated > Mammals > Digestive system >...
ACAAGAAAATGGCCTGATCTTAGAGCATGGTGGCTAAAGCGCAGAAAGTAACATTCAACATCAAGCATTTCCCTTGATTGTGGTGAGCATCATCACCATTGACCTTGCTGCAAAGAAAATCGGCTGACTGACCAAGGACCGCACCCCCATACCCGCTTCTGTCACCGAAATCTTACCGCCGCCCTTGCCTGTTGAGGCCATGGAAAACGTCCAACCGGTTCCCGACATCATCAACGAGTCTCCGGCTGAAGAATGAAATGCTATAGAGGCAACAGGCTGTACTAAGATAAAAGTGGAATCCGTCTCCATGATGATGAAGGCGGATTCCTATTTGTCTAATCAGACGTTGATGTCAAATGTCTTATCGGATGACGGCGATTTTGGTCACTACGGCCTCGCTGCCGCCGTTGGCCTGTGAGCAGAGTACCAGATAGACGCCCGTCTTGACACGCTCACCGTACTGGTCGCAGCAGTCCCAGGTTGCCATACCGCCCGTTGACTTCAATTGGCGGATGACATAGCCGTTAGAATCGGCAATCTTGATGAGTGAGTTGTCCATCATGCCGGTAATGGTCACGTTGCCTGAGTACTCGGGTCGAACGGGATTGGGATAGGCGTAGATGTTGTTATAGCTTGACTCGGCAGGCGTGGAGTCGCTGAAGTATTCATACAGACCCTGGGGCGTGGTGACGAATACCGAGTTGCTGTTGGGGTCGCAGCACACCTTATAGACCGTGTTGGATGCCAACGGACTGTTGGTGGTGTTGAATTTGCTGATGATCTGGGTGCCGTCGGCGCTCACGAGGAAGAGACCCGAGGTCTGGGTGGCAATCCACTTGCGGTTAGCACCATCGACAGCAATGCCGTTGACCTGGATACCGTCGAGCAGATAGTCGGCCATGCCGGTGCCGTCGTTGCGCGGCACCTTGATGTGGTTAGCCCTGAAGTCGCCCGAGAAGGCCTGGGCAGGGTTGAACATGATGATGCCCTCGGTGGTACCCATCCACACCATTCCGTTCAAGTCCTCGGCAAGGCACATGATATAAGTCCACGAGAAATACTGGCCATCCTGATCCAGCAGTTTGCTGTAGGACGCCTGCTGTTGGGGACGGGAAGGAATTCCGCCACCAGTATTCCAGAGGATAATCGGCATCTCGAAGTCACCGTCGGTAAATACCTTGACGTCCTCTTTGTTGTAACGGGTGGACAGGAAGCTGGCACGCTGGGTGTGCTTGGAATATGTGCCGTCGATTTCGGGAGTCAGCCAGTCCTCGACAGTCACCTGATCGAGTTTGGCCTTGGATGCGGGCAATACCATGACAGGATGCTCCTCGTTCTCAAAGGATTGAACAACCCAGACATTGCCGTTACGGTCGATGCTGGTGATGGGGTGCATGGCGCCTTTATACTTGACCATCGGGCTGTTCTCGGCATTATAGGTCAATACAATCTTGTTGTCGGTCACTTTGTGCAGACCTGTGGTCCATCCGCCAATAAAGTAGGTGTTATCATCATCGGGCAGGAATTCAATCCAGTAGGTGCCGTTCTTGGGGGCGCCTTCGGGAGTGACGTCATGCCATGCTATACCGTCAAAGGTGTTGACGTTGCACTTCAATACGTTCTTGTAAAATGCGTTGGCAGTAGGGGAGGAAACAAACAATAAATCTCTGCTCTTGTTGTAGGTCATCCAGAAGGGGGTGCTGAACGACAGGGCGTTGGGCAAGTAGTAGTTATCTTTATCTTGCAGCAGGTGCAGACCATTTTCACCAGCGGCCCACAGGCTGCCGTCTCCTCTAGGATTGGCACTGCACATCTCACCCGAGGTCTCGACCTCGGAAATAATGTCACCGTCCTCGTCGGTTATGTAGCATTTGCCATCTTGGGAAACATTGAGCAGGAAACCGTCAGGAGTCTTCTGCACCATATCGATGCGGCTCTCGAGCAGGGTATCGGACTCGAATTTCAATTCTCCATTCTGGTCAGTCCACATGGTAGCCAACAGGCTCACGCTTGCCATGCAGAAGAAGGTATGGTCATTGATGGGCCAGATGCGGGAGTTATGGCGGAGGTTGGTGGGAGTGAACGATGACAGCTGGTCATGGTATTTGTTGGCATCGCCCCAATAGAATGTATCGGCTGTAGTGAGTAGCACTTTGTTGCCTACCTGTGCCACCGATACCGTGGGCACGCCGTAGAGATGAGACTCCTTGATGACAAACTTCTTGTCGTCGATCACGACATAACCAAAGTCGGTAGCCACATAAATCAGACCACTGGCAAAGGTCACGTGATTGATGTTCTTGCTCATGGTGGTGACGGCATCCTTGATTTCGGGCATGTTCACTACCGAGCCGTCGGTCTGGATGATGTCAATATTGGCATTATCATACACGACAACGAGGTAATCCTTGTCGCTATTGTAGTAAATCTGCTTGATGCCCATGTCGCTCAAGTCGTTGGCAATGCTCAGCGCCTCGTTTTCCTGGGTCCGCTTGTCCAGACGGAACAGGTTACCGCCAGCCAGGTAATAGATCCACTCGTTGGCCTCGGCGACGGCGGCCACTTCACTGCCGACAAACGATGTGTGGATGCGCCAATCGCCCACTGCGTTCTGTGCCCACACTTGGCTCAGCGCCGACATCATCATTACTGCCACGAACAAAAGTATCTTCTTCAGTCTCATTTCAATCTGTTTTTAACGTGATTAATGCCCGAAAAGCGGGTACTGGCATCATGCCATCACCCGAATAGTCATTATAATAACGTAAAGACTCCCCGCTAAATTGTGTGAAATCGATTTTCAACATCTATCCTGGTGAAAAATGTCATTTTGAAATGGTCAGGGTGACATCAGGGGGATCGGCATTGATGCCCAGGGGGAAGACGATGTGCGAGATAGTAGTGTTAGGACTGGCGGTGATGATGTAGTGCTTGCCGCCATATTCGAGCAGATAGAAGCCTGTCGGGGTATAGTCAAGGTTGATGCCGTAGTTGGCGCGCCGTTGTTGGTCCGCGGTGGACAATGTGGTCTTGTCGCCAGTGCTGGACAGGTAACGTGCCGTCTGTAGCACGGCGGGCAAGGTGTCGGTCAGCAGCTGTATCGCTATGTAGTTTTGTCTTGGACAACTATAGGCTGTGCCGATGATGTCGGGACGGTCGCTTGTGGTGGACAGCGGCTGTGCTCCGTCAAGCAGGCGCCCCTCATGATACCTGACATAGACCGAATCGTTGACGAACTGCACGTTCTTTTTTCCGTAGTAGGCCCTGTAGATGGTCTCGTGGCCGAAGAAATTGGTGGACATGAAATTCATCGGCTTGACGAAGCGGTTGTAGCGGTCAAACTGGCGTTCTCGCAGCACCGCCTGGGAGGGGGCGGCGTTAATCTCGTTCACCACCTGCCGGTCATAGGCTTGATAGTCGCTCAACACCTTGATGCCGCGCCCGAAGGTGAATAGTACCAGCGCCATCGACACGACGATGACGGGAATGCGCAATTTGGGCCATTGTGTCATCAGCCAGTCGATGCCCGTGGCGACAATCAGGAACGCTACGGTCGCCCACGGCGCATAAGCGCGCTCGTGACGAATGCCGAGTGCAAACATCACCAACGTCAGGCATAGGAAAATGTAGGTCCAAACATTGTGACCTATAGCGCGGCGGCGCTTGAGTATCAGGGCGATGATGCCCACTGCCAGTGCTGCTGCAGGCAGGTAGAACTGCCATACCTTCTCGTGGAAAATAAACCATCGGGCCTTGATCAGTTCGCCCAGGGGCAAGTTGAGGATGATGCCGCTATCCGACGCTGCGCGATTCCATGCCGCCGGCGATGAGATGATGAGCAGCATGCCCATCAGATAGCCGGCCATGGCTACCGCTGCCCAACGGTTAAAGCGTTTGCGGTTGCAGGCATAGAACAGGCACAGTCCGGCGAAGAAGCCGAAGCTGGTCGCCTCGTTGAATCCGCCTGCTATGAACGCTCCAGCGAACAGCAGGAGGCCCTTGCCGTAGCCGAACGGGGCGCCATGGCAGCGTTGTAGCACATAGACCAGCAGCAACGAGGCGGTAATCGCCCACAGGTAGTTGGCACTGCCCGCCATCCACAGCATGGTCTCACCCGGCAGGGGGTAGCATGTGCCGACGGCAGCGAGCAACAGCGCCAACACGGTCACCGAGCGGCGATGTGCGCTCAACAGGCTCACCAAGTGGGCAAACAGCCCGAACACCAGCGTGTTACATACATTAAAAGCGCCCTTGCCGAGAAATGCGGCAAACAGGGCGGGGACAAGGTCGGCAATTCGTCCGTTGGTTTCGGTATAGTGGTTGCGACAGGATAGCAGGAAATCACTCAGTGAGCGCACGGGCGCCCACACGCCATCGATGAGCGTGAAGCCCATGTCGTCCTCCTTGTAAGGCGTCAAGAAGTTCATGACGAGGAATACGGCACATGCCAGCGCCAGCACGAGCCAATAGAGTGCCTTGTGCCACCGGTCGTAGGGACCGCGGTCACGGGTCTCGTCGGGCAATATCGGTCGCATTGTCTTCGTCATGGCTGGAGTCAGTCACGAGTGTCGGGGGTCGCAGTTCTTGTCAGAGTGACCTCGGTGGCTGGTTTATTGCCGTCGATGGGGAAGACCACATGAGAGATATCCTCGCCCATGCTGGGGAAGATGAGCAAGAGTTTTCCCTGGTAACGCAATGGATAGAATCCGTGGGGGGTGTAGTCGGTCGCTAGACCGTATCGGCGCCTGTAGGCTTTATCCTGGTCGGTGAGCGCCTTGCCTTCTGGCGCATTGTAATAGCGTGCCTGTTGGGTCGTGTACGGGAGGCTGTCCACGCGCAATTCGGCTACCATATAGTCCTGGTCGGGGAATGAGTAGATGGTGCCGACGACGTCTGGACGGTCGCTTGTCAGGGGCAACACCGTGGCGCCCGAGAGCAGGCGTCCCGAGTGGTAGCGGTCATAGACCGAATCGCTTACAAACTGCAGGTTGTCCTTGTCATAAAAAGCACAATAGATGTTCTCGCGGACAAAATACTCTGGCGAGGAATAGCGCAGGGCGGTGACAAAACGGCTATGACCGTTGAAATGGCGCTCCCGCAGGATGGCCTGGCGAGGTGCCGAGGCAATCTCACTCATCGTGAGGTCTTCATAGGCCTTATAGGCCCTCAATGAATGCATCGCGCGGAATGTGGTCAAGCCACTCAAGGCCAACCCCAGAACAATGACTAATAACCGCAGCGCGTTCCTCCCATCCAGCAGGTAATGGATTCCCATCATCAGGATGATGAAGCCCACGGTTGCCAGTGGCGCATAGGGACGCTCATTCAACATGCCCAATACGAACATGAGCACGGCGAGACAGGGTAGGAAATAGGTCCAGACGCATTTCCTGACGCTCTTGCCATGGCGCATCAGCAATGCCACAATGCCGACGACCACTGCTGCGACAGGTGTGACAAAATGCAATATCTTCTGCAGGAAAATGACACAACGGCTGTAGAGCAGGTCCGAAAGCGCTAGGTCAACGACAATGCCACCATTGGCAGCACGGTCCCATGCTCCGGGAGAGAACAAGATGACCAGGATTCCCAACAGGTAACCTGCCAATGCTACCATCACCACGCGTGTCCATTGACGGCGGTTGAAGGCATAGTACAGGCACAGCCCGGCGAAGAAGCCGAAGGAGGTCGCCTCGTTGAAATTACCTGCGATAAAGGCTCCGATGAACAGCAGTACTGACTTGCCCCACGACAGTGGGGTGCCATGATGGCGCAGCAGGTACCAGACCAGCAACAGAGAGGCGGTGATGGCCCACATGTAGTTGCAGCTGCCAGCCACAAAGAGCATCGTCTCGCCAGGCACGGGATAGCAACATCCCACAAAGGCCAGGAACAGTGACAGCACCAACACCGATCGGCGACCCACACTTAACAGGCTCAACAGATGAGCCATGAGCGCGAACACCAGTGTGTTGAATACATTAAACAGCGTCTTGCCTAGAAAACCGCAGAAGAGTACGGCGACCAGGTCCGAGAAGCGGGCGTCGGACGACATGAAGTTATCGTAGGGGAACCGCAATGCGTTGAGCAACGGTCCGCGCCCCAGGATCGTAAATTCCATGTCATCCTCCTTGAGCGGCGTCAGCATGTTCATCCAGAAGAAGATGGCACATGCCAATAGCATGATACCCCAATAGGCGGCATCATGCCAGCGCCTGGCAACAGGCGAGTCCAGATGAGAGTATTCAGTCCTCAGTTGTCAATTGTCTAGAGGACGCTGTGTCATAATTCATCGCAGATGGAATCGCGCTACACACGAGAACCTTTAGCTCGGCGAAGCCAAATCAAATCAATTCTATTATTAATTTTGTTTGATTTCTCGGCAGTCAGGCCGATTAAAAATTGCGAGGCGACCGATGACACAGCCTCCAGTTCACTAATCTCTAATCACATCGGCTTGTACTCAAGCCGATGATTAAACGGTCAGGATCTCTTTCTCCTTGGCGGCAAAGATATCGTCGATCTTCTTCATGAACTTGTCATGGATCTTCTGCACCTTATCCTCACCGTCCTTGCTGACGTCCTCGCTCATGCCTTCCTTGACGGCCTTCTTCAGACCCTCGATGGCCTCGCGGCGGGCGTTGCGGATGCTCACGCGGGCTTTCTCGCTCTCGGCCTTGGAGTCCTTCACGAGCAGTTTGCGGCGCTCCTCGGTCAGGGGCGGGATGTTCAGGCGGATAACCTCACCGTTGTTCACGGGCATGATACCCACATTGCTGTCGATGATAGCCTTCTCGATGGTCCCAATCATGTTGCGCTCCCAGGGCATGATGGCGATGGTGCGCTGGTCGGGGGTGCTGATGTTGGCCACGTTGTCGATGGGCACGGGGCTGCCATAGTAGTTCACACGGATGCCGTCCAGAATCTTCACGTTGGCTTTGCCGGCACGGATGTGTGCCAGGGTGTCATCGAGGAAATCCACGGCTTCCTGCATCTTTTTCTCGGCTGCGTCGAGATAAAATTTCACGTCGTTCATAATCTAGCGTTTTTATATTGTTTGTCCTTTAAAAATCTTGGTTTTCCATCGACTAGTGACTAGTGACTGACGACTAGCGACTTCTTTTTCGTTCACGAAAGTACACCATTTGCCACACTCCTGCAAATTTTTTGCCAACTTTTGTTTAAAACTGCACATGACGACAATGAAACTAAACCGTCCTCACCTCCATCAAACAACTGATCAATCTGAATCCTCTGAGGGCTGCCGCATACGGGCACCACGCTAAGTCGCTAAGACTTTTTTGCATCCGCACCCGGTTGTCAAACAACAGGTACAACAATGAACAACAGGTACAACTATTATTAAAAAAAAAGTTGTTTCAGTTGCTCAATGTTGTTCAAGTTGTTTGAAAAAAAGATAACGCGGATGCAAAACAAACCTTAGCGCCTTAGCGTGAGGCACGGGCGGCCACGCCAAGGCGAGGCCCTACAGTGCGGATGCATTGGGTTTTCTTCACATGAATGATCGCGAAATGATCATCAATTAATTCATGATCAATTAACGGTAATTATATGTAAAAAACGGAGTGCGTTAGCCACTAAAAAAATCTTAGCGTCTTTGCGCTTTAGCGTGAGGTAAAGGGACGCGGATGCCCCTTTAACCTGCGAGCGCAGCGAGCTTATCGTACTACTATCTTCTTGCCATTGTGGATGTAGATGCCGGGAGCAGTCGGCACGTCCTTGCCTACGGGCCGGCCCATCAGGTTGTAGTAGTTGGGATCGGCGGGACGCTGAGTCGTGTCAGCCACCGTCTCGTCGATACCCGTGAAGGCGCCGTGGCGGTAGCGCATGCCCTTGTAGATGATCTGGCCGTCCTTCACCACGTGGCTCAGGCCGCACCACTCCTGATAATCCGCATCATGTTCAGGCTGGCGCGTGAACGGCGTCAGCAGGTCGCCCATGTCGCGACTGTCGAAGCCAATGCCCTCAACAACATAGGCCAGCGGCTCGCCATTCTCGTCGATGTAGGCATAGCGCCAACATTCAACGCCTTCTACCATCACAGGGTCAACCTCAATGAAATTTGCCTCTGTTAACTCTGGCTCATCTCCAGTATATTGACACCACATGTATTCACACTGATTAACATAATAATGGATAGTACTATAGTACTTGTAAAAATTGTAGAGTTTTCTCGATCCGCCATCTAAGTAATAAAGAAGGTCAAACATTTGCCTGTTCTCATTCCTTACCTTTTCATATGCATGGTTCCTCATGCAATGTATCTCACCTTGAGCCACATAATTATCTAGTAATCCTGCAATCAAGCTGTCCTGCTCTACATTCAGCTGCTCACCCAAGTAATAATAGCAAGCGTCAAAAAGGTCATTCTGCATGTTTGTGTATTGGATGTCAGTGTCTTTTCCTGAGAACTCATAATTATAGTAATAACGAGTCGTGTCACCGTGATTGACGATAACCTTCTCGTTCACCCACTTGACACCCTCACGCACAATGGATAAGTAACCATCAGATTCCTGCGCCACCGCCTGGCCCATGCCCATCGTGGAGAGCAACATTGTTAATAATATCTTTTTCATAATAGTTTGTTTTAGATTGTTGTTTGACAACTGGACGTGGATGCCTCATTAATCATTAACCTTTATCCAGCTTGCGAAGCAAGCTTATCGACCTACACAAATTTTGTATAAATTTGGTGGCGCCTCAGCAATTGATGCGAGCATCATTGCATTCGGCTAACGCAAATCTTTTTGCCGTTGTGGATGTAGATGCCGGGCGAGGTCGGCACGTCCTTGCCCACGGGCTGACCCATCAGATTGTAGTAGTTGGGATCGGCGGGACGTTGAGTCCTGTCGGCGACCGTCTCGTCGATGTCGACGTGGATATCCGGATTATAGTTATAAACACTTTTGTAGATGATTTCGCCACCTTCGCTAACATGGCTGAAAAAAACTGGTGCTGGCCAGGGTGTGCCCAACCTGAAGAAGCATAAGGGCGTTCCAGGGCGCCACGAGTCTAGACCTATGCCCTCTATGCTGTAAAACTTGTCATATTCATCTCGACCCATAGCCCATCCGATGTGGCGTTTTGCCTTATGGTGACCCACCGTTATCGTGTCGTTGCCGCAAGGCTCATACACCCCGTCTTCATATTCATTCATGATGCTGTTCCAGAACTCCTCAGGATTCCGGAAGTCATATAGCACATATTCCTCGTTGCTGTATGGATCAACGCTGCAGAAAAAATGGTTGCCAAGAGGACAGTCATAATAACGGCGGCCGTCGGGGACGATGGCATAAACCACCTTGTCCTCTTCCCGCAGATAGACGGGTACGGTGTCATTGGCCCAGTTGATGGAGTTGCCGTAATACTTGTGCATCGCCTTGTAGGTCTTGCCGTTGATGATAGTATCTCCCTTCAACTCAAGGGTGTAGGGCGTGATGCCTTCGGGTATATTCGGGTCTGGGGAATAGATTCCTCCTTCATTAATAAAGAAATACACCCACTTCACCCCCTCACGAACAAAGGGCACGTACTCATATTCCTGCGCCACCGCCTGGGTCATGCCCAGCAGGGCTAATAATGTAAATAGTATTGTCTTTTTCATATGCATTTATTTTAGAGTTAGTTAATTGTATTGAGATTCACAAATATACAACTATTTTACCATCAATCTACTACCCCCCCCATTTTTAATATTTTTTAATATTACAAAGGCGTTTTTTGCTGCAATCACTAAGCAGTGAGCATCGCGGCCACGCCAAGGCGAGGCCCTACAGTGCGGATGCCCCTTTAACCTGCGAGCGATAGCGAGCCTATCGTACTACTATCTTCTTGCCGTTGTGGATGTAGATGCCGGGAGCAGTCGGCACGTCCTTGCCTACGGGCTGGCCCATCAGGTTGTAGTAGTTGGGATCGGCGGGACGCTGAGTCGTGTCAGCCACCGTCTCGTCGATGCCTGTGAAGGCGCCGTGGCGGTAGCGCATGCCCTTGTAGATGATCTGGCCGTCCTTCACCACATGGCTCAGGCCGCACCACTCCTGGTAATCGGCATCGGGGTCGGGCTGGCGTGTGAACGGCGTCAGCAGGTCGCCCATGTCGCGGCTGTCGAAGCCGATACCCTCTACCACATAGGCCAGCGGCTCGCCATTCTCGTCGATGTA
>Ga0310697_10007614_pt1 | contig 10177 bp, 6 predicted proteins | sample 172DNAGHGlowgp2_FD_203883 | JGI IMG/M metagenome (GOLD analysis project Ga0310697, IMG submission 203883) | Sheep rumen microbial communities from Palmerston North, Manawatu-Wanganui, New Zealand - 1728 DNA GHGlow gp2 (v2) (version 2) | ecosystem: Host-associated > Mammals > Digestive system >...
TCGAACAGCGCCCGTGGATGAAGGCTGCCGAAATCACCGACGCCATGATCGAAGCCTTGAAGAGCGGCAAGTACCAGACGCTCCGCTGCAACTTCCCGAACGGCGACATGGTGGGCCACACCGGTTCCTTCCGCGCCGCTACGATGGCTATCGAAGCTGTGGATATCGGCCTTGCTCGACTCCTCCCGGTGATTGACGCCCTCGGTGGTGTCGCCATCATCACGGCTGACCACGGTAACGCCGACGAAATGTACGAAATCGACAAGAAGACCGGCATGCCGAAGGTCAACAAGGACGGTACGTTCAAGGCCAAGACGAGCCACACCCTCAACAAGGTTCCTTGCATCCTTTACGATAACGTAACGGGCGGCAAGCTCGGCCTCAAGGAAGGCGACTGGGGTCTTTCCAACATCGCTGCTACGACGGCCAACCTCCTCGGCCTCGAAAAGCATGAGGCTTGGGACGACAGTATGTTAATCGTTAAATAAACGATTAACATAATTAGAAATGCGGAATTAGGAATTATTCCGAATTCCGAAATCAAAATTTCGAATTAAAAAGGGTACCCGCGAGGGCCCTTTTTTATATATTTATAGTGAACAAAAAAGGAGAACAATCATGTCTATTCGAAAGTGCAAACGCAAACTAGCACTATGCATAGCGTCCCTTTTTTGGGCGGCATGTGATAACGATTCTAGCAACTCAGTAGCATCCGTTCCCGACCCGGAAACGAATGCTTCTAACGAAGTTTCAAGCAGTTCTGAATCGCAAATCGAGACTCCAAACCCTTCTAGCAGCAGCGAAGCAATTACAACCACAGAAAGCTCATCCAGCCATCCCGAATATCCCTATATACTCGCAATCCATCCTACTGTACACTGCAAAGATTCCACCTTCTTTCAAAAAGCGACCTGCAAAAATACCATAGCAGAGGTTTCTTCTGAAATACAATCTGCAGGAGCACTTTACGGACCACCATGCATAGTCGAAGATAGAAACACTCCTATATTCAAATGTGAAGACGGAAGTATGTTTCTTAACTCAAAAATTCAATCATCTCTTGTTGGAGACACCATAGTTCAATTCCGCGAGTGTGGTGAATTGATGCGAAGTGAAGAATGCATTGCAAAAATGGCCAAAGAGATAGAGGAGGCTAACCCCGAATTTCCGTGCAAGCTTGCAAGAGACACTACCATTACCATTAACTGCAAATTGTCTTACAAGCCTATGCTGCGAAAAATTGAGGACATTTTTCAAACCGAATCCCTTGTGCCCGAGGCTTGTGTGAAGTGCGACGATGGAAATGTATATGAATGGACAGACATACTCATAGATGATGAGATAAATTAGGAACGCGAAATTAGGAATTAAGAATTATTCCGAATTCCGAAATCCTAATTCCTAATTAAAAAGGTAACCCGCAAGGGTTCTTTTTTTTGCGCCTTCAATTATATTATACTTTGGGCAAGATGAAAATCTTTTACCACCTTCCCGGATTGTTCGAGTTTTACGACCTGTACAAGGCCTTCTTGCCGCTATGGCGCGAGCACCGGGAATACTTTTACGACTGGTGCGAAATCGGCTCCATCTACGGGGCGCCCAGTGGCTGCCTCTGGGGAGGCGGACGCGTCGGTTTCGGGGATGCCGAACCGGAGAAAGTCGCTGCACTCGTGAAGGAATACGGGATTTCGGCACGGCTTACCTTCAGCAATTCGCTGATTCGCGAAGAGCACCTTGATGACGCGCAGTGCAATGAATTGTGCAGGATGTTCGAAAGTTGCGGGGGTGATTGCGCGGGTATAAAAGGCGCCGGCATCATCGTCCACTCGGACCTTCTGCTCAATTATATCAAGGCGAAGTATCCCGGATTCTATTTCGTCTCTTCGACCACGAAAGTAATTACGGACTTTGAGCAGTTTGTTGCCGAACTAAGCCGCGATGAATTCAAATTTGTCGTGCCGGACTTCCGGCTGAACAAGCAATTCGATAAATTGAATGCGCTCACGGATGCACAAAAACAGAAGGTCGAGTTCCTGTGCAATGAATGCTGCTGGTTCGGTTGTCACGACCGCAAGAACTGCTACGAGAACGTAAGCCGCAAAAGCCTCGGCGAAGACTGCGCAGACCATGAATGCGTCTCGCCCACAGCCCAGAGAGGCTACCGCTTCTCCGACGCGATGAAGAACCCCGGCTTTATCGGAATTGACGACATCCAGAACGTGTACGCGCCTGCAGGATTTCGCCACTTCAAAATCGAGGGCCGCAGCCTCGGCAGCGCCATCATCCTGGAATTTCTACTTTACTACATGACTAGGCCCGAGCACCAACTCAAGGTGCGCGAAGAAATCTACCTGGACAGCTCACTGGATTTGTTCTAGATGAAGAAAAAGATTATGATAGTCCTGATTGTTGTTGCCGCCATCATTTTGCTATTGGCGATTTGGTTCAACATTCCCTATTCGCCCGTCAAAACACAGTTCAAAAAGGATGTCGAAGCAAGGACGCAAAAAGTCGCAGCCGTCGCCAGCGATAAACATACGGCAGACGATTTCAAGGACCTTCCGCCACTAATCCAGAAGTACCTGGAATTGAACGGCTACATCGGAGCAAAGCGACACACCGTCTTATCGATGGAATACAATGATGTCAATTTCGGCTTGGGCGTAATCAAGCCGCGACTCAAGATTGACTACACGCACACGGACTTCGCCGATTCCCCGGACAGGCTCGCATTTATCGACAGCAAGATGTTCGGCGTTCCCTTCCAAGGATACGATTACTACATGGATGGAAAGGGCGGCATGAAGGGCGTTCTCGCAAAACTCTTTACCCTGTTCGACCAGACCGGCCCCGAAATGAACAAGGCATGCCTCATCACCTACTTGGCCGAAGCGTTTTTCTTGCCCGAAGCACTCCTGAAAGATTTCATCACATTCAAGCAAGTTGACGAGCATACCGTAGAAGCAACCATCACGAACAAGGGCGTAACCGCATCTGGCGTTTTCCACTTCAACGATTCCTACGAGATGATCTCATTCACGACGAATGACCGCGGGCAAATCGCCCCCGATGGGAGCATCGAATACACTCCCTGGGAAGCGCAGTGCGTGAATTACAAGGAATACTCGGACGGCATCAGGCGCCCGACCGTTTTCCGCGCCGTATGGAAGAACAAGGACGGCGATTTTATCTACTTTGACGGGAAGATAAGCCGCGTAAACGGGGCTGAAGTCAGCATCTAGGTCTTGTCAAAGGCTGCGGTATAAATTTATATTCAAGATATGAAACACCTCGACCAGTTCAGCTATACGGAACTCATGCCCGTCCTCTCGACCGAGGGGATGAGGGCTCTCGACAAAGCGGCCAAGGAAGCCGGAGATGCAACCGCAATTGAGGCGGGCTACGACCTGATGAAACAGGCGGGAGCCGCGCTGTTCAAGAAGGTGGTCGAGATCTTGAACCGCGAGCAATCAACTTGCGATGCCGGGGATACGCCGCAATCCGTCGCGGTTTTTGTCGGCGGAGGCAACAACGGCGGCGACGGGCTCGTGCTCGCGAAGTTGCTGATTGAAGCAGGGGTTCCCTGCACCACGTATTCGCTTGCCGCCGCGGACAAGTTCCAGAACGAAGCCAAGATGGCTCTGGATGATTTTGCACAGGCGGGCGGACGACTAACGATGTATTCGTCGGCTGGAACTGCTCCGAGATTCGCGGATTTCAACCTGATTGTCGATTGCATGCTCGGGAACGGAGCGCACGGCGAGCTGCGGGAACTCTTTGCAGCCGCGGTCCGCGACATCGGCGCCGCAGGCGTCCCAGTTGTCGCGGCCGACGCCCCCACCGGTTACGATTCCGCGGAACATGGGCGTCGCGAACCCTACATAACGGCGCAAGAAACCCTGCTGTTCGGATTCCCGCGGCTGGACGCCTACACGCGCGAAGGCGGGCCCGCATTCGGGGAAGCCTCGGTCGCACCGCTCGGCTACCCCGCAGGCATCGTCACCCAGTTCAGCGAAAACACGTTCCTCGCCACCGAAGCGCTCATACCGCAAATGCTGCCCGAGCGCGACGACTGGGGCGACAAGCGCACCCAGGGCTGCGCCATGATTGTCGCAGGCTCCGGCGATATGCCGGGAGCTGCCGCACTCTGCATCGGGGCAGCCCTTCGGAGCGGTGCCGGTCTCGTGACGCTCGCGAGCCCGGATGCCATTATGCCCGTACTGCAGGCGAAACTCTCGGAACCCGTATTCGTGAACCTGCAAGACATGGCTGGCCAGGACGGAGACACGGTCGATGACCGCGCCACAGCCCTCTCCCCCGCACACATCCCGCAGATTCTCGAGAAGGCCAAGCACAACCAGGCGCTAGCCATCGGCCCCGGAATCGGAAGCGCCGAATGCACGCGCGATGCCGTCATCGACTTACTCCCGCAAATCAAGTGCCCGGCGGTCATCGACGCCGACGCGCTGAACGCCATCGCCACGCTCAACAAGACTTCAGCAAGCCCCACCTCGGGAGCATCGTCATTCCTGTTCGGCATTCCCAGCGAAGCAATTCTCACGCCGCACCGTCGGGAATTCGAAAGGCTTTTCGGCGCCCTTCCGGCAAACGACATCGACATTCCCGAACTGCTTCGCGACATCGCCCGCAACACAAAGAAGGTCATTCTCCTGAAGGGCGCGCCGACCTTCGTCGGCATTCCCGACGGACGCGTATTCGTGATTCCCGCGCACAACTCGGGGCTCGCCAAGGGCGGCTCCGGCGACGTTCTCACGGGCATCATCACGGCCCTACTCGCGCAAGGCCTTGCCGCCCCCGAAGCCGCCGTACTCGGAGCATTACTGCATCAAAAAGCGGGCCGCATAGCCCGCACAAAAAAGGGTGCATTCAGTATGCTCCCAAGCGATGTCATCGACGCGCTACCGCAGGCGTTCTCTTAAACCATCTCGGCCACGAGCTTGTCCAGAGCCACTTCGGATTCGGCACTGAGCGTAGACTTCACCGTCACCACGGTTTCGGCGAGCGTCACGTTCTTGAGCGTGGCGAGGATTTCCGCCATCTTCTTTGCGGCCATCGGAGCCCAGGTACCGTTCTCAACAACACCCACCTTGCGGTTAGAGTAGTTCTTTGCCTTCAGGTGGTTCAAGAAGTCTTCCATGACCGGGAAGAGGCCCGCGTCATAAGTAGGAGCGGCCACCACCATGCGGTCGTAACGGAAAGCGTCTTCGATGACTTCGGCCATGTCGCTGCGGGCAAGGTCGGAGACAACGACCTTCTCGACACCGGCGGCTTTGAGTTTTTCGCCGAGTAATTCCGCGGCCTTCTTAGTTCCGCCATAAATCGAAGCGAATGCCACAAGCACGCCCTTGTCTTCGGGAGCGTAGCTGCTCCAGGTGTTGTACTTGTCGATGTAGTAACCGAGGTTTTCGGTGAGTACGGGGCCATGCAGCGGGCAAATCGTCTTGATGTCGAGCGCGGCAGCCTTCTTGAGCACTGCCTGCACCTGGTTGCCGTACTTGCCCACAATGTTGAAGTAGTAGCGGCGGGCTTCGCATGCCCAGTCATCCGGATCGGCGTCGTACACGCCGAACTTGCCGAATGCATCGGCCGCAAACAGCACCTTTTCGCTCTGCTCGTAGCTGAACAGGACTTCGGGCCAGTGCACCATCGGGGCTCCGATAAACTGTAAAGTGTGCGCACCGAGCGCAAGCGTATCGCCTTCCTTCACGGTCTGCTTCTTGACCGATTCCGGAAGCGCCATGAACTGCGGCAGCAGCGCAAACGCCTTCGCAGATGCCACGAGCGTTGCTTCCGGGTACTTCGCGACAAAATCAGCAATGCCACCGGCATGGTCCGGTTCCAGGTGGTGAATCACCAGGTAATCCGGCTTGCGGCCAGCAAGAGCAGTCTCCAGATTGGCAAGCCATTCGCCCACCTTGTGCGCATCCACCGTATCGGTCACGGCAATCTTTTCGTCCACAATCACATACGAATTGTACGCCATGCCCTCGGGCACCACGTACTGGCCTTCGAACAAATCCAAATCGCGGTCATCCACACCGATGTACTTGATGTTTTCGCTAAAGTTCTTCATGATTTATCCTCTTGTTTTACAAACACGAATATAACAAATTTCTACATTCCAAATATGGCCGAAAAGACTTTACTATTGCTCGACTCCTACGCGCTTGCGTTCCGCATGTTTTACGCCTATTCGCAGAACCCGCTCAAGAACAGCCAAGGCGAAGACGTATCCATGATGCACGGTTACTGGGGCGCAGTACTCCGCATTTTGGCCAAGCACAAGCCAACGCATTTTGCGATTGCGCGCGACGTGGCGCACACCAAAACCTTCAGGCACGAGCTTTACCCGGACTACAAGGCGAATCGCGGGCCCATGCCCGAAGAGATGGCAGCGCAGATGCCGCTGTTGGGCGAAAGTCTGGAAGCAAGCGGAATCCCGCTCTTGTCGGAGCCGGGTTACGAAGCGGACGACGTGATGGCGAGTACCGCCATGGCCGCCGTGGAAGCGGGTTTTGACCATGTGGTGATTCTCAGCAAAGACAAGGACATGTCGCAGATTGTAAGCGACAAGATTCACCTTTTCCACTTGACGAAGGGTGCCGACGGCATTGACTTTGGCCCGGAACAGGTGCTCGAAAAGTACGGGCTTCCGCCGGAGAAAATCCGCGACTACCTGGCACTCATGGGCGATGCGAGCGATAACGTGCCCGGCGTCCCGAAGGTGGGCCCGAAAACGGCCATCCAGTTGCTGAACGATTACGGCGATATGGACAACCTGTACGCGAATCTCGACAAGATTACCAAGAAGGGATTGCACGACAATCTCGCGAACAACCGCGAGAAGGCATTCCTGAGCCGAGAGCTCGTAACGCTCCAGACCAAGCGCGCCTTCAGCGGGAACCTGGACGCCCTCGAATACAACGGCCTGCACGTAGATACGCTCGCGCAGATGTTCAAGGACCACGAAATCAACAGCCTGTTGCGCCTGCTCGAGAAGGTCCCGAGCAAGACGGGATTCGTGCGCGAAGACGAAGGTGCGGATGGCAACGAAACCGGAGACGGCGAACTCGCGGTTGCAAGCTTCCCCGCAGAAGATTTGCCCACATACATCTGCGTCGATACCGATGAAATTTTCGAGCAGATGAAGGCCGAATTTGCAGTCGCAAGCACCGTAGGCATCGACACCGAAACCGATGGGCTCGACCCGATGCAGTGCAGCCTCGTGGGGATGTGCCTTGCGTCTGCCGACAGCGAAGGCTACGTGGCGAAGGGCTACTACATCCCGCTTGCACACACTGACGAAATCGGATTCCCGCTCCCCGCAACAAAGGGCGGCAACTTCGACTTCAACAAGGCGAAGGAGTGGTTCAAGGAATTTTTCGCAGACCACACACCCGCCGCAGGCGCAAATGTTCCGCGCGCGTTCGTATTCCATAACGCAAAATTCGACTTGCATGTTCTTGCACGCGCCTTCAAGATTCCGCAATCCGTTATCGACAGCGCGAACATCATCGATACACTCATTGCCGCCTGGATGCTTTCGCCGGGACAATCGGGCCTCGGGCTCGATAACCAGGTGATGCAGCGCCTACAGCACGAGATGATCCCGATAGAGAACCTCATCGGGCGCGGCAAGAACCAGATTACGTTCAACCGCGCGCCCATCAAGGACGCCACCGAATACGGCGCCGAAGATGCGGTCTACACGCTCCGCCTTTGGAAACCGCTCAAGCAGGAACTCGAAAAGCTCGACTACGTGAAGTATTTCTTCGAGCAGGAAATGCCGCTCCTGAAGGTGCTCTACCAGATGGAAACGGTCGGCGTCGCGATTGATGTTCCCGCCCTCAAGACGCTGGAGCAGGAACTGCAGCACCGCATCGAGACTCTCGAGAAAGAAATTTGCGACATGGCGGGAGTCGAATTCAACATCGGTTCCCCCAAACAGCTGGGCGACGTACTTTTTGACACGCTCGGCCTGCCCGAAATCAAGAAGAGGAGCACCGACGCCGTCGTTCTCGAGGAACTCAGCTTCCGCGCGCCGCATCCGATTGTATTCGCCGTCATAGAATACCGCGAACTCAAGAAGATGCAGAGCACCTACATCTCGGTGCTGCCGACGCTCATCAATCCGGACACGCGCCGCATCCACACGAGCTTTATCCAGTGGGGTACCGCGACGGGCCGCCTTTCGAGCCGCGATCCGAACCTGCAGAACATTCCCGTGCGTAGCGACTTGGGCAAGAAGATTCGCGCAGCATTCATCCCGCAGAGTAAGGACAACATAATTCTTGCGGTGGACTACTCGCAGATTGAACTCAGAATGCTTGCGCACCTGAGTGGCGATGCAGCGCTCATCGAAAGTTACAAGGAAGGCATCGACATCCACGCCCGCACCGCCGCCGCGATTTACGGGGTGGATCTTGACGCCGTCACGAGCGACATGAGGCGCGACGCGAAAGTGGTGAATTTCGGCGTGCTCTACGGGATGACCGCATTTCGCCTCGCCCGCGACTTGAAAATCCCGATGTCGCAGGCAAGGGATTTCATCGACGGCTACTTCGGGATGTACCAGGGCGTACAGCAGTTTATTGAAGATACCAAGGCGGCCGCCCACCGCGACGGCTACGTGGAAACGCTCTCGGGCCGCCGCCGCTACATCGCGGGCATCGATTCTAGCGACCGCATGGAATCGCAGATGGCCGAGCGCATGGCCGTGAATACTCCTGTGCAAGGCTCCGCCGCCGACTTAATCAAGATTGCGATGATCCGCATCCAGAAGCGGATCAACGCCGAGAACCTACCGCTCCGCATGATGCTGCAGGTGCACGACGAACTCGTTTTCGAATGCCCCCGTGACCAGGTGGAAGCGATGGCCCAGATGGTGAAATCCGAGATGGAAGGCGCCATGGAACTGAAGGTTCCGCTAGTGGCAAGCGTCGGCTTCGGCGAGAACTGGCTCGAAGCGCACTAAAATCGCCGTTTTTCGTTCAAAAACAGCAATTCGCCCGTTGAGGTTTTTTCATCGCAAATATCAACGCGAGGCACATTTTCCTTTAAAAGTACTGCTCCAGAATCTAGTTTCATAGAAAACAAAGGAGCAATCATGCTTGGTATAGGAAAGTTTGGAATCGTGTTCGGCGCGCTCTCGCTCGCGAGCACAGCTGCGTTCGCCTTACCCAAGGCGAGCGAAATCTTCCCCCTAATGGGACTCGGCTACAACATCGGCAACACGATGGAAGTGCCGGGCAACCAGGGAGGCCCGACAGGATGGGGCAATCCCTTCCCCGACGCTGCCTATGTAAAGGCCATCAAGGACGCAGGCTTCAATACCGTGCGCATCCCCTGCGCCTGGGATACCCACGCCTCCAACGGTACCATTAACGCCGGCTGGCTTGACTCCGTAAAAACCGTCGTCGATCTCGTCATCAACAATGGCATGTACGCCATTCTGAACAGCCACTGGGATGGCGGCTGGCTCGAAGACCACGTTTTTGATGGCGAAGGCTACGACAAGACCGGCCTCGTGAACAGCTCCGCCAACGCGGTCGCTGCCAAGCAGGAAAGCTACTGGAAGCAGATTGCCACCAAGTTCGCCGAATACGACGAGCACCTGATTTTTGCCTCTGCCAACGAACCGGGCGTGAACGACCCGTGGAACGGCGGTGCGGACAACGGCCAGTGGGCATTCAACGAAACCCGTATGCAGGTGCTCAAGCAGTTCCATGAAGCTTGCCTCAAGGCCGTGCGCGCAACCGGCGGCAACAACGCCACCCGTATCGTAGTCGTGCAGGCCCCGCGTACCGAAATCGACAAGTCTCCGCTCCTCGCCTCCATGTACCCGACCGACCCGGCTGGCGACGGCTACACCATGGCCGAAGTCCACTTCTACCCGTATCAGTTCTCGCTCATGACTGGCGGCGACGAAGACTGGGGCAAGATGTTCTACTACTGGGAAGACCAGACTCCGGGTAACGACGCCGCGCACACCTGTTCCGGCTCTGCCCTCGGTTCCAAGAGTTCGATCGACCAGCTCTTCAGCGGTCTCAAGAGCCGCTTCTACGACAAAGGAATCCCTGTCGTAATCGGCGAAATGGGCGCCGTCAAGCGTCTCGGAGTTCTCACTGGCGAAAATCTGAAGGTTCACCTGAAGGCT
>Ga0310697_10007616_pt1 | contig 10176 bp, 14 predicted proteins | sample 172DNAGHGlowgp2_FD_203883 | JGI IMG/M metagenome (GOLD analysis project Ga0310697, IMG submission 203883) | Sheep rumen microbial communities from Palmerston North, Manawatu-Wanganui, New Zealand - 1728 DNA GHGlow gp2 (v2) (version 2) | ecosystem: Host-associated > Mammals > Digestive system >...
GATTGGACGTAGGACTTATGAATATTATCACCAGTATATTGCAAATAATTTTGCAAGAACAAAGAACATAGTGTTTCCGAACGTCGATGACTTCAGAGAACAGATAGAGCGAACGATGGAAGTATTTAACTTGAAGGACTCTGAAATAGACCTGAGGAAAATCTATTATGCTCTAAAAGCAGACTCGAAAATGATGTATCGCGTCTCTCTGTCTGATTGTCAGACAGTTGTCTCCAAACTTTTGTCTAACAGGATTTATGCCAAGAAGATTTCTTTCAAAAAGAATAACTTGGCACAAAATAATGTTACATGAAAGTTACATTAAATTCGTTGATTTTAAATCCTGATTATGTTGCGGAACCGGAAAATAATTCATAAATTTGCAAATTGAATCACTTTATTCGGAAAGCATGGGTTTATTCAAGTTAAATATCAACAGCAGGATACGGATCCGGAAGTACTCATACGAGACAGCGAATCCGGACGGCGGCGTGAAGCTCGATGCGATATACTTCATCGAGTTCAAGGTTCCGGGCAGGCTGTTCGTGGGACACAAGTGGATACGGTTCAGAGACGCTCTCGGAAAGGCAATCCGGTACTCGTACAGGAATGACGCAGAAAGGTTCGTCAGCGCGCTGATGATGGACACGGAGCGGCATCAGCCGAGGGGCGGAACCAGGATCGGGCTTTTCCGCATCAGGCAGGGAAAGAAGTCCAAGTACGTGATAGAGTTCAACATCTCGTACGGTCTGTTCAGAAAGCCTGTCTGGATACGGCAGAGGAACAGGAACGGAACCGTGATGAGATTCGACACAGAGGAGGCTGCGTTCAACGTCCTGCATACAAACTATCTATGAAAAAAGACAAGCAAATGAAAGATACGAAAACAACCGGGCAGGTGTTCACCCCGAAGTGGATAGTCCGGAAAATACTCGACATGTGCATGTACAACGGGACCGGAATCCTCGGGAAGCATCTCATGGACAACAGCTGCGGTGACGGCGCGTTCCTAACATCCGCGGTCCGGAGATACTGCTCCGCGTTCTTCATCAAGAATGACAAGTCCGCGGAAAGCTACGAGAAGCTCAGGAAGGACCTCGGAACATACATCCACGGAATGGACATAGACGGGGACGCGGTTGCCGAGTGCGTGGATAATCTGAGCAAGGAAGCCGCGCAGAACGGAGTGTACGGGGTTGACTGGGACGTGCGGAGGTGCGACGCGCTGACGGAGCGGAAGTACGACTGCAGAATGGACTTCGTCGTAGGGAACCCTCCGTATGTAAGGGTGCATAACCTGCGCGACTCGTACCGGGACATGAGGGACGAGTTCAGCTTCATGAAATCCGGAATGACGGACTTGTACCTCGCGTTCTTTGAAATCGGATTCGCGATGATGACTCCGACCGGCGTGATGTGCTACATAACGCCGAGCTCTTGGTTCATGAGCAAGGCAGCACGGGAGTTGAGAGAATACATCAGGCGGTCGAGGTCTCTCCGGACCATCATAGACTTCGGTCACGAGCAGGTGTTCGAGAACGCGACGACATATGCGGCGATTTCGCTGTTCGTCCACGACTCATGCTTTCTGACCTTCCGCTTCTGCAGCGCGAGGCTCAACGAGGAGAACGTCATGACAGAGAGCCGCGGCTTCAGGACGCTGGCGTTCGACAAGGCGTTCACGGAAGCAGGACTCATACTCGGGGACCCGGAGACTGTCGATATGGTATCCGGGATTATCAACAGCAGCGCGAGGGGAAACGTGCGGGTGAAGAACGGATTCGCGACGCTTTGCGACCGCGTGTTCATAGGAGACGATGTTCCGATTAGCGACTTCACGATAGATGTCGTGAAGGCATCCACCGGCAAGTGGACGAGATGCCTGTTTCCGTACTACCGCGACGGACAGCCGGTGCCGGAAGAAGACCTGTTCCGGCAGCAGGATGTCAGGGACTACCTTGAAAGCCATAGGGCGGAACTGCTGGACAGAAGGAACGACTCCCCGGTCTGGTACGGGTTCGGAAGGAGTCAGGGAGTCAAGGACGTCTGCACGAAGAAGATTGCGCTGAACTGCATCATCAGGGATATCGGCGACATAAAGATGGAGTCAGTCGACGAGGGCGAGGGCGTGTACAGCGGACTGTACATACTGGGTCTCTCCATTGAAGAAGCAAGATGCATCCTTCTGAAGCAGGAGTTCGTGAACTACGTGAAGTCTCTGCGGAAATACAAGCGCGGAGGGTACTACACGTTCAACAGCAGGGATGTAGAGAAGTACATACTGTCCAAGCTCGCGTAAAGCGGTGGACAGAAAGGATACAGAAAAGGCGCCGAACTTCATGAGAGCTCGGCGCCATTTCATATTCCATTGTACGGAATCATCACTTGTTAATCTTGGTCTTGGTGAACAGCTCCTTGATGAACTCGATGGCATTCTGGACATATTTGATGTCGTAGATACCATTAGATACGAGACCGGTTCCGAGACCAGTGAGGATTGTGTAGATCCATGCGGTGAACGATCCGACGGTTCCATAGCCTGCGAAGATGCCCCATCCGAACACGAGACCGATAACGGAGATGAGAAGTGGGCAAGCCCAAGAGATGACCTGCTTGACCCATCCCTTTGCGCCGACAGCGTTGTTGATGAACTCTGTGACGATGACGTTGAGGGCAGCGACGCCGCCGATGGTTGCGAAATAAGTTGCTACTAATGATTCAATCATAGCTCTGTCTTTTGATTTGAAATATTTATCTTGGGAAAAAAAGAACTATGTCTAATTAAAAATCATATGCATTATATGCATATGCGGAATCGAAATGAAAATTTTTTGAAAAAAGTTATGAAAATATTTTGCAGTTCCGAAGATAATGCATATCTTTGCATCACAAAACCGGCATAGAGAGCGGTGAGCAGGTGCTGGGCTTCGGGCATCGAGTGTCTGTCTTGCGTGACATCAAGCAGAACAAGACTCAGGCTGCGAACGCGTTGAGATTCATAGTTCAGCATCATGCGTAGTCCAACCCCCCAACTCCAAGGACTCATTCAGTCTTTTATTTGGACTTCCCACAGACAACCTGCACCAGCAAGACCGCCTGTGTTCCTATTTTAACATAATCAGGAAAGATAGATGCCCGTCATCTAAATACACACCGCCGGTTTTCTCTATTACACTCCCTCCCGGAGAATCCATATCAGGAAACTCCGAACATTAGACCAACAACGACCGCTTCTGGACGACTGCACGTAGCTCCAGTCGACAAACTCAAGCTCGCAGGTTCCAGCGCGGTCGGGTCTATTTTCAAGCGATGTTTTTCAATTTTTAAATTAATAGCTTAGATTATTTTCCCCCAAATTATCCTATTTAGGTGTTATTACTACATTATGAAATCTGTTTAGTGAAATCCTCTGGCGTGAGACACTATGCTAAACAACAAAGGCAACTGGTTCGAGAGAATCAGTTGCTTTTGTTTTTCCGGTTATGTTGAGCAATTGTTAAAGAATGTTACAATCCGAACTTTTTTCCAAGAAACTCTTGCCAAATCAGTTCAAAACATCTATATTTGCAAATCAAAACATCTAAATTATGAATGGTATCGACTTTATTTCAATCTGTGTGGTAATTGCCGCAGTGTCTGTCGTCTGCGTGTTCGGATTCCAAGCATGCAAGCACATAATGCACATGTGGAAGATAACTTCGGCTCCTGCCGATGAGAAGGAGCAGGTGATGGAGTTCTGCAAGCTAATCAACGATTTCGCGCCGAACTCGGATCCGATGAGCGAACTGCGGAAAAGCCTCGTGTTCGACATCGCGGTCATCGTATGCACGGTTTTCGGAGCGTACTGGTTCTGCAACATCTAATTTGCTTTCATTGAATGGACATGATATTCTACAGGAACGGCGACTACGAAGTCGCGATAAGCCCGGATGACGGGACCAAGATTCGGCAGTGGTCATGCGACAGCCCGGCGGCTGCGTTCGCGGAGAACGTCGATGTGAAGATAACCGAGAAGTGCTCTGTGGGATGCCCGTTCTGCTACGAGGACTGCAGACCGGACGGCAGGCACGCGGACTTGGACTCGTTCCAGTTCATCGACCATCTTCATCCGTATACGGAGATGGCTATCAACGGCAACGACTTGGACCATCCCCAGCTCGACACGTTCTTGGCAAGGCTTGCAGCGCAGAAGGTGATTTGCAACATCACTGTCAGCCAGCAGCAGTTCATGGACAACTTCATTGCTATTTCGGACTACAGGTCGGCAGGTCTCATCCACGGAGTCGGAGTCTCGTTCAATAAGTTCGACCAAGACTTCATCGACCGGTTCCTCTCCGTGCGGAGCGGTGTCATGCATGTCATCAACGGCATCGTCACCCCGGATGACATAAAGAAGCTGTCAGGATACGGCATCAGCCTGCTGGTCCTCGGGTTCAAGGAGACCGGTCGCGGAGAGCGGTTCGCCGGCATCAATAAAGAGAACATCGAGAGAAACAGTCTGGCTCTGCGCGGGATGATTCCGGAAATGCTCGGGCAGTTCAGGTGCATATGCTTCGACAACCTCGCGCTTGAGCAGCTCAGGATAAGGGACATCGTCAGCGATGACGAATGGAACCGGCTGTACATGGGAGACGACGGCGACTTCACGTTCTACATCGACTTGGTGAACGGAAAGTTCGCCCGGAACAGCATAGCGAGCCGCAGGTTCGATATCAGGGACCGGAGCATAGACGAGATGTTCAAGGTCATACAGAGACTTAAGCACTACAGAAAAACCAAAAGGATAAGACTATGGCAATGACTATTAGAAAGGGCGTGTTCGAGACGAACAGCAGTTCCGTCCACACGCTGGTGATAGGAAACAACTCGGACGATTTCATGAACCATCTTCCGAGCAAGGTTGATTTCACGTTCGGCGAGTTCGGCTGGGAGTTCGACGTGTATGATGATACTCACAGCAAGGCTTCCTACCTGTACACCGGAATCTATAACGTGTACTGGGAACAGAACGAGGAGAACAAGGCGATCATACAGGACTTCGTCGAGTACATAAGGAGCACCCTTGCGAAATGGAACATCGAGTGCGAATTCGAGACCCCGAGGATGGCAAGATATGGAACTTGGCTTGAAACAGGCTCAATCGACCACAGCGATAGGTTAAAGCCTTTCCTGTCACGAATCAGGAACGACGAGGTGATGCTGATGAACTTCCTGTTCTGCGGAGATTCCATGATATATACAGGGAACGACAACGAGGATAATGACTGCGAGATTATGGAACCGAAGAATGTCATTCTCGTCTATGAAAAAGGAAACTAAAAAGTCAATGCAATGATAGAATCAAAGGAGGACATAAGGAATCTGACAAGCGAGCAGCGCGACGCGCTATTGCTGGCATGTCTTGACGCCCTATCGGCAGAGGCTATGGACAGCAACAGCGAACTCGCGTCGCTTGACAGGATGACATCCGGAAACTGGATGCACAAGAACTCATTCATCAAGGCAAGAATCCAGAACCGGAAGGATACGATACAGAGGATTTCCGAGGTCGCGGACATCGACTTCCGGAACTTCTCTTCCGAAGACGCGTTCGACGAACTGCTGGAGGCGTTCAGCATCCGCTCGTAGGCGTCGCTATTCGCCGTGGTGGGCTTTTTTGCGGCGAGGCAACATTTTTAGTTAATTAATTAGGTGAGAGCATCCGCGGTTCGTATATTTCCCGCGGATGACTTCGCGGGAGGCGGTCTGTGCAGATAGTCTCCCGCTTGCGTTTTCAATAAATATGGAAACACAACCATTAGGTGAAATGAACAAGCAACAGAAAATCAAACTATACGAGTCCATCATGAGGGACTTGTCTGTGCAGGTCAGGCAAAGGCTCGACGAGGATACGTTCAAGGCTCCGAGGAAGAACGTCAAGGAAAGGTTCCTCACGCTGCTCGGAAAGGAGTCCGGTTACAAGGAGCGCGTCCGGAGACAGCAGGAAGAGTACTTCGAGGAAAAGAGACGACCGTTCTTGACGAGGCTCATGAAGGCAAGGTCGTTCTCCGCGCTGCTGGCACTGTCCATAGACATGAGCAAGGCAGGATACCAGTTCCCGGTCGCCGGAATGGTCCAGGGAGACATAGAACCTGAAAACACGGTATTGAACGACGTGGTCTGGCTGTCGTTCAGCGACAACAACAAGTACATCATGGCTGACACGCTATCATACTGCGAGACTGGTAAGGAAAACGATGAGGAACTCATCTACACGTACTTCTACAGTTGGAGGTACTGGTGCAGGACGATACTGCAGATTCTGTTCTATCCGAACGACCCGTGGACTCACAGCGACGACTCCAAGATAGACAGCGCCGAGAGAAACTTCGCGCCGCAGTGTCCTATCGTAAGTCTTTATAAGGATCTGTTCAAGAAGTAGAACTGCAACCATCTTATCCGGATAACCAATCAGCGGAATGCAACATCTTGTCGGTTTGCATTCCGTTTTTAGTTAAATATTGTTAAAAGACATCAAGTTGCAACTGCCGTTGAGAAATAATTCCTATATTTGCACTATCAACCAAAATAGACTTGCAATGAACGAGTATCAATTTTACAATCTGATGAACCGGATTAGGGACATCATCAGCGGAACAGAGTTCGAGAACCATGTGTTCTGCGTGGGCGGGGCTGTAAGGGACCTGATGATGGAGCAGGAAATCAAGGACATCGACTTGGTGGTCAACCTCAACGACGGAGGAATCCGCTTTGCTGAGTGGCTTGAGAACAACGGGCTGCTTGCGATGAGCGTGGTCACGTATCCGGCATACGGAACGGCGATGTTCAGGCTCTCGTCGCATCCGGAAATCGAGATCGAGAGCGTGCAGACAAGGAGGGAGAAGTATGACAGGACGTCAAGGAAGCCGTCCACGTCGTTCGGAACCATAGAGGATGACTGCATGAGGAGGGACCTGACCATCAACGCATTGTACTACTCGGTATCCGACGGCTCCGTCCACGATCCGTCCGGTCTCGGGATTCCGGACAGCGGAATGTGCATTCTCAGGACTCCTTCCGACGCGGATATCGTATATGACGACGACCCGTTGAGAATCCTCAGGTGCATAAGGTTCTTCTGCAGGCTGAACAGGATTCCGGATGCCGGAAACTGGACCATATCGAAGGAGACGGCAGACGGAATGAAGAAGAACGCGTTCCGACTGGACATCGTGTCGAGGGAGCGCGTCCATGACGAACTGTGCAAGATGATAAGAATCGACTTCGCGACCGCATTGAAGATGCTCAACGAGTACGGGGTCTTTCCGTACGTGTTCAGGGGACTTGACATACAGGACGGTCAGTGGGATGATATCATCAAGGAGCAGCAGGTCCTTGCGGAACGATACGAGGTGTTTGACAAGAACAGCAACAGTTCCGTTCCGGAACACGTGGCTCTTGCGACATTGTTCACAGGCCGCACGAGTCCGGAGAACGCGAGGCGCGTCCTTGACGATCTGAAGTTTCCGAAGTTCACGATGAACATGGTCATGCGGCTGATGGATGCATATCCGGACTTCATGCTCATCACGGACAGCGCGTCCCTGCACAGAATGCAGTTCCGGCTCGGCAGGGAACTGTGGCTCGCGTTGTGCGAGGTCGCTCTTGCAACGACAAGGAACATATTGCCTGACGAGCTGGCTGTCAGCGAAATCATCAGGGAATGCGATGAAGATTTCAGGAACGGGACATCCATGTTCGGGTACAGGCTCCCGGTGAGCGGAGACGATGTCATGGAAGTCAGGAGCATCGGAAGATGCCCGGAAGTCGGGCAGTGGCTCAGGTACGCCCTTGGCATCGCATACAGGAATCCTCTTATAAGCAGGAAGGAACTGCTGGATGAAATCAGGTCCGCCAGCCCGGAAGTTCTGAAGGATTTCGCCTAACGAATCCTAACAGGTTGCCAGATTAAGAGTCCGTTCGTTAAACTGTGTTAAAATAGGAAAGAAAGTTGCCTGAATATTTGCACGGTTCGAACGGACTCTATATCTTTGCGGTACAAAAATCAAATGTCAAATCTCTTAATAATTCAAGACTATGTTAACTTCTATCCTTGTAATCATCGCTTGCGGTTTCGCGGGCTACCTCGCAGTCATGTTCATCCTATGGCTCATCGAGATTGTTGTAGATTTTATCAATCTTCTATTCTAAAACATAAAGACCATGAATACGTTCGGAATCATCTGCCTGTTCATTCTCGTGTCAAGCGGGGCATACTCTATCTACTCCCTTGTCAGGGAAACCAAGAAGGTCGGCGAATCGGACAGCGTACTGTACGAGCAGGAGTGCCGGTGCGGCGGAGGTATGTACTGCACCCGCATCGAGGTTCACGGAACCAAGGAGTACCACACGTACAGGTGCATGAACTGCGGAAACGAAATCACGGTTTGCTACAGGCCATGCGACATCGAGACCGGCTACCCTGAGAGAAAAAGCCATGTGAACATAGACATCAAGTGACTCACCATCAAAACAACAATAAAATGAAAATAAAGATAAGGGACAAGAACGGCAACGAGACCGTTATCGAGGACGCGAAAGTGCTCAAGGTTTCTGACAAGACCGGCAAGGAGTTCCGTCTCACGGAAGACAATTTCAACGGCATCGAGGTATTGGCTGAGCATGACAGCTATCTCTATGTGAAGCCGGGATATGGAAACCAAGTGACGCTCATAGCAAGCGACCGTGTATGACAGGATAAAGCGGTTTTCATTGCGGACTGTTTATGACATTCTGTCATGGAGCCGCTCTCTGTTTTAATCAAAATCATCAGTTCATGGACAACAAGAACCAGCAACAGCAGCAGAACATCCGCCTGATTTCATGGAAGGACGGATTCCACATCTACGCTAAGGTCGGAGACGCCGACGTGGTTGACGAGTCCGGAAACCAGAAGTGGAGCACAAGGAAGGAAGCCGAGGATGCCGCCAAGTGGTTCATAGAAAACATTCAATAAACCAAATATTTGTTCACTATAAATCAATGGATTATGAAACCGATAAGTGAAATCAGAACAGAAATCAAAACAATCGAACGCGAAATCATCGAGAAGCAAAAGCAACTCAGCCAATGTTGGGATGAATACCGCGAAGCGGCACAAGCCAAATTCGAGGAAGTGATGAACATAAAGCCGGGCGATAAGATTACGACTGGCAGCGGCGAAGAAGTCTTCTACAAAGAGGTCAAGATCTCATTCTCTATGATTTACGTCGTTTGCAACCCTGTCAAGAAGGACGGAACCGCAAGCAAAACAGGAAAGGACATACCTGCCAGTAACTTCGGCTTCTACGGAAAGGACTACGGGTTCATATATTAAGTCATACAATCGGACGCCAACAACATAACGCATATGGAAACCACATCCAATAAAACACTCAATGTCTTGTCTATCGACTACGACTACTTCATGAAGTTCAAGGACGACGACACGGGTCCGCTCGCATCGTTTCCTGACGGAACAGAGCAGTTCATCGAGGTGTCCGACTACGTGTGGGCTTCAAGGCTTGCGTGCGAGTACTCATCCAGGGAGATAGCAAAGGTCTCCTGCAACTCGGACGAGCTGTTCGAGGTCTGGAAGTTCCTCATGAAGCAGCGCAGGAGCGTTCCGGTCCTGATAACGAACTCGCACATGCATATCCATGGGTTCATAAAGGAAAACATCGGCGAAAGGGACTCTGTCCGGGTCGTGAACTTGGACTTCCACCATGACGCATATGACAAGGGCGGGAACGGAGAGTTGAACTGCGGGAACTGGGTGAACTTCCTTGACCGCGAGTTCACTCTCGAGTACGACTGGGTGACTTCCGACTGCGGATGGGACACGGCAGGCAAGAAGCCAAGGATTCTGGAAGGAAGACCGAGGTTCAGGAGCATCTCGGAGTTCCGCAAGGCGAACCCGAAGTTCAAGCCGGACATCATCTTCATCTGCAGAAGCGACGTGTGGGTTCCGCCTCACATGGACAGCCAGTTCCTATCTTTCGCGTTCGACGTGTGCGGAAGATTCAAGAACATCCGCGGAAACACGGAAGTGCTGAAGAAAAGAGACATCGGCAAGTACGTGCTCCAGATCAAGCAGTCAATGGAGAAACTCAACAAGGAATACTCACGTTCAGCCAAATAGGGAAGGTCCGGCAAGGG
>Ga0310697_10007617_pt1 | contig 10176 bp, 7 predicted proteins | sample 172DNAGHGlowgp2_FD_203883 | JGI IMG/M metagenome (GOLD analysis project Ga0310697, IMG submission 203883) | Sheep rumen microbial communities from Palmerston North, Manawatu-Wanganui, New Zealand - 1728 DNA GHGlow gp2 (v2) (version 2) | ecosystem: Host-associated > Mammals > Digestive system >...
TAAATCGAGATTTTTGTAGATGGCATTGAATATTTCCAGATTCTTAGCCACCTCCAGATTATGGTTCTTCACTTCCTGGGCCTTGCAGCCCATAGTTGCCAACACAGCTATAATTGCGAGAAAAATACGTCTCATTCTACATTATTTTATTAATAAAACGCTGCAAAGTTACAAAAAAATACCTTTCCCATGAATTTTTTTCCAAAAAAGTTTGCAAGTTTCAGAAATTTGCCTTACCTTTGCACCCGCAATCGAGAAAACGATGCAAACCTGCTTCAGTAGCTCAGTTGGTTAGAGCACCTGACTGTTAATCAGGGGGTCGTTGGTTCAAGCCCATCCTGAAGCGCCTGAAAATCAAGGAGTTAGATAAAAATCTGGCTCCTTTTTCTTTTTGCAATAGGGAAAACCACGGGAACACGGAATGTTTTGTTATGTAGCCCTCACAAAGTATGTGATTCCATTATATATCAAGAGGCTTTTGATTAAATAATCTTTATTTCACGCTCTTATTCTTGAAAATATAAAATATAATTTGTACCTTTGGGCCAAAATATTACTAAAAACATGGCAAAGAAGAAGGAACAGATAGAAGAGCCGTTAGAAAAGCAGTTGTGGAAGGCAGCCGACAAGTTGCGCAAGAATATTGACGCAGCCGAGTACAAGCATGTGGTACTCGGACTCATCTTCTTGAAATATATCTCCGTGTCTTTTGAGAAACTATATGCGGAGTTGGTAAAGTTGAAAGATGAAGGCGCAGACCCTGAAGACAAAGAGGAATACAAGGCTGAAAACATATTCTTTGTGCCCGCTAATGCCCGTTGGAGCTATCTGGTTAGTCAGGCTAAGAATCCGCTGATTGGTAAATACATCGACGATGCGATGGATGTGATTGAACGTGAGAATCCGTCGCTGAAAGGCGTATTGCCAAAAGTGTTCTCCCGTCCGAACCTCGACCCAACAAGTCTTGGAGAATTGATAGACTTGATAGGCAATAGTACGCTGTCAAATGTGAGTACGGGCAGTGCCGACCTATTGGGGCATGTCTTCGAATATTTCCTCGGCGAGTTTGCTTTGGCAGAAGGTAAGAAGGGCGGCCAGTTCTATACACCTCGTAGTGTTGTTGAATTGTTGGTCAATATGCTGGAGCCCTATAAAGGTCGTGTATTAGACCCTTGTTGTGGTTCTGGTGGAATGTTTGTGCAAAGCGAGAAATTTGTCAAAGAGCATCAGGGACGCATCGATAATATCTCCGTCTATGGGCAGGAGAGCAACCAGACCACTTGGCGACTCTGCAAGATGAACCTTGCCATTCGTGGCATTGACGCCTCAAATGTAAAATGGAACACCGAAGGCTCGTTCCTCAACGATGCCCATCAGGATGTAAAGGTTGACTATGTAATGGCCAATCCTCCTTTCAACGATAGTGACTGGAGCGGCGACCTGTTGCGTAATGACAAGCGTTGGCTCTATGGCGTACCTCCTACGGGCAATGCCAACTTCGCGTGGATTCAGCATTTCATCTATCATTTGGCACCATCAGGACAAGCCGGCTTCGTCTTGGCAAAGGGTTCGCTCACCTCAAAGACTGGTGGTGAAGGCGATATCCGCAAGGCATTGATAGACAAAGGGCTCATTGCCTGTATCGTCAACCTGCCCGCTAAACTGTTCCTAAACACCCAGATTCCTGCTTGTTTGTGGTTTGTTACTCGTAATCGTACTTGTCATCCTGGTGAAATCCTCTTTATCGATGCCCGCAACAAAGGTCGTCTGATTAATCGTCGCACCCGTGAACTGACTGCCGAAGATATCAAGGAAATTTCCGAGACCTATCATCATTGGCGCGAGGAGTCCCATGACTATCAAGACATCCCAGGCTTCTGTGCCTCTGTTCCCATCAGTCGTGTTGCCGAACTGGATTATGTCCTTACCCCAGGCCGTTATGTCGGCCTCCCCGAAGAGGAAGATGACTTCAACTTCGCTGAGCGCTTCACTGCCCTCAAGGCTGAGTTTGAAGAGCAATTGAAAGAAGAAGAGCGACTGAACAAACTGATTATTGAAAATCTAAGTAAGATCAAACTACAATAAGTATGGATATTGAGAATCAAAAAATAGATTATAAAAGTATTCGGAAAATCCGTTCCGGTGATAAAGGTTTTAAAGAACTCGCAGTCTCCTGTGTTGCCTTTGCTAATGCACAAGGTGGCACTTTATATTTAGGTATAGAAGATAAGAGCTTAGTTCCATTAGCAGAACAAACTGTAACAGAGAATGAGATAAACGACACAGTATCTCGCCTTCATAGTCTCTGTTTCAATGTCAGTCTGACATCTTCTGGACTCATCAAGCATCAAAACGGAGGCGAATATTTCAAGATTATTGTTGCACCCTCCATAAAATCTATTGCTACAACATCAGACGGAAAGATTTACCTTCGTATTGCTGATAAATGTGAGCCTGTAAGAAATGAGGACATACAGCGTTTGTCGATAGAGAAGGGCGCCTATCAATGGGAATTACTCGCTACGAGGTTTTCGTTGGCAGATATTCCAGTTGAAAACGTGAAGAAGTTCGCCAGTGATATCAGAGAGTCAGATCGTGTAAAAGACCACGTCAAACAAATGTCTGACCTTGAAATTATGGAGCACTATAACTTAATTGACGGGGAAATCGTCACAAATTTAGGCGTTCTTTGGCTAGGAAATGCCAAACAGCGTAGCCGAATATCCTTTCCCATTACCGTACAATACATTGTTTATAATCACTTAGAGCAAAAGGTCCGTAAAATTGAATGGCATGATAATGCCCTTAATCCGAAAGAACTACTTCTTGCTATTGAGAGTGAGGCAACAGAGTTAAGTTATTCGTATGAGTTTCCTGATGGATTATTCCGTAAGCAGATTCGTCACTACCACCCCAAAGTGCTGCGAGAACTTTTGCTAAATGCTTTTGCACACAAGAGTTTTACCATATCCAGTGATATCATGATATGTGTTTATCCTGATAGAATGGAAATATCCAATCCCGGCGGCTTACCATTAGGTGTTACCAAAGATAATATCCTTCACCAACGTCATCGCCGCAATCCTTACTTCATAACTATTATGAGCGATCTTAAACTGATGGAGGGAGAAGGCTCTGGATACGATTTGATTTACGAACTCAATGGAATGGAAGCCAAACGGCCACCAGTCATAGAATCATCGTTTAACGAGACAAAGGTGACACTTTATTCTGATATACAAAACGTAGATGTCCTGCCATTACTTGACTATACACTTAGTAATTACAAACTCTCTCAAAAAGGTTATATCGCCTTTGGTGCTATTGCTGCAGAGGCGAAAATGCAGGCCACGAAGCTATCTGCTTATCTCCAATTGTCTGATGATGAGAGATTAAGGACCTATGTTGAGCCACTACTGAAAGATGGAATTATCAATAAAAAGGGAACAAAGAAAGGAACTACATATTATATTAATCCCAAATTGATAGCTAATTCCAAAGCTAATATCAAGACCTCATTGAAGACGATAGAGCCATACGCTCTAAAAGCATTAATTTTGGAAGACTTAAAATACCACCCACAAAGTCTTATATCCGAGATTGCTGAGCGTTTGCCAGATGTTGAGCGTAGCGAATTAACAGCAATGGTATATGGTATGGTTGATAACGAGATAAGAAGTGAAGGAAGTAAGAAATTAAGGAGATATAGTCTCAAATAAGTGGCATAAAAAAAATAAAATAAAAATAAAAACGAAAAAAGAAAATTGTAAGTGTCTGATAATCAGCACATCTTTCTTTTTCTTGTTATTTCGTTTAAAAAAGAAAATAATAATAAAGATAATGATATGATTAATGATTATACTATATATGATACTGCTGATATGTATATGAAAACGGCTTTTCCTATACATGAAATTGATAACGTGTATACAAAAACGTCAAATCGTATACATGTTCGTCATCATATATATAGTTCTATAGGTCTTCTTGGAATAATCTTTTGAGTTATGAGCGAGTGGAAAGAATATAAGTTGGGAGATGCCTGCACTGAATTAAGTGATGGTTTACATAAAGCTCCAATCTTCGTAGAAGGTGGGGACTATATATTTGTCAATGCCAAGAACATTGCTAAAGGTTATATTGTTGACAACGACCCAACAAAGAAATCCACATATGAAGAATATTTGAAGTATTCATCACCATTAAATGATACAACCATATTGTACTCTATTGATGGAACAATAGGAAATATTGCATTATATCGGGGTGAAAAATGTATTTTGGGAAAAGGAGCTTGCTACATAAATCCCAATCCTCAAATACTGGATCGAATGTTTTTATATTATTCTCTCCAGTCGCCCCATTTTAATGCATATATTGACCAAATGTCCACAGGGTCAACAATCCAGCATATTTCTTTGAAGACTATGAGGAATTATGTTTTTACATGTCCTCCGTTAGACAAACAAAAGCAGATTGCCTCTATTCTCACTTCCTTAGATGACAAGATAGATTTGCTGAATCGTGAGAATGCGACAATTGAAGCAATGGCAGAAACCCTCTTCCGTCAATGGTTCATCGAAGAGGCCAAAGAAGATTGGGAAAAAGGAAAACTTGGGGAGATATGTGAATATGCAAAAGAAAAAGCAGATATTGCAAACATTGATAGGAATACCTATATTACAACAGAAAACATGTGTTCCAATAAGCAAGGTGTTGTACCCCCATCATCCGTACCAGAGAATATAAAAGTAACTATCTATTCACCTGATGATATTTTGCTATCAAATATAAGACCGTATTTTAAGAAATTATGGCTATCAGATAGAAATGGTGGCTGTTCAAATGATGTTTTATGTATTAGAAGTAAAAGTAAAATATTCAAATACTTTGTATATTATACAATTAGGCAAGACGAGTTCTTTGATTATGTGATGTTGGGCTCAAAGGGTAGCAAGATGCCAAGAGGAGACAAACACCATATTATGAACTGGCCCATACAGAAACCACCTAAGCAAATGCTTGAATTATTCAATGAATTTGTATTAAGGAGCATAGGGAAAATGCAAAACAATAATAGGCAGATACTATGCTTAGAAAAGCAGCGAAATACACTTTTACCCAAATTAATGTCAAATACTAACGTATAAAGAACATGATCCATAAAATATTAGAAATTCAAAACTGCGGAAGATTCTTGAATTACAAACCTTCTGAGAAAGAATATGGTTGGAATGGTATTTTTTCCCAAAAGAATACCATTTATGCAGAAAATGGTTCTGGTAAAACCACATTTACACAAATTTTAAAATCCTTATCTGGGAATAACTGCGAATTAGTAGAGAAAAGGAAATCTTTACAGTCGATAACACCCATTAGGATATCTATTCTTGATGATAAGAATAAAAAATATGTATACCAAACAAATAACTGGAATAATTTTATTCCCTTTGTTGAAGTTTATGATAGCTATTATTCCGAATCTAACATTTATATCGTTTCACTAGGTAACTATGAATTTCCTAGTAATTTCTATGATATTATTCCTCACGGATACGATTTAATCCGTGAAATAAAGAAATGGAGACATAAACGAAGCAATTATGCTACTAATATTCGTAATACAAATCGCGAAATAAAGTTAGCCACAGATGTTATTGAACGGAAGAAATTAGAGGGCATCCGAAAGAAGCAGCAGGAAAAAAAAGATCAGTTCTCAATCAAAGTAAAAGATTTAGAAAATCAATTAGATTCTCAGATTGAAGAAATTGGAAAGTTGTATATTGAAAAAGCAAACAATTATTTGCGTAAGTTTAATCCTAATTTGGAAATAAAAGAATCAAACAAACAGGGACAACAGTTAGTATATTATATAAACATAAATGGAATTGAAGCAAGGTCAGACGCCACAAGTATTCCTTTGAAACATACATTAAGCGAAGGGGACAAAAGTTCTTTGTCTTTATCTTTCTTTTTAGCACGATTAGATCTTTTACCAAATATAGAAAAGAGAATTATCGTGTTTGATGATCCTATTTCAAGTTTTGATACCCGAAGGCGGATGATGACAATTTCTATACTTTCAAGAATTGCAAAGAAATCTGCACAATTTTTTTTATTAAGCCATGATATAAACTTTATAAAAGAGTTTTGCGATAGAAATCCAGACAGTACAAACCTCAAAATAGTATGGAGAAATGAGTCCAGTGTGTTTGTTAAACATAATATTAATGTGGAAACAATGACTGGTATCACAAAAGATATTTATACTTTGCAAAATTACTTAAAGAACGGAGCAATAAATGATTTTGAAAAAAGAGAAGTTATAAGATGTATACGCCCTGTTATTGAAGGGATATTTAGATTTAAGTATCTTAATGAATTCACAGATAAAGAATGGTTAGGAAATTTTCTAGAACATATAAGGAATAGTGACAAAGATTCTCCACTTTACCGATTGAATGACTATTATGATGAGTTATCTGATATCAATGATTATTGTAAGCAATATCATCATTCAAACCCTAAATACATGGAGGAGCCAATTTTTGATGAGGAATTAAGACAATTCGTACAAAAAACTTTGAATATTCTTGCATATATATAATATGAAAGTTGAATTAATTATAACCATTATTATTGCAATAGGCGGTTGGGGATTTGGCTTATACCAAATGTTCAAAAATAGACGATGGCAGCAAAAAGATTTGCTTGCAAATAGGCGATATGAAGAATATAATCGCTTTATGAGAAAATTGGAACAAGTCAATGAGTCTGTAAGGAAGAATCCAAACCTTATATATGGAATGTCCAATGATTTCTTATCAGTAATCTTAAACGGGAATGCAGAAGAAATAAATACTGCATTACTAAAATATAATCAAGAAATTCTTGACTTTGTAAAAACATCAACGGAACCGTTATGGATTATTAACCAAGAAATAAGTCCTCTGTTGTTAATTGCATCTGATGATTTGTCTAAATTACTTTCAAAATTAAAAGAGTTAATTGAGGACTTTAACAATGAAATGCAAAACTGTCTTTCAAAAGTTAGTGCCAATGATTCCAATAGTTTTAAAGTGTTTGAGACCATTGGACATGATGAGAGATGGAAAGAATTTAAGACTCTTAATGATAATATCATACAGTTAATGCGTAAAGAAATAAACATAAAATAAGTCTATGGATGAATTGACGATGAAACGGCTTGCCGTTATAAAACAATTATATCTTCATGGTATAGACCAATCATATGAGACAGAACCTATGAATGGCTTTTCCATCTTGTCTTTTCATGATAGTGTGGAAATGTTCATGAAATTATGTGCAGAACAGAAGAACGTGCGTATTGACAGAAATGTAAATTTTGGAGATTATTTTGTTAAATTACCAGACCTTCAGTGTAATGCAACAATGACAAATTTGAATAGTAAACGAGTAAATTTAAAGCATTATGGCACACTTCCTTCAAAACTGGATATTGAAATATCAAGAGCAAATGTAACTGATTTCTTTGAACAAAATACACCTATATTTTTTGATATTGAGTTTAATGGAATCTCGCTTATTTCTTTAATAAAATATGAGAGTGTCAAGAACTATATGGAAACTGCACTTTCGAACTTGACATCAAACAACTATAAAGAATCCATAACTAATTCTCAAATTGCTTTTAAGGAGTTAATGGCTTGTTATGAAGAAGAAAGTACAAAAGAGTATCGTAATCCTTTTGATTTTGCAGGTCATTTACGTCGTTTAAGTCTATTTAGTGATATACGAAAGATAGACCAAGACTTTTCGCATTTTGTAGATGATATAAAGAATGCGATTAAAAACATGGAGGAAATGACGAAAATAATTGGTTGGGGAATTGACTATAAGCGCTACTGTAAATTTCGTCTGCTTTCTCCTTATATTCAAATGTGGTATTCTGAGAACGGACGAGATTATGATTGCTACATTAATGATGAGCATGACAACAGGAAATGCAATCTACGAAATGCACGGTTCTGTTTTGACTTTGTTATAGAGTCTGCCCTGAAACTTCAACAATTTGATATAGATATAAATGAAACAATAGAATAGCATTATGACCAAACTCTTGGAATCTGATATTGAGCAGTTGGCGATAGAACGGCTGGAGGCGAAGAGGTGGAACTATCTCTATGGGCCGGACATTGCACCAGACGGGGAGACACCGATGCGGACAACGCTGGAAGAGGTGGTCCTAAAGGAGGTATTGGCAAAGGCGGTGAAGCGACTGAATCCGACACTAACAGACGATGTGCGCGACGAAGCCATTAAGACTGTGCTACGCATTGCTTCGCCTGATACGTTGGCCAATAACGAGGCATTTCATCGGCTGCTTACGGAGGGTGTGCCCGTTTCTACCTATCAAGATGGTATGGAACGAGGTGAGAGAGTTTGGTTTGTGGATTTTGAAGATCCGTGGAACAATGAGTTTACTGTGGTTAACCAGTTTACGATTATAGAAAACGGACATAACCGCCGCCCTGACGTATTGCTCTTTGTGAACGGTCTGCCGTTGGTGATCATCGAACTGAAGAATGCTGCCGACGAGAATGCTACCATTGAGAGTGCCTACAGACAGATTGAGACCTACAAACAGCAGATTCCATCGCTGTTTACTTATAACGAACTGATCATCATTTCTGATGGATTAGAGGCTCGTGCTGGTTCTTTGTCGGCAGGTTTCAGTCGCTTTACAGCATGGAAGAGCGAGGACGGCGAGCATATTGCCTCGCCTATGATGAGCCAGTTGGAGGTGCTGATCAATGGAATGTTAGAGAAAGACACATTGCTCGACATCATCCGCTCGTTTACTGTATTTGAGAAGCAGAAGACGGAGGACCTGAAGACGGGCATCACCACTATTAAGACGGTGAAGAAGATTGCAGCCTATCACCAGTATTACGCTGTGAACAAAGCTGTAGAATCGACATTAAGGGCTACGGGTATCAATCTTGGCGGTGATAAGGTAGCCGAATCTCCTGCCAATTTCGGCTTTAAGACTGTGAAGGAACAGGCGGTTGGAGATCATCGGGCTGGTGTGGTATGGCATACGCAAGGTAGCGGCAAGTCGCTGTCGATGGTCTTCTATACGGGAAAGATTGTGCAGCGGCTGAATAATCCGACTGTTGTGGTGATTACAGACCGCAATGACTTAGATGACCAACTCTTCGATACCTTTGCTGGCTCCCGTCAGTTGTTGCGCCAGACACCTGTACAGGCAGATAGTCGTGAGCACCTGAAATCACTGCTAAAGGTGAACTCTGGTGGTGTTATCTTCACCACTATTCAGAAGTTTCAGCCAGAGACGGGCAATGTGTATGAACAACTGACAGACCGTTGCAATGTTATTGTGATAGCCGACGAAGCCCATCGTACGCAGTATGGCTTCAAGGCCAAGACGGTGGATGTTAGGAACGAGGCAGACGAGGTGATTGGCTCGGAAGTGAAATATGGCTTTGCCAAGTACCTACGTGATGCCCTGCCCAATGCCACCTATCTCGGCTTTACTGGTACACCCATCGAATCGACGGACATCAATACCCCTGCCGTTTTTGGCAATTATATTGATGTCTATGATATTGCCCAAGCCGTTGAAGACGGTGCTACGGTACGCATCTTCTACGAGAGCCGCTTGGCAAAGGTAGCACTGAGCGATGAAGGTCGTAAACTTGTGGCTGAGTTAGACAAGGAGTTGGATACGGAGACGATGGATGATGTGCAGAAAGCCAAAGCCAAGTGGACACAGTTGGAAGCACTCATCGGTAGTCCCAACCGTATCAAGAACATTGCCGCTGACATTGTGCTACACTTCGAGGAACGCCAGAAGGTGTTTGAAGGTAAGGCGATGATTGTCGCCATGAGCCGAAGAATTGCTGCGGCACTATATGAGGAAATCGTCAGACTGCGTCCTGAATGGCATTCGGATGACTTGTCGAAAGGTGCCATCAAGGTGGTGATGACTTCTTCGGCCTCAGATGGGCCGGAAATAGCCAAACACCATACCACTAAAGAACAACGCCATGCATTGTCCGAAAGGATGAAAGACCCGACGGACGAACTGAAACTGGTCATCGTCCGCGATATGTGGCTGACAGGCTTTGATGCCCCTTGTCTGCATACGCTCTATATCGACAAGCCCATGCA
>Ga0310697_10007618_pt1 | contig 10175 bp, 9 predicted proteins | sample 172DNAGHGlowgp2_FD_203883 | JGI IMG/M metagenome (GOLD analysis project Ga0310697, IMG submission 203883) | Sheep rumen microbial communities from Palmerston North, Manawatu-Wanganui, New Zealand - 1728 DNA GHGlow gp2 (v2) (version 2) | ecosystem: Host-associated > Mammals > Digestive system >...
GCCCTTTCAGGGCGATTGGTCTGCATCTCATTTACCCAAGGCGATGCCTTGGGCTATTATCTCGTTGCCCCGTTGGGGCGTTTCGGTGAATTGTGGATAATCATTTAGAAGATATGCAATACAGTTTATTGATTACCTGCTTCTTACAATGTGGGTATTGCGTTATTCCTCTACTAATGACCGATTGGGGATAAAGGCCACTCACTTAGGAAAAGAGCTTCGAGTCACTAGTGCATAGTTACGATAGAACTGGCAGTTTTAACTAGTGTATCCTATACTTGGAACTGAGGTGCCGCAACTCCAGATAGCCAAAGGCCCAGAGACCAACCGCCAACATCGGGAGAATTGCCCCAACAGCTTATTACGGAATAAGATTTGGTTAATTCAAATACTATTCGTATCTTTGCAGCGTGAAATAATAATGTTTGTTTGTAATGAATAACATTGTTGAAATACCGAAGAATCAGGCGATGATGGCATTTTTTGCCAATAGTATCGAGTCTACCGCCCGGTGGCTGAAAACATCATATAAAGATGTGTATCAACAGATGAAGTGTGAGGGCTTTTTGGAAGAGCATCAATCAGAAGACCCCGTTAAGTCACCTATCATACAGGATATAATAATGAGCAACCGCATCGGCGCCATCTCGGTGGAGTTAGCCAAGCGTCTGAATATAGCACCCGAGAAAGCCCTGCAGCTGTTCTACGAAAGCCAGACCTGCGCCGACCTGCACGACAAATCCACCGGCCTTTACCTTTATGGGGATTTGTATGTCGCCGATGAGTTTATGAGAGAAAAAGAGTACGCGATATAGTACTACGCATTGTCGTCATTCTCACCGAGAGGTGCTTTCGAATGTGAAAGGATCGATGGTGCATTTGCAAAATATATTTGTCTGTATCAGAAAAATGTTGTATTTTTGCAAATTGAAAAAGGTCAAGATATGAGCAAGTATGAGATACCATTCCTTACAGCTGCGGTGCATGCTTTTGGGGAACGCTTCGCGATGACGCGACAGGCGGCGTTCAATTATCTACACGAGCATAAGGGGTTGGCGTTCCTGATAGAGTTCTACGATGTGGAACACTTGCAGTCGATGGACGAGACCATCGACGACCTGATTGTTTATTGTCAAAAGAATGGAGGTACGCTCGCATGAAGTTATATCACGGCACAAATACCGATATTGAAACGATTGACCTTGGCCAAGGATTACGATATAAGGACTTTGGCAAAGGTTTCTATGCAACGCCTGATAAAGCCACTGCCGTTCGGATGGCACAAAAGCGAGCAAGGCTCTTCGGTGGAACAGCTACACTTATCACCTACGAATTAGATGAGTTGGCATTTCGTTCTGATTTGAAGATTAAACGATTTCCAGAGAAAGCTACGGTGGAATGGTTTTTATTTGTAGATGCAAATCGAGACCGAAAGAACTCCGCACCTGTACACGGATACGATATTGTAATAGGGCCGATAGCCAACGACGGTGTTGTGCTGCAATTGACCAATTACCATGAAGGCATATATTCCCCAGAACAAGCTGCCCAGTTGTTGCAAGACAAATATCTTGACCAGCAGTATTATTTTGGGACGGAGAAAGCCCTTGTTTACCTTCATAAGATTAATGCCGAAACAGTATGAACCAGCCTAACCACCATCAGATAGCGACGTATTTGACCAACTATGTCTTGAGCGAGCTGGTGAAATATGTAATGGAGGACACCGGTTGCGGTATCGAGCAGGCAATGGAGAAAGTCTATACGTCCCCGCTGATGGAAGCCCTGCAAGATGAAGAAAACGAATTATACGTGCAGAGCCCGGCATATTTGTATGAGTTGATGAATAGGCCATTGCGAACCGTATGAAACTATTATCCGCAACCTGAAATATATTAGACAATTTGCTGACGAATACCCCGACTTCCCATTTGTGCAAGTGCCGCTTGCACAATTACAGGAGAAGCCAATTTTGCAAGCGAGACTTGCAAATTCATGACCTTCGGGTAACAACACAGCCTCTCGGTGTAGCAGAGTATCAAACCAGTAAGATGATTGAAGAACTGAAATCGGAATTGCCTTCGATTGATGATCTGGAAAACACACTTGAAAAATAAAGACACCCATGTCAACAATCACCAAGGGGCTGTTGCAACGCCAGATACGCAAAAGCGTGGAGGCATCCCGCCAACATTGGGAGAATCGCACAAAGGACTATCCCCAAGAAATGTTTTGCCAAATAAAAAAAGATTTGTATCTTTGAAGCGTGGTATTACGAAAAAGTTCGTTACGAAAAAATGCGGAGTATGGAATATTCTTCAAATTCGGCACCATCGTCTGGGGTCGCAACTGGGATCTGATATTTCCCATCAAGCAGCTGCACGAAGGGGTGATTAGATGATAATATGTATCCTTGCAACCTCAAACCATGAGGTATTATTTCGGCTTTAATTGCACACCGTCAAGCGTTTTCTGTGCCAACTCACTGAGTATGGCCATCTAGAGTCTCACGGTGGCAACAGCACCTATCAATTGAAAACAACAAATTCAGAATATACTTTGGTTGATTCAGATAAAAGTCGTATCTTTGCATCGAATTTGAAAACAATAATTATGACGTAAAAGTAAACATAAAAGACATATATTGAGCTGACGCTCTTGTTCTCGTTGGAAGAATGTCTGGAAAACGTTATTGCCGAGTGAGAATAAGTTGGCGAAAGTTCACGCTTTGGCGTGAATCCCTTTCCCCTTATTTTACTCACAGGTATTTCCAGACAACCTTTCCAACAAAATAAGGTGGCATAATAGCATAGAAAGGATTTGCGCCTTTCTTTATGCCCTTATAGAAACATCGGCTTTTGGCTCACAAGAATAAGCAGGGAAGCCGAAAACTGTATCATAGAGTAGGCAAAGTAAAGAACTCTTGTATTGAAATGAAAGACATTAAGATTGCTATTTTCTCATTTTTCTGTGTATTTGCATTTTGTTCTTGCCAGAATAATAATTATTCCGAACTTATTGTGGGCACATGGGAACTTGATATGGGAACTAGTTATGAAATCAGGCATGGCAAAAGACATTATTACGATGAGGAAATCAAGAATCCACAAGATTACGCTAATAGGTATTATAGAATTTCGTTTTCCGATGCTAGTACACGAGATGTAAGGGTTGATGAATCACAGGGCGATGTAAGATATTCGAAATACCATTTGGACGGAGAGTATATTTATACTGAGGGAAGTCGGGTTCATATTGTCGAACTTAACAAAAAGAGAATGATTCTCGAAGAAGATGATGAAGAAGGACTACACTTCGAATTCCATAAGATTAGTAATGATAAACCTCAACTAACCAATACTACAATTAAGCCACAAGTTGATACAGTATCACAACTTACTGACGAAGATATTGAAGAGTTATTAAAAGATATTGAAGAGTTATCGTCAGATACTTCAATATATAACTTTGATTAATAATATAAAATAAAAAAGGCGAGCCCGAAAATAAGATTAGAAGTCAAAATCCTACAACTCATGAAGGGCATGAGATGATTTAAAAAAAGATAATGTACAAATAAAGGAACTATTATATTGATATGAAATGTATTAAGATTATTATAGCATTCTTATGTGTGTTGGCATTTTGCTCCTGCAACAAAGACTATGACAAGCTAATTGAAGGGGAATGGGAGCTTGACAAAAAAGCCTCTTATGTATTAAAAGGCGGGGACACATGTTACTATTCTCCTTATGATTCTATTGCCGGTAATTACTCCTATCGGGAGTCTTTTGAAGACGGCAATTATAGACCATTCTTTGTGCTTACGAATGAAGAAAGACAATATGGGAAGTCGAAGAAGTACAACATTGTTCAAGATAGCATCTATTTTGGTACAGACAGCGTTCCTATTACTAGAAAATCGAGAATTGTTAAAATAAACAAGGGTAAATTAATACAGGAGGGGTATAATAATAGCAACAATTTTTTTCACCATGAATTCAATAAAGTGGGTTTTAGTTGGGTCTCGTATATTTTTACGCTAATCGGCTTGATATGGTTAGGAGGGTATTTAATATTCCGCTTAGGGGGATTGGTTTTACACTATTGGAGGAATAGAATATATCAATATGGAGAGGTATACGAGAACACAGAAGATGAGGAAGTGGAGACGGAGGAGCTACTGGCTATAAAACAGGCTCTTAAGCCAAATGTAAGGGATTTTATTAAGTCAGAAAGTGGTAGAGACGAATTGTCGTCGATGGGAGATGGCATATGGCAAAATATAAGGGAAAGCCGAACTTGTTATCGTAAATATTCAGACAATGATTTGTTTATAAAGAAGGATGAGAAGAATGATGACATGAGCGATGAGAATATGTATAGACTACCCAATGGGTGTATTCCATTTGACGGTGGTGTGATTGTATTACCTCATATATACGAGTTTATTATTAGCAAAGGGAGGCGTAGTAAATTGAGGGCATGGCTTCGTTCAGAAGAAGGGATGGAATGGCAGAAGTCGGCAGACGGTATTGTTTGGGTGCGCGATGTGATTTACAACATTAATTCTTGTAAGTTCACAATTTGGAGTGGTGGTATCAATTGTGGGTCACTCTGGTTTAATTTACGAAAAAGACTAAAGGAGGACTTAATTGGGTCTTTGATTGCATCAATAATTGGATCAATCATTTACTTGCTTGTTGATTTGTTGTCCGGAGTGAACTACACTGTCTGGGAAGGTTTTGTCTATGTCTTATTCTGTATTTTGTTTTTGATGATATTTTTTTTAATGTTCTTCATACTTGATTATCTACTTGTCATACTTATAAAATTCAATGCATTAAAGGAGGGAGAGCATTTCATGAAGAAATCAACGATTTATTACAAGGATTTCGCTAAAAAAGTTACCGAAACCAACAAAAAGCGTAAAGTATACCAAAGAGAGAAATAGAAAAGTATCAAAAAAGTATTAATATGAAAAGGACTGCGTATTTATTAGCATTGGTCTGCCTAATTGCTCTCTGTGGATGCCAAAACAAGAAAAGGCTAGATGAATTGGAAAGCAAGTTATCATCATTAGAACAACAGAATGTAAAAAATGAACTTGAGAAGGAATCTTTAAGAAAGGAAAGGGATTCTTTACAATATCTTAATGACCTTAGAGATGCAGAATGGTTGTGTCATCAAAATGAACAATTGTTGTTTGTGTCTGATGAAGAATGGTTGTCTTTACTAAATGAAACGACGAATAATAGGCAGATGCAATCGGCTCCTGCTTCAGCTTCGCAATCAAATCTAAGGAAACTTGGGAATGTTACTTTGTACCGATTTGATGATGATAATAATATTGAAGAAGTGATAGATTGGAATTTGGGTGGGGTTGGCCTATACGTAAATCGAGATGGTGGTGTAGATTCCTATGAACTTCATGTAGGAAGAACTCGATACCATGTATCGGTGGGTGTTTTTCGTCTGAATGCCAACAACGGCTACTTTGAATTCTCTGCTCACGCGGGGAAATACTATTTTGACATATAGATATTTACTACTAAAATTAATAGACTGATGAAATCTTTAAAGAAGGCTCTATGTCCGACCTGTTTGAATGAAAAAGCCTATCAACTTATAGAAAGGTGTAAATCAATATTATTAAGATTTTGTCGAAATGCTGAAATTAGGTAAACAAGAAACACAATATTTTCACAAGAAGAAATGACGCTATGAGCAAAGACATAAATGTAATTGCAACAAATTGTGCCGATACTTTCCAAAAACGGTGGAAAAAGAAAGGTAAACATTGGAGTACATCGTATGTAGTAAAGTATGTAGAAAAAGAAGAAAATGACTCCGTAGTTAGGATATTATCCTATCTTGATATCCGCGATTTATATTTAAAAGGAGATATTAAAGAGTGCTTTATTGTTCACAAATGTTGGAATGCAGATAGAACCCAGTACTCGTTTGAATTACAATATGTGAACAGAAATGGTGAGGTCAATGACAAAGGATATGGGCGTATAGATGACGAATACTATATTGCTCTCATAGATAATAATAAGGGTGAATACAATTATGTATTGAAAGAAGGTGATGAAGTACGCTATCGGTCTCAACCTTTTTCCGATTTTACTTTGGCTGAGAAAAATCTGATATTTATATGGAAGTTGTATCTAAATAGCAGGGAGTTATATAATGAGTATGAGTTGGAACTTGTTTTTAAATTGGCAGAGAGAGATTCTTCAATCGCATACCATCAAATAAGAATGAGCCGAGAGGGATTCCTTAACAGGATGACGGAAGAGGAAAAAGGCATGTATAAAGATGTTGTCGAGAAGATGTAGTAATATAATATGCTCATCAAAACAGTAGAGCCCACAAAGGGAGATTGAAGAAGGGTCGAAGAACCATCATGCTATATTATAGCCGTCTGATGGGTCGAGAGCCTGGCTTTTTAAAGGTTGAAAATAACTAAACAATCAATAATTGATAATAAAGATGAAAGATTTCGATAAGTTAATCCGGAAAGACGCATCAACTGTATTGTTGATGGTTGTACTTTTTATTGTTTACTATTTTATTCTAATTGCAATTGGTATAGCTTTGTTTTGGGGTGCAATTTGGGTGACTTGCCAAATACCAAACATTCTTATGAATGTAGAGACATTTAACGTACGGGCCATAATAGTTGCTGTATTGGCATTTGCTGCTATGTGGTGGTTTTGTATTCAGATTGGATGGTTCTTAATAAAGCCGTTGTTTCTTGTGCAAAAATCCTCAAGAGAAGGTCTGCTTGAGATAAAGGCAAATGACGGTCAGGAACTTTTTGATATGATTAAAGACGTGGCTGGTGCTACAAATAACAGAATGCCCAAACATGTTTTTTTGTCATCAGAAGTTAACGCCTATGTATTCTATAATTCAACAAGTCTGTGGTCGATATTCTTCCCGACAAAGAAAAATTTGACAATTGGAATAGGGCTACTACGCGGGTTAAGTAAGGCAGAAGTAAAGGCTATTATATGTCATGAGTTTGGCCACTTCTCACAAAAAACAATGAGGGTAGGCACTGTTACATATCGATTGCTTTTGACGGTTAGAAGTATGGTTAAATATGCACAAGAATGTCAAGAAAGCAATCAGTTGGCGATGGCCTCGGAAGACTATAAATGGTACTTCCATATGGAGAATTGGCCTATCTCATTAATTACAAGAAGTGTCATTGCTTTCTACAATTGGATTGACAAAAAAGACAAGCGACTCAGTCGAAATATGGAGTTTGAGGCCGATGCAGTTGCATGTTCCATTGTCGGACACGATGCAATGATATCTTCATTGTGTAAACTTGATACCATATCAGAAAGGTATTCTTTGTATGAAAAGGCCATTTTCAATTTGATACAAAATGGTTCCTGTCCGAGTGATTTCTGGAAAGGTTACTTGTTTTTTGATAAACTGATTTCCGAGAATGATGCATTTTTTATTAATTACTCAGATGTGTTCACTTCTGCGGCAATAGCAGAAAAACTGCCACCGTCACAACTACAGTTTTCTAATGAGTATAGTTCTCATCCTACACTTGAGGAACGAATCAAAAATGCAAAAGAACAGCAGGATACTGTTACCAACACTTCAGAAGAGGATGCCTCACTGATGATTCCACAAAATAGTCTAAATGAGGTTGGAGTTGTGAGAATGAAGTTTCTTGTAAAACAACTTGTCGAGCAGAATAGCGAGTGCACTATTTCGTGGGACAACCTGAAGATGATAGAGATGGAACAATTAGAGGGATGGTTGTCAACGTTTTGTAAAGATAATTGTCCGCCACGTTATATTGCTCCATTTATCAATCGAGAAGTTGTCAGTTTTGACCTCCCACAAATTGATGAAAAGGAAGAGGTGTCAACTCCTTTCACGGATGAGAATAGAAGGATGTTACTTTATTATCATCAAGGTGTTACGGATTGGAATACATTGGTGGAAATGCACAACAATGGAAGCAAGGTGAACTTTGTGTATAATAATCAAACATATAATGATGCTGAGTCCGCATTGAAAGCACATAAGGAGTATTTAGATTCATTTTCTCCCCGAATAGAAGCCTTAGATATCAATATTTATAAGTATTTATGGCGTAATACGAATAATAAAAATGGAATTGATGTTTTATATTGGATGGTGGTATATAGTGCAGACCGTATGCGTAAACTGATTGATTTGAAACAGTATATTAATCAAATTGATGCTCAAATCACATATTACCGTCAGAATGGAGGATCATTATCCGTTAAGGATGAGGTTATTCGGCAAATTGATATAGACTTTAAGCAATTCTTAGGTCATTTAAACTATGACGCAATTGATTCGTTAGTAGGGCACTGGTTGGGTTCTGAAAATATGTCAGTACATAATCAGTTACAGGAGTTACAACAGTATTTGGATGGAGAGAAGAGGTTTTCGAATAGTTTGCCCAAGGTTTGGTGGGTCAATCGTCTGGTGAATAACATTTGGAATATTTTGGAAAGAATTCATGATTATTCACGATATGAATGGCAGCAACGTGTAATTGCAGCCTATAAGGGAGAAGAGTATGTTGCCACACCAAAAGAGAAATCAATATCAAAAGAATTTCAGTGTCAAAATGTGGAGGATGTGATAAAAGAGGGTGAAAAAGAAGAAAATATTGTAGATGAAAAAGAAGAAGTGGAGACAGAAGAGAATCAGACGAATTGTCGTTGTCTTATGTGCAAATACTATACGGAAAAGATTTTGAGTACAGATTCTCAGTTTTTAGAAGGACCTATACCTGCTTTAGCACCAGGAATGGGTGTCCAAAGTACTATTGATTGGTGCAGCATGGATGATACGCCGATTGAATCTGACATGAAGGATTGCCCATCTTTTTGCAAAAGATAATCCAACCCGTCGCAGAGGATGTTCCAGTCGTGATTCGTTGTGTCGGATTTGCAACCTGGCACTTATTATTATCAGAATTTGTAATCAGTTTTGCTGTCAAAACATTTTTCCAGATACTATGCAGCAGTGGAATTTTATTACCCGACGGGATAAGCCGAACCCGCCGAGAGACCGAAGAAGGGTCGAAGAGCCATCACACTCTCTTTAGGTGGGTTTATTCGTTTTGTGTCGCGTCCCTGACGGGACGCTGGTCTATTGGTTGTCTTGTCACGGCACTGCGAGGACTCCGTCCTCTTGTACCGTGTTATGCAAGGTCTCTACCTATCGGGACGAGTCATGATGCCAATATAACAGCCAGTAGGGCGTCCCTGCAGGGACGCGATATGCATAACACGGTACAAGCCACAGGGCGCAGTGCCGTGATAGTAATATGACAGACTATCGGGCGTCCCGACAGGGACGCGACATGCATAACACGGTACAAGCCCCACAGGGCGCAGTGCCGTGAGAGCAGCATGACAACCCCTAGGGCGTCCCGACAGGGACGCGATATGCTTAACACGGTACAAAACCCACAGAGCGCAGTGCCGTGAGTGCTGCAAGACTGACTATAAGGCGTCACGACAAGGACGCGAAATGCTTAACACGGTACAAGCCCCACAGGGCGCAGTGCCGTGATAGCAATATGACAGCCGATAGGGCGTCCCGACAGGGACGCGATATGCATAACACGGTACAAGCCCCCTAGGGCGCAGTGCCGTGATAGCGGAAAGACTGACTATAGGGCGTCCCGACAGGGACGCGACATGCATAACACGGTACAAGCCACAGGGTGCAGTGCCGTGAGAGCAATATGACAGACTATAGGGCGTCCCGACAGGGACGCGACATAGATAACACGGTACAAGCTCCACAGGGCGCAGTGCCGTGATAGCAATATGACAGACTATAGGGCGTCCCGACAGGGACGCGACATGACTAAAAAAAACACGATGTCCAAATCGGAGAGACCAAAGGAAAGGAGGGGCAAAAAGAGACAACTAAGTGCCATTACAATAGGATTGATGAAAAAAAATTTTGTCATGTCGAAATAATGTTGTAATTTTGCAAATGCTTTTAAAAGGCGAATAGTCTTATTAATATCATTAAATCAAGAAGTTAAACAAATAAAAACATACTACTATGGGTATTAATGCCAACAAAAAAGTAAAGAGAAGCAAGGTTAGAATCAACGGTAACAAGAACTCCACCAATAACTG
>Ga0310697_10007620_pt1 | contig 10174 bp, 10 predicted proteins | sample 172DNAGHGlowgp2_FD_203883 | JGI IMG/M metagenome (GOLD analysis project Ga0310697, IMG submission 203883) | Sheep rumen microbial communities from Palmerston North, Manawatu-Wanganui, New Zealand - 1728 DNA GHGlow gp2 (v2) (version 2) | ecosystem: Host-associated > Mammals > Digestive system >...
AGAACAAAAAAGGGAAACAAATCAAAGACGCCGAGGTTGGATACCTCGTAAAAGACGATATGGAATTTGCCGCAGGCCACTCCATTCCCATCTGGATGTTCGGCTTTATCTATTGAAGTATCAGCATCAATTAAAAACGCACAACTTCTCGCTCATTATGCGTAAAAGTGTGATGAAAAGAAACAACCCGCTGAAAATCAGCGGGTTCCTGTGGTGCTGGGAAGAATCGAACTGCCGACACATGGATTTTCAGTCCATTGCTCTACCATCTGAGCTACAGCACCATCGTTTGGGATTACAAAGATAGGTAAAAAATCTGACTTTGCAAACTTTTTATAAACTTTCTCTTGCTTTGCCGGTGATTCGAGTTTCAAGGCTTGCGGGTTGTTTAGTGGGTAGTGATTGTCTTACAGGTGGTTACAGAACAATGAACCGCAGGCATCATCAGTTTTCAGTAGGGTGGCGGGACGATTGTTTGTAATCGAAAATGAGTCAGGTGATTAGGAGAAGGTTGCCCGCAGGCCTGAGGAGAATCCCGTTCGTGGGCACGATGCGGCATGTTTGGTACGGAGCTTTTCATTAAGTTATATATATCAAGTATTTACAAAACATCCCGTACGAAACCCATCAAAAAGAAATGGGGTTTCGTACGGATACTTTTTATTCGATTGGTTATAAGTGACTTACTGAGAATGAGTGCCAAACCCCATCCCAATCGTTTATCTGGACCCCAGGAACAGGAAGACCATGCTGGCGACCATCAGGGCGAGGTCCAGGGTCTTGGCCTTGAGGTTCTTTTCGCGGAGGAGGAAGGCGCCGATGGCAAAGCTCACGAGGACGCTGCCGCGGCGGATCATGGAGACGACGGCGATGAGGGCGTCGGGCTGTGAGAGGGCCTGCATGTAGGCGAAGTCGGCTCCGCAGAGGAAGATGCTGATCAGGGGGATGGACCAGCGCCATTGGAACGGCGTGGTGGACGCCCGCCGGGGATACCAGATAGTGAGCAGGATGATGCCCATGATCACCGCCTGGTACAGCGTGTACCAGCTCAGCACCTGGCGTTTGTCCAGGCCCAGGTATTCCGGAGACATCAAGTACTTGTCATACAGGCCGCTGGCAGCGCCGAGCAGGACGGCCATGATCAGGCATACCACCCATTTGTTGTGCCGGAAGTCGATCCCCTCCATCTTCCCGGAACGACGCATCAGGAAGTAGGCGACGATGGCCAGCGCCACACCGATGTATTGCAGCAGGTTCAGACGTTCCCCGAACAGGAAGATGGCGCCTACCAGGACGATGACCGGCCGGGTGGCGTTCATCGGCCCCACCAGCGTCAGCGGCAGGTGCTTCATGGCATAATACCCGGCAATCCAGGAGGAAAGGACCAGGAAACTCTTGGCGAGGATCCATTTCTGGACCGCCCAGCCTCCGAATCCGCTCTCGAAGAGGAAAGGGGAGAAGATGAGGGCCGACAGAAGGGTGTTCAGGAACAGGACCGGGATGACGGCGTTGTCCCGAAGAGATAACTTCTTCGCCGAATCATAGCAGCCGAGCAGGGCCGCCGACAGGAAGGCCAGGAGCCACCACATGGCTTACAGGATCGCCTCCAGCTGCCGGATCATCTCCGGGGTGGTGGCCCAGCTCGTCGCGAAGCGGACGACGGTATGGTCCGCATCGCTGGGCTCCCAGATGTCGAATCCGACCTCTTTCTCCAGCTGTGCCATCCGGCTGTTCTCCAGGATGACGAACTGCTGGTTGGTCGGGGATTCGAGGAAGAAGGGGATGCCTTTGCGCTTGAGGACGGCGATGAGGTCCTGCGCGCGCTCGATGGCGTTCGCCGCGATCCGGCCATAGAGATTGTCCGTGAAGAGGGTGTCGAACTGGATGCCAAGGAGCCGGCCTTTCGCCAGCAGGGCGCCATGCTGCTTCACGGTCGTGAAAAAATGCTTCGGCGCTCCCTTCGGGAACACGACGGCTTCCCCGCAGAGGGCACCGACTTTGGTTCCGCCAATATAGAAGACGTCGCAGAGATCCTTCAAGTCCGCGAGGGTATAGTCGCAGGCCGGGCTGGCCAGGGCATAGCCCAGGCGGGCGCCGTCGATGAACAGCGGCAGTCCGTACTTATGGGCAATCGACTGGAGCTCAGTCAGTTCTGAGCGAGTGTAAATGGTTCCGTACTCGGTGGACAAGGAAATATACACCAGGCCTGGCCAGACCATGTGGTCTTTGTTCGGGTCCGCATCGGAGGCGGCGAGGAAGGCTTCCAGGTCCGCGGCGGCCATCTTCCCCAGATGCTGGGGAATCGTGAGCACCTTGTGGCCGGTATATTCCACGGCGCCGGCCTCATGGACACCGATATGACCGGTCCGGACCGCGACGGCACCTTCGTAATCCCGGAGCATCGCCGCGATGACCGTGGAATTGGTCTGGGTGCCGCCCACGAGGAAATAGACCTCGCCTTCGGGGCAGTTGCAGGCCTTCAGGATCTTTTCCTGCGCCCGCCGGGTATAGGGATCGCTGCCGTAGCCGTCCAGCTGTTCGAAATTGGTCTCCGTAAGGGCCCGCAGGATCTCGGGATGGGCGCCTTCCGCGTAGTCGCATCTGAATAAGAGCATAACCTTCTTTTTTGAGCGTGCAAAGGTATGGAATTCCGGGGAGAAGTGCAAGGTTTACCGGTGCCGCAGCGCCAGTTCCCGCTCGATGTCTTCCACGGTGCAGCCCAGGGATTCCATCAGGACCAGCAGGTGGTAGGCGAGGTCCGCTGTTTCGTACAGGAAGCGGCTCCGGTTCCCGTCCACGGCCTCGATGACCGCCTCGGTCGCCTCTTCGCCCATTTTCTTGGCGATGACCTTGGGACCCTTGATGAACAGGCGGGTGGTGTAGGAACCGTCGGGCATCTCTTCGTGCCGTTTCCGGATGAGCCGGGCGAGTTTCCAGAGGAACCCTTCGGCCTCGTCCGTGTCGAAGCAGGCCGTCGTCCCGCGGTGGCAGGTGGGACCGGAGGGGAAGGCCTGGATAAGCAGGGCATCCCCGTCGCAATCGGCGTACATCTGTTTGACCGTCAGGAAGTTTCCGCTGGTTTCGCCCTTGGTCCACAGGGTCTGCCGGGATCGGGAAAAAAAAGTGACGCGTCCTTCCGCGACGGTCTTGTCGAAGGCGGCTCGGTCCATGTAACCGAGCATGAGGACCTTCAGGGTGTCGGCGTCCTGGATGATGACGGGGAGAAGCCCGTCCCCGGTCTTGCTGAGGTTGAAATCGTCGAATGTCATGACTGTCAATTCTTTATAAACGTACAGGGATGCCTGCTTCCGCGAGCTGGCGCTTGACCTCAGCCACGGTGTACTGCCCGTAGTGGAAGATGCTGGCGGCGAGGGCCGCATCGGCTTTTCCCTCGGTGAGGACGGCGGCGATGTCCGCCACGCTGCCGGCGCCGCCCGAGGCGATGACCGGGATGCCCAGGGTATCGGAAAGGGCAGCATATACGTTGCAGGGGTAGCCGTTCCGGGTTCCGTCGTGGTCCATGGACGTGAACAGGATTTCGCCGGCACCGCGTTCTTCCGCCTCCCGGGCCCAGGTAAACAGCTCCTTGTCGGACGGTTTGCTGCCGCCGTGGGTCGTGGCGTGCCAGCGGCCGTCCGGGCCGGATTTCGCGTCGATCGCCACCACGACGAACTGCCGCCCGTATTTGCCCGCGATTTCGCCGATGAGTTCCGGCCGGGCGATGGCGGCGCTGTTCAGCGTGATTTTGTCGGCTCCGGCGTCCAGCAGGCGCGAAGCGTCGTCCAGGCTCCGGATGCCGCCGCCCACGGTAAAGGGAATGTTTACGGCCTCCGCGACCCGGGAAACCAGTTCCGCGAAGGTCTTCCGGCCTTCCAGCGTGGCGCTGATATCCAGGTACACGAGTTCGTCGGCCCCCTCCAGGGCATAGCGGCGTCCGAGTTCCACGGCGTCGCCTACGTCCTTCAGGCCCAGGAAGTTGATTCCCTTCACTACGCGTCCGTCCTTGACATCCAGGCAGGGGATTATCCGTTTTGCAAGCATTGTTTCAAGTCGTTGAGTGTGATACGGTTCTCATAGATGGCCTTGCCCACGATGATGCCGGAAAGGCCCATTTCATCCGCCCGGCGGATGTCCTCCAGGGATGAAACGCCGCCGCTGACGATGACCGCAAGGTCCGGAAAACGGTCCTGCAGTTCCCGGTAAAGGTCAAAAGAAGGCCCTTTCAGCATCCCGTCGCGGGAAATGTCCGTTACAATGGTCCGCTGAAGGCCTGCGGGGAGAAACGTCCCGATAAGTTCTTCCAAAGCGATGCCGCTGTCCTCCAGCCAGCCGCTGACGGCGACTTTGCCGTTCCGGGCATCGGCTCCGAGAATGATCCGGCTTCCATACCGTCGGAGCCAGGCGGTCATCCGGTCCGGTTCCTTCGCCGCGATACTGCCGATGATGGCCTCGTCGGCACCCGCGTTCCACACCGATGCGAGGGCCTCGTCATCCTTGATGCCGCCGCCCCATTCGAGCCTCAGAAGGCCCAGGGAGGCGATTTTCTCCAGGGTCCGGAGATTCTTGGGCGCACTCGCCTTGGCCCCTTCCAGGTCTACGAGATGGAGCCTCCGGACGCCGCAGTCGGCATAGGCCCGTGCCCATTCAGCCGGATCGCCTCCGTAATCCTTCTGCGTCGCGTAGTCCCCCTGGGAGAGCCGCGTGCAGCGCCCTCCGATGATGTCGATGGCAGGAATGATCTCGATCATAGGGCCAGGAAGTTTTGAAGGATCCTTTCGCCGGCGGAGCCGCTCTTTTCCGGATGGAACTGCGTTCCGAAGAAGTTTTCATACCGCAGGGCGGCGCTGAACAACTCCCCGGCATACAGACAGGTCGCCACCGTATCCGGACACAGGCCCGCATAATATGAGTGTACGAAATAGAGATAGGAGCCGGACGGCAGGTCCTTGAACAGTTTTCCTTCCAGGTTCCTGATATCGTTCCAGCCCATGTGCGGAACCTTGCAGCCGGAGGCGGGGGAGAATCGGCGTACATGGGCGTCGAAAACGCCCAGGCAGGGCTTTCCGGGGGCTTCTTCGCTGTCCCGGCAAAGCACCTGCATGCCCACGCAGATGCCCAGCACCGGCTGGCGCAGGGACCGGATCACCTCCGGAAGCCCGTGTTCCACGAGGTTGTCCATCGCGAGGCCGGCATGCCCGACCCCGGGCAGGATGACTTTGCCGGCACGGCGGATGGTCTCCGGGTCCGCTGTCACGATATACTCCGCTCCGAGGCGGTCCAGGGCGTTCTCCAGTGACCGGAGGTTGCCCATGTCATAGTCGATGATGGCAATCATAGCGTTCCTTTCGATGAGGGGACCGAAGCGTCGAATACATTGCGGCGTACTGCCTGGCGGAGCGCCCGGGCAAAGGCCTTGAAGACGGATTCGGCGAGGTGGTGGTTGTTTTCTCCTTCGGCCTCGATGCGGAGGTTGCAGCGGGCCGCGGTGCACAGGGACTTGAAGAAATGGGAGAACATTTCGGTGGGGGTATCGCCTATGTATTCGCGGGTGAAACCCACCTGCCAGACAAAATCCGCCCTTCCTCCGAAATCAATCAGGACCAATGCCTTGCATTCGTCCATCGGAAGTGCGAATCCATATCGTTCGATGCCTCTTTTGGATCCCAGTGCCGCGTCGATGGCCTGGCCGAGCACGATGCCTGTATCCTCCATGGTGTGGTGCTCGTCGACCTCGAGGTCGCCCTGGCAGTCCAGCGCCAGGCTCACGCCGCCGTGATGCGGAATCTGCTCCAGCATGTGGTCGAAGAAATGCAGGCCTGTGGAGATGCCGGACGGTCCCTTCCCGTCCAGATCCAGGGTGAGCGAAATGTCGGTCTCCCGGGTTTTCCGCTGCAGGTGAACGCAGCGTTCGCTGCTGCGGACGGTTTCCGCGATCTCCGCCCAGCTCATCGGCCCGACTCGCAGGGCCTTGGCGCCGAGGTTCGCCGCCAGCTGGACATCCGTTTCCCGGTCGCCGATGACATAACTTCCGGGCAGGTCATAGGAACCGTCCATATAGGCCCCGAGCATACCCGTCCCTGGCTTCCGGGTGGGTGCATTCTCGTGCGGGAAGGTCTTGTCGATCAGGATGTTGTCAAAGACGATGCCTTCGCCCTTCAAGGTGTTCAGCATCAGGTTCTGGCAGGGGAGGAAAGTCTCCATAGGAAAGGCGGGGGTGCCCAGTCCGTCCTGGTTGGAAACGAGGACGAGCTCGAATCCCAGGCCCGTCAGGGCTTTCAGGCCCGATATGGCTCCCGGGACGAAGGCGAACTTCTCCAGCGAGTCGATCTGCTCGTCGGCAGGCTCCACGAGGATGGTCCCGTCCCGGTCGATGAAGAGGGCTTTTTTCAGGGGCTTGTTCATAAGGCGTAATTGTCAAGGGCCCGGAGCAGGGCGTCGTTTTCCCGGGGGAGTCCGACGGTCAGGCGGAGGCAGCCCTCGCATCCTTTCACGCGGTTCCGGTTCCGCACGATGATTCCTTGGTCCAGCAGGTAGGTGTACAGTGCATCGGGCGCATCCACGCGGACGAGGAGGAAGTTCGCGTCACTCTGGAAGACCTCCCGGACATAGGTGTAGCGGGGAAGGATCTTATTTAATCTTTCCCTTTCGGTAATTATTGTATTTAACTCTTCTGTAATGTCTTTCTCGAGGAATTCGAGTGCTTTTTCCATAGCTGCCCGGCTCAGGTTGTACGGGTATTTGACCTCTGACATGAGCCCGATGATCTCCGTACTGGAAATGGCGAGACCGATGCGGAGTCCGGCCATCGCCCGGGCCTTGGAGAGTGTCTGGAGAACAATGAGGTTCTCCCGCGTCACGGCCTCGGAAGCCAGGCTACCCTGGGAGGAGAAATCGGCATAGGCCTCATCGACGACCACGACGCCTTGGAAGCGGTCGCAGATCTCCAGCAGCTGCGTTTTCGGGAAGGCGTTGCCGGAAGGGTTGTTGGGGGAGCAGAGGAAGATGACCTTGGTCGCCGCATCGCAGGCGGCGAGGAGTTTCTCCGTGTCCAGACTGAAGTCCGGCTCCAGGCGGACGGTCCGCACGGCGATGTCGTTGATGTCGGCCGCGACCCCGTACATCCCGTAACTGGGGGCCATGATCACGGCATTGTCCTTCCCGGGCGTGCAGAACACCCTGAATACCAGGTCGATGGCCTCGTCGCTTCCGTTCCCGAGGAACAGGTTTTCCACCGGGATCCCCTTGATGGTGCCGATGCGCGCTTTCAAGGCGGCCTGGTGCGGGTCCGGATACCGGTTGTAGCCGTTCTCGTAGGGGCTTTCGTTCGCATCCAGGAAGATGCCGATGGGACCGCCGTATTCATCCCGGGCGGTGGAATAGGGGGTGAGGGCCGCAATGTTGGGCCGCACAAGGTGGGTGATCCGGCTCATTTCGCTTGCATTCTGAGGATTACGGCCTGCGCGTGGGCGTCCAGCCCCTCGGCGCGGGCCATGGATACGATGGTCGGGGCAAGGCCGGAGAGGCCTTCGCGGGTGATTTCCTGGAGGGTTATCTTTCGGAAGAAACTGTCCATGTTCACCCCGCTGCAGGAACGGGCCCAGCCGCTGGTGGGCAGGGTGTGGTTCGTGCCGGAAGCATAGTCGCCGGCGCTTTCCGGGGTCCAGGGACCGATGAAAACGCTGCCGGCGGCCGTGATTTTCCCGGCCGCTTCCTCCGCATTCTCCAGCGCGACGATCAGGTGCTCCGGCGCATACGCCTCGGCAAAGTCGATAACGTCCCGAAGGTCCGGGAACACGACGGCGCAACTGTGTGCCAGGGAGCCTTCTACCTGTGAATTGCGTTGGAGAAGTTTCTTTTGATTTTCAATTTCTTGCAGTACTTTATCGGCATAATCCCTTTCGGTACAGACGAGGACGGCGGTGCTGTCTTTACCGTGCTCTGCCTGGGAAAGGAGGTCCGCTGCGGCGAAGGCGGCGGGGGCGCTTCCGTCGGCAAGGACCATGACCTCCGACGGACCGGCTGGCATGTCGATGGCGGTGTTCCGGCCGCTGACCAGCTGCTTCGCGAGGGTCACGTACGGATTGCCGGGCCCGAAGATCTTGTCCACCTTCGGAACTGTCTCCGTCCCGAAAGCCATGGCTGCGACGGCCTGGGCTCCGCCGATGCGGAAGATCCGGGTGATGCCGCATTCCCGGGCGGCGAAAAGCACTTCCGGAGCTACGGAGCCGTCTCTCCGGCACGGGGTGCACAGGACGCGCTCCCGGCAGAGGGCCAGCGCAGCCGGGACGGCCAGCATGAGGACGGTGGAAAAGAGGGGAGCGCTGCCTCCGGGGATATACAGGCCCACCCGGGAGATGGGCACCGGCTTCTGGATGCAGACGACGCCGGGGGCGGTCTCCACCCGGATTTCTCGGGGAAGCTGGGTGCGGTGGAAGGCCTCGATGTGGGCCTTGGCCGTGCGGATGGCCTCCCGGACCGGGGCGGTGACCTGCGCGCAGGCCGTTTCCACCTCTTCCGGGGAAACTTCGATAGGGGCAGTGACCCCGTCGATGGCCTGCATGAGGCGGGAAAGGGCGTCATCTCCTTCTTTCTCAACTTGTTCCAGGATGGATTCTACACGCGGGCGGATTCCTTCGTAGTCCACGCCGCCCCGCCGGACGAGCTCGTTCCAGCGCGTCCGCGGAGGATTCTCGATGATTCTCATAGGATGATCTTGTCAACGTCCATGACCAGGATACCTTCGGCCCCGATGGCCTTGAGCTGCCGGACCTTGGTCCAGAGGTCGGCCGCGTCGATGACCGAGTGCAGGGAGCACCAGTCTTCGGAAGCCAGCGGCATCACGGTCGGACTCCGCATGGCGGGAAGGATCCGGATGGCCTCTTCCAGGGAAGCCTTGGGCAGGTTCATCAGGAGGTATTTCTTGCCGCGGCTCACGTTCTCAGACTCGATCCGGAACAGGAGGTCATCAACCAAGGCCTGTTCTTCCTCGCTGAGGCCCGGGCGGGCGATCAGGACGGCTTCGGACTCGAAGACGGTCTCCACTTCCTTCAGGCCGTTGGCGATCAGGGTGCTGCCGGACGAGACGATGTCGAAGATGGCATCGGCGATTCCCACGGCCGGGGCGATTTCCACCGATCCGGTGATTTCCTCGATGATGGCGTCGATCTTGGTGTTCTTGAGGAACTTCCGGAGGATGTTCGGGTAGGAGGTGGCGATGCGGCGGCCGGAGAACCACTCCGGTCCCTCGTAGGTCTCTCCCTTGGGGATGGCGAGGCTCAGACGGCAGCCGCCGAAGCCCAGCCGGCAAAGGACATCGACCTGGGCTCCCTTTTCTTCCACCTCGTTGAGTCCCACGATGCCGAGGGCGGCCGTCCCGCCGGCGACGACCCCGGGAATGTCGTCGTCCCGGAGATAGAGGGCCTCGATGGGGAAGGTCTGGGAACGGGAAAGGAGTTTCCGCTTGGGCGCATCGACTTCGATGCCGATGTCCTGGAGGAGGGTCAGGCTCTCTTCGTTGAGCCGCCCCTTGGATTGGATGGCGATCCTGAGCATGGGTTGATTCTATTTGTCGTTCGTTTCATTTTAAAATAAAAAAGCCCGCCTCGGGGAGGGCAGGTCTTCATTCGGGTATGTACTGCAGAATTGCGACAATAACGAAACCGCCCTATCTAGGAGATACGGTGGTGATGATGGAGGATGTTCGCGCTGCGCTTCATACTTTTGCAAAGGTAGCAATTTATCCTGAGCGTGCAAACGTTCGGGTAAAACTTTTTAAAATATTTGTTTTGAGAGGGTGTTTGATTTATCGTTACGCGATATTAACAAAAATGTTTCCGTCTATAACTTATTTGTTTTATTTATTGATATAAAGCAATAACTGAAAATAGTAAAAGAAATGCGCAGAATCGGACGAATTGGAAAGGAAATGAAAGGAAATTCGCGGAAAATAGTTACCTTTGAAAGATGAAACCGGACATCGTGATCGCTGATTTTTCGGGAGCGCTGGAGGCGCAGGGATTCCTGTCCTTTCTGGATGGAAAGGGCCTTCCTTTCCGCCGGGTCGGGATGGAGGATATCGAGGGTACGGGATGCTACTGCGACCCGGAAGCGGAGGAGGAAATCCGCCGTCGCCTGGAACCCTTCCGTGCGGCGCGGATCCGTTGGATCGACAGCG
>Ga0310697_10007621_pt1 | contig 10174 bp, 8 predicted proteins | sample 172DNAGHGlowgp2_FD_203883 | JGI IMG/M metagenome (GOLD analysis project Ga0310697, IMG submission 203883) | Sheep rumen microbial communities from Palmerston North, Manawatu-Wanganui, New Zealand - 1728 DNA GHGlow gp2 (v2) (version 2) | ecosystem: Host-associated > Mammals > Digestive system >...
TTCTTTGTCTACCATTTGCTCTCCTCTATTTAGTTTCTGTTGGTCTTGCAGCTATATGATTGAATTTTGGTTTATAAGTAATCATCATAGCTTGTTCAGCGTAAGTTAAGAGTTCTTTAAACTCATACTCATTATCTAATCTAGGTACTACAAATAAAGTTTTATAACTTAAATCTTTAAGTCTATATTTATTTGCCATTTCGTAGTACTTAAATTCTACTTTTTTCTTTTTTATCTTGGAAAGATTAACTCTTCTTTTCCAAATTCTAATTCCTCTAAGTTGCCATTGAGCTTTCTTAAAGTTTTCTTGATGTTGATGAATTCTATTAGTGATATTAGTGCTTTGTCCTACATATAAGCAAGTAGAACCAGCAAAAATGCCATATATACCACTAGTACTAGAGATTCTTTTTTGAAATCTAGACTGATAACGTCTATCAAGTTTAGTTAATCTCTCAAGATATGGATATAAAAAATGACGCACTCCTATTTTCTTACCTAATCGATCTTTGCCATTCTTAACTACATATAAAGGTGTTTTTAAAGCTAAACATTTTTGACACTGTCTACCTATAAATGTAGTTTTTCCATGAATCGGACAGGTTGATTGATATTTAGTGCCTCTATGCTCGTAACAGACTACATAATTACCTGTTACTTTTTTACCACAGACTGCGCACTTCATATATCTTATTCCTCCTGAGTTTTATTCTCCTCTTCTTTATCTTCTCTAACAATTTTAGATAAATTATTAATTGTACAGTTTTTATTCTTAAGATTATTAGCAGCTATTTCTTGAACTTGTGCCCATTCTTCCTCAGTTCTTTCTTCATAAAGAATGTCATCATTAGAAATCTGATGTAAAATAACATCATCAATGACATCTTCCCAGTCCCAAGTAGAGATAAGAACATGTTTATCATTTAATACATAATAAGATGTAACTGTTGATTCTCCTACTACGTATTCATCGGTGTGTTTAACTTTTGCAAAAGCATCTTTCTTATAAGATGTTCTAGTAATAGTTAAATAACCACCTTCAGATCTAATAGATATATCACATTTAACTGTGACTCTCTTCATAATGTTTTGATTTAAATCTATATCTAAAATATTGAAAGCTATTTTCTTTATTTCTTCCTTGACTTCGTTTACAGTTTTGTAAGAATGAATAAGCTTTTCTTGATCTCTAAAATTAGAATAAACTGCATAATACTGAGTGTCATGCAGTTTTTCATTAAGTTCTCTTAGTTCAGCTTCCTCTCTTTCTTTTCTTCTTTCTTCCACAGCAATAGTATGTGATTCAGCCACTTCTGAAATATATAATTGAGCTGTAGTAAAATAATCATCTTTATTTTTAATCTTAAAAGTACGTTCTATATCATTATCATAATTAAGAGTACATTTTGAACCATTAAACTTAATATGTGCTCTATCACATACAAAAGTAGCGAAACCATCTGAAGACATAGCTCTACTAACACTTATTGATACAACATAAAATGTTTCTCCACTAGCAGTAATTATTCTTCTAATATATTTACTGCCAATGTTATCAATCACAATGTCCATGTTTCACCTCTTTTAGAAAATGAAGGATGCAGCGATTAAACTGCATCCCTCTTTATTATTTTTCTTGAGTTTGAATAGCACCTCTATAGACTTGAGGTAAATACTCATACATCATACCAAGATGATTGCAGGTGTGAATACCAGTAATCTTCTTTAGTCTAGTACAGAAGTGCATAATCTTGTCAATATCAGTAGTCTTACAATTAAAATCTTCATCAAAGAGACTTTCTTTTTCTTCCTGTACAGTCATATTGAGTCTCCTTTCTTTTAATTGTTCTCTTATTAACCATAATGCACCTCCACTATTCTGTTATAGTAACAGTTTGATTGCATGTATGACCTGCGCCATCAGACCATACCATAGTAAAGGTACCTACAGCTAATTGTTCAGTAATACCAGGACCGCTAATAGGTTGAGCCATTCCTGAACCATTTCGATATTCTACATTACTTGCACATCTTTGAAGTATTCCATTAACGCCTTCATTAATAGAAACAGTTACTGAACTAGCAGTGAATACAAACTCTCCGCTAGAACTACTGCCTCCACCACCGCCAGAGCTTCCACCACCTCCGCCACCGGAGCTTGGAGCAGAAGTAGGTTGAGGTTTTGGAGTAGGAGTAGGAGTTGGAGTAGGTGTAGGTGTCGGAGTAGGAGTTGGAGTATTTACAACGATATTAAGATCAGCTGTAACACTATTTCCTGCTTCATCCGTAACAATATAAGGAATAACTACACTGCCAGTCAAAGGTGTATCAGGGAAATCTATTCTAAGATTTTCAGTACTAGAATAGTTATCAGAAACAACAAATATATAATCACCTGGATTAAAATTATTGAATTCAGGATCACCTTCAATTAAAGTTCTACTATAAGAATCTGTAGCTCTATCATAAGTAACTGAATATATTTCATCTTCACCCTCAACAAAAACAAGTTCAGGTGGAGTTGTATCAACTACATGTACAGTTAATACAGAAACATTTGATTTAATGAGATTTGAACTAGTATAAGTAACTGTATAGTCACCAACAATACTAGTATCTACATTACTATCAAATATGTACATATAATCGAATTTATTAGGATCATTTACTGTTTCTCTTGCCCAAGTAAATGTTCTTCTACCAGAAGTTGTAATAATATACTCATTAGGATCAAATTCACTAAAAACTTCTACTGTAACATCATCTTCTTTTAAAATAACTGTTGGATTAACAATTAAATCATACGTATATGATCTAAAGTAAATAGCCAATACTGCACCAATACATAGTACAACAATTAAACCAATAAGAAGTACTTTAGCAACTTTACTTACATGAACTTCACCAAGAGTAATGTCTGCTTCACCAACATAGTTCCACTCCATTACTTCAAGTTTCTTTTTCTTAGGATCTTCATCTGGTAAAATATCAATATCTTGAATTGCTAATTTTACTTCATTCTTATTTAGAGGCTTATTCTCAAGAACTTCTTCTTTCTTTTCTCCAGAATTATCCTCAAGATTTTCATTAATCTTAGGTTTCTCTTTCTTATTAAAACTTGGTATTTTCATAACTTTCCTCCCGTAAATATTAAGACGATTAGTCCAATATCTATTACGAGGATAATAATATCAAGAATAGTATTAGCTAATCCACCAGTTTGACAAGTAATAATAAATTTAACTCGTTTCCAAAGTTGATTTCCTATAGGAATAGGCCATAAAATAGGCACACCAGTATCTGCAAAGCAATCTTCTATACAGTGAAATAAATAACCCATTCCAATACACATACCTAATATTCTTAGATGTGAAAAATCAATAATAAAAGTATAAATTATCATTAATACAGGTAATATATAATTCAAAAGTTTAGGTAATCTAAATTTAGCAATTATCTTACTTAAAATCATATTACTACCTACAAGAATTGCCATAAAGATTAAGATAATGAAGAAAATCAATATAGCATTAGTTTGTAGCCAAACAGTGAAATTAGGTGCAGTTTGTATACTTTTAAAAACTGTCATTTCACCTTCAGACATTCCGAAGTAGAATAAACAAAATATTCCACCACCTGCTAATAAAGTATGCCAGAAATATCTGTGCTGAGTAGGTGGCATTCTGTCTCCTCTACCATGTAACAAAGTCCAAAATATTGAACTTATAGATTGCATAAAGGTGGTGCAAATACTACCCATAGGCCCTAAAGTAGAACCTGCGGAAGATTGTGCATTATCCAAATCAGGTAATAATGCACCACCTACCATCGCAATTATACCAACTATAAAGAATAATATCTCTGTTTTCATTATTCCTATAGTTTTTTGGAAAAAATCCACAGGAATCAACATGCAAATACAAAAAAGCATGAGGCTCAGTAATGCGTGGGTCTTTCCCATGAATCCTTTCACAAATTTCATTATCTTAAATTCCTTTCAAATTATTCGTAGTCGTCAGGGTTGTTACGACTAAAGAAACCCTTTTTCTTAGGTTTTGCATCTTCACTAGCAGCATTCATAATGTCAGGTCTAGACGCAGCAGGACTCTGAGGTTGTGCTTGAGGTTTACCCTTATCAGCAGTCATTCTGTTCTCATCATGAACGAATTGATCTCTGGTAATAGGTGTTCCAGGAGCAACTCCAGGAGCAGGAGCACCATCGACTACAGTTGCTTCACTAGCAGTTTTCTTCATCTTTTCGTGCTTTTGTTTCTGATATGCATCAGAAGCCTGTTTAGCTGCAGCAGCAATAGCTGCTTGATCTGTAGTACCAGATTGTTTTGCTGCGAGAATAGCACTAACCGCACTATTAGCATTTTGAGCATTCTGAACAGAAATATCTGCAGCACCTACACGAGCAATAGCTCTACCAGACTCAGTAACTGTAGCTGCAACAGAAGTAGCAGCTGTACCAACAGCACCGACCACCTCAGCATTCATATTAGAAATACCAGCTACAACCTTAGCACTGCCATTAGCGATACCTCTAACTATACCCTTTTCATCTTTTACTTCTTCTGCTACAGCAGCTTTCATATCAGCATTCTTTTCTCTAACATTTCCAGCATATTCTGTAGTAGCTACGTAAGCACTATTATTATTCCTATCAAAACTATTCTGCATTACAGTAGCCTTAGTAACAGCTTCCATAAGATTCTTAGAATCATCAAGAGTATCTACAGCGATTCCTGCTTCAATTTCTTGTAGCATTAAGTTAGATGCATTAGCTGTAGCAACTGCTTTTTCATTAACTACCTTAGGTGCACCAATTCTAGCGCCATCAAGTTTAACGTTTGCTTGTTTATTAGCTTCTTTATTAAGTTCTTTAATAGCATCAGTTAATACTTCTTTATTAGACTCTTGAACTTCAGCCTTAATTGCCTGTGCTAATGTATTACCACTAGCCAGCTTATCAGAAAGACCTTGTTTTTGTTTATCATTAAGAGACTCGGTAGTTTCAATAGTTTGTTTAGTTAATGCTAAGTTAACTTTAGACTGTTGTTCATTTACGGTATTATTAAGCTCAGATAATTTCTTATCATACTTTTCCATAACCTGATTATATTTAGCATCAACAGCTGCAGCATCATTAGCTTCGCCTAAAGCAGCTAATTCTGCCTTCATTTGAGCCTTATAAGCTTCCATGTTAGCTTCAATATTAGCTTTAGATTGTGCAAGAGCTTCAAACTGTGCTTCTGCAGTCTTACGTGCTACTTCTGCCTGCTTAGCTTCAGCGGACCATTGTGAAGCATCATTCCTTAACTCTTCAGCACGTTCATTAAGAGCATTCTGCATAGTTTGTTCTTGATTACTCATACTATCAAGTACACTATTAACTGCATTTTCCTTATTTTCAAGTTCTTCTTGAGCCGTTGCAGCTCTAGCTTTCTTTTGATCCTTCATAGATTCCATAGTAATCTTAGTGAATCCCTTTTTCTGACTTGCACTTGCAGTAGAATCTGCAGCCATTCTAAGTAATTTAGACTTAAGACCACCTGCTTGATCAGGATGAGCTGCATCATAAGCAGCTGATTTATTAGCAAGGAATTCATGAGGTTTTCTACTAAGTGCTGTTTCCATTGAACGTTTAGCATCTTTAACAATGCTACCAGAACTCATTACACTATTTTCAATACCAGTAGTGAAAGACTTAATTCTTTCATTAAGTGCTGCATTAAACTTCCAAAGCAATAATAACAAGAAGAAAGTAATAATAAGTCTAAATAAACTAGGACTAATTATTATTGAGGTTCCATAGATAATAGCATCAAACATAAGACTGTGGACAGTTATTTCTATAAAACTAACTAAAATTACTGCCATTAAATCTCTACCAGTATTAACTAATCTCTTTTTACCAGTAAACATTAATGGACCTGCAATAGCCATACCTAATAATGCTATAAACATTTTTATTTTGGCCATAAGAATATCTTTAGTATATCTCCAAAGACATAAGAACAATACTATCATAATGGCTGTAAATATTACCATTCTTAACCAACCTGCTCCAGTATCTGGACTTGCTAGGTGAGTAGTCATATTTAATAGTAATGACTTAACATCATTATTAGTTGAGTTATTATTATAAGTATCTTGCATCCAAGTAACAAAATTTGTTAATTTTCGTTCAGCAGATACTGGGCTAGTACTAGGTACAATTTTATTATTGTGTGTCTTATAAGAAGCACCAGAATTAGCATACCAGAAATAATAACCAATATTATTACCAAAATCTTCTTCAAAAGTTACACTAGAATCAAATAAATCATTTCCTTGTAATAATAAACTAGTATCAGTAGTACCAAAATTATCTATATTAAGATCTTCAACATCCATTACACCAAATTGAGTACAGATCTGCATATCAACAAAACACTTATTGATAAGACTCATTTCTTGAATTTGTACTACTTGGCTTGAATAAAGTTCATCATCTACATCAGTAATAAACACTGAACCAGATTGAGAACCTGCTGTAGCTGCACCTGCTATATTATAAAGTACTTCATTAGAAAGATTTGCTATAGTAGAACCCAAATCAGTAATTCTTCCAGCTAAACAAGCACCAGTAATAATAAGTCCTACAAATACTGGAACAAGTAAATCTTTCCAACCCATTTTCTTTTGGCCGCCTTTAGCATAAGCAATAGCCATACCTGCAACAGATACAATAAACATTAAGATACAGAAACCAGCAAATATAGATAATGTTCCAGTTTCAGGATCACCAATAAAAGATTTAGTAATTACATCAGATAATTCTTCTAATCCTAAAGCTTCTAATATAGTAAGCATATCTATATTTTTAGCTACTACTAACAATCCAACTAACTTATTACCTAAGCCAGCAAAGAAAAGTTGAATAGTATAGAAAATATTACCTATCCAAAACCAAATTTTACCTGAAGTAATAGATAATGCATACAAACGTAAAGATACAATATTATCTTCACTATTTACTGCTTCTAATTGAGAAACATCTACTGGAGAACCAGCTTCTACGCCTGTATCTCCCCAATATTGAGTATCTGCTAATGAAGTATCTTCATAATAAGAATTATATCCACTCCATCCTTCAGCTCTTTCCTCATCATCGAAAGTTTCTTCATAAGGAACTTCTCCTAAAAACTGTACTAAACCATTATCAGTACCATATAATATATCAAATCCAACTTTACTAATTTTAGAAGCATCAAGCGGATTTTCAGTGTCATTTAATCTACTATAAGGATATGTATCATTTGAATTAGCAGCAATACTAGTATGTTCACCTGTCCATACTGCATTTTGTTTAGATAATCCTAAAGCATAAGAAATACCAAAGCTAGAGATAATTATAATGCAGGCCAAAAGCAGCACAATGGGGTATGCTGCTTTTAACTTTATATGTAACTTTTGCATAATTTTCTCTCTCCTTTTTATTCTAATGATTCATAATATTCTAAACTAACACACCTCATAAAGTCATGAGTAACATACGCATCATATAAAACTACTGCTGTATCTGTTACAGTTACTCCATCTGGATCTGTAAACTCAAATTGAATATATACTTGTTCATCATTAGAAGAATCCAAAATAGTTGCACTTACAACAGTATCATTTGGATGATCTACTTCAACGAAATCATAATAAACCAATTCATTCATTCGAGTTCGTGTAGCATTTTGTTCATCAGACAATAATTCTGTATGATTATAAACATATCCTTGACTTTGTACTTCATAAGTTTCTTCTATAGTTTCAACTGTAGTGGTAAATGTACCATTATCAGCATAAGCATGCTCATCTAAAGTAGTTTCTTCAGTAGAAGCAGACATATTTCTGAATATAAATATGCCTATCATTGCTCCTACGAAAATAACTAATATACTAACTAATAAAATAATTTGTTTCTTTGTCATAAGTTACTTACCCCAACATATCTTCTTCTACAACTGGTGTTTGATCTGGAGGATATATTCTAAATACTTCACATATTCCACCAGGAAGACCTTCATGATAAACACATCCAGACTCGTATCCTTTAGCTTCAGCACATTCAGGTTCACCATCACCATCTATATCTCCAAGATAAACAAGCACGTGATGGCTAGTATATCCATAGTCACTTGAAGTAAGAATAAAATCTCCTGGTTGCATTTCTTCAAGTGGTATTGCTACACCAGAATTACCATACATACTATCAGTACCATGTGGTAATTGTATTACATCATTACTAGCATATATTGCACAACAACATACTAATCCTGAACAATCATAATTATCAAGTATTATACCTTGTGGAACATCTGTATGCCATCTACCACTTTGATCTCCAGCCCCTCTAAAGCCGTCTGTAGTATGTCCATTATGTTTATACCAAAGATAACCAACAATACGACCTCTAGAATCTCTATCTTCCATAACATTGATAGCATATTCTACAATAGCATCAGCATAAGGAGAAGATGGAGCACCGGACATAGTCATTCTTCTAGATATAAGCATTCCATCATAACCACTATCAAATGAGTATTGACCTAAAGATCCACTCATAGTAGGCTTACCATTATTAATGAAAGTAGGATTTATTTCATAATAACCTAAAATTCCATTACCTGTTTCTAACATTTCTTGAGTTATTCCACTACTATTAAAATTAGCAGAATTAACAGGCCCCTCAAATCCACCTGCCATACCTCTAGCAGGATCTATACACATAAATCCACCTTGAGATGGATCAAATCCAGTAAGAAGAATTGCACTATCTGCAGTAACAACTACAATTCCTTCTGGATGAGTTTTATAACCTCTATTACCTTGGAGAAGATCTACTAAATCTACTAAATCTTCCCACATTTCATTACTAGTAGCACTATGCCATTCTACTCGAACGGTACCGCCTCGCCACCACTTATTAGGATTAATAGAAAAATCTAAATTTTCAGTAGGAACATACCAGGTACAATCTTCAGGAGCACTTAAATCCCATACCCAATTAGTATTAGTTGTTTGATTAGTATAAGCAGATACTTTATTTTCGAAATTTAAAGAGGCATCTCTAACATAACCCCAAGTTGCATCAGTATAACCTTCTAGCCCTTGACTTGCTGCAAAGTTTCTAGCACCTAAAGTAGATGATGCTCTATTAGCGCTATCAAAACTATATATATCAGATGTTTCATAAGTACCACCTATAATATAATTTCTAGCATTATTTCCACCGTTATCATAACGTATAACTGTTGCAGGCATTATAGGATATTGTCCATCGGCACCCCAAAGACAATCATAATAATTTAAATCATTCATACAACAAATTCTTAAGATCATATTCTGAATCGAACATGCCTTTTCCATTTCTACTGTATTAGACTCACGAGTACCGCAGTCCATAACAATATAGTGACCATTTAAATTTTCAAGCACAAAACTATCTTGATTAGTTTTACAATACTGCTGATAATATTCAAGATCTTTAGTATAGTCATCAGGCTCAAATTCACAATAAAAATGTGGAGTTGGACCAAATGCTTGAGTTAAACTAACTAAAAAGATACAAATAGTTCCACCAACTGTCAGGATAAGTGAGACTATAGCTATAACCTTTATATTATTCATAATAAAAGTTACTATGGTCTTGATATTTTCAATGAACTTTTTGGTTTTCTCGTAAATTTTGGAGTTTTTAATTTTTCCTCCAACTTTATTACCTGCTTTACCTAAAAGATAATTAAGCTTTTCTTTATTAGTCTTTTTATCTTTTAGTTCTGATAAAGTATCTTTTGCTCCTCTATAAGCTTGAACAGCCTTATTATTATCAACATCAGCATGAAACTGGTCTGATACAGCGTCAATAGTATTCTCTTTAATAGAACGCTTGGCTTTTTGAGAAACATTGTGAGCAGTATTTTTACTCCATTCTTTCCAGTCCATACCTGTACCTCATTTTTGTAAGTTTCTTATCGAAATAATTACTTATTTCTCATTGCGTCTAAAATAGTTTCTTTATCCTTCTTAGAAAGACCATTAGACAAACTAGTGATATAATTCTTAATGTCCTTCTCAGTTGCCTTAATAGAAAACTGAGTATCACTATCGTCCATCTTTCCGGAAATGTCTACAAAAT
>Ga0310697_10007623_pt1 | contig 10173 bp, 9 predicted proteins | sample 172DNAGHGlowgp2_FD_203883 | JGI IMG/M metagenome (GOLD analysis project Ga0310697, IMG submission 203883) | Sheep rumen microbial communities from Palmerston North, Manawatu-Wanganui, New Zealand - 1728 DNA GHGlow gp2 (v2) (version 2) | ecosystem: Host-associated > Mammals > Digestive system >...
TTATATCATTAAAGCCTATAAAAATCAATAGAAATACCCTAATTAAAAAATAAAAATTGCCCTATTTTTCACATAAAAAAAAGAGTTGTTATTCAATCAAATAACAACTCTTATAAATCACTTTTTTATGGTATTATTTGTTGCATTCTTCCATATACCAAACCAACCCATGTAGTTGATCCTGGACAGAATCTTGTCTTCATTGCTTCAAGAGTCTTTCCGTAATAACAAGATCCTCCTTCTGTTAAATATCTATCATGTAATGTTCTTGCTGCAACTTCCATTCCTTCTTCTAATGATGAATATCTAATTAATCCACCCTTAGACATCAAACTTATATAATTGTGAGTATTTCTATGATTTTGTGCTATATTCCAGCCAGATTCTGCAGAGATTAATCCACAGAAAAATACTTCATTTAATGAATACTTTTCACACATATCATAAATTAATCCAGCATTCTCTTCAAAGAATCCTGATGTATCAGCTTTAACTCCAGCCATTAATGTAATAAAATCTTCTCTAGATAGACCTGTTCTTACTGTTAAATCCATGTCTCTAGATATTTTAACATCTTCAATTTTTACAGTAGGTACTTCTTCTACAACTTCCTCGATAACTTCTTCTTGTACTTCTTCAACAGGAATTGCTTCAACTTCATCCAACACTTCTTCTATTGGCATCTCTTGTTCTAAAGCACCCGTTTCTTCTTCAAGACTTACTTCTCTTTCTGGTTGAGTAGTAGATCTTGATGTAACTGTTTGAACCGGTGTTAATTCCACAACTATAGGTTCAATATTTTCTTCCTCAACTGTTGTCTCTTCAGCTACACTTACTCGATCCCCGTGCACTCCTGCACCAGAAGTAGCATATTTTTTATCATTAGAATTTACTGTTTTGTTTATAAGTACTATTCCTATAACAACCGCACTAATAATAGCTACAGCCAAGATTAGTGTAGAAAGTCTAATAGATAATAATACTCTTCTATTTCTTTCCATATAAATCCTCTTCCTTTTTTAACAACTATGCGTATTATACAACATATTTAATAAAATAGCAATTTCAAACAGATGTCATCTTAATTACCATTTTATTTCATGATATCTTTTAATTTTGCTAATGTGTTTAATGCATCAATTGGAGTTAATTCATTGACATTAATCTTATCAAGTTCATGAGAAATATCAGCTAGTTTCAAATTAAATAAATCATATTGTCCTGCTACTTGTTTTCTATCTTCTTTCTCTTCTTTTACCTTAACTCCGCCTTTTTCCAAAGATCTTAATATCTTATTTGCTCTAGATACTACAGTAGTTGGAACACCTGCTAGTTTTGCTACATGAATACCATAAGATTCATCTGTTCCACCTTCAAGTATCTTTCTTAAAAATATTACATCTTCACCTTTCTCTTTAACTGCAACTTGAAAATTCTTTATTCCTTCAGTCTTTTCTTCAAGTTGAAGTAATTCATGGTAATGAGTTGCAAACAATGTCTTACAACCAATTTTATCTTTATCAGCTATATATTCAGCTACAGCCCATGCAATAGATAGTCCATCATATGTTGAAGTTCCTCTACCTATTTCATCCAAAATAACTAAACTTCTAGGAGTAGCTTCTTTTAAGATATTAGCAACTTCATTCATTTCAACCATGAATGTACTCTGTCCACTGCTTAAATCGTCTGAAGCACCAACTCTAGTAAATATCTTATCTACTATGCCAATTCTTGCACTTTCTGCTGGAACAAAACTTCCTATTTGAGCCATAAGTACAATTATCGCAACTTGTCTCATATATGTTGATTTTCCGGCCATATTAGGTCCAGTGATTATTGCTATACGAGTTTTATTGCAATCTAAATATGTATCATTCTCAACAAAACTTCCACTATCAATCATTTTTTCAATAACAGGATGACGTCCACCTTTAATGTCAATTACATCACTATTATCAATTTCTGGTCTAACATAATTGTTGTTGTCAGCCACAATGGCTAAACTTGATAAACAATCTATAGTTGCAACAACACTCGCTGTTAGTTGTAGTCTTTCAATATTTTTTGCTATTTCTTGTCTAATCTGAGTAAACAATTCATACTCAAGAGTAACAACTCTCTCTTCAGAACCTAAAATCTTATCTTCCATCTGTTTTAGTTCTTCAGTAACATATCTTTCAGCTCCTGTAAGAGTTTGTTTTCTAACATATCTATCTAATGGAACTTGTTTTAAGAAAGATTTTGTAACTTCGATATAGTAACCAAAAACTTTAGTATATCCAACTTTTAAATTCTTGATACCAGTCTTTTCTCTTTCTTTTGCTTCAAGATCAATAATCCAATTCTTACCTTCAACAGAAGCTTTTCTATATTCATCAACTTGATCATTAAAACCAGTTTTAATGATTCCACCTTCTTTTACACTAATTGGTGGTTCATCTACAATAGAGGCTTCAAGAAGTTCATAAATATCTTCCAAAGTATCTAACTTACTTGTCAATTCTTTTAAATATTTACTTTCAGCATTTTTTAATACTTCTTTTAATTCAGGAAGGTTACTGATTGAATTCTTTAAAGAAATCATATCTCTAGCATTTGCATTACCATAAGATATCTTTCCAGCTAATCTTTCGATATCATATACCTTTTTTAAGATTTCTCCGATATCTCCTCTAAGCATCAAATTATCTTTTAGTTCGCCAACCGCTTCAGATCTATTTGATATTTGTTCAACATCTAGAAGTGGATCATTAATCCATCTTCTTAGAAGTCTTCCTCCCATTGATGTTGAAGTTTTATCTAGAACCCATATCAATGTTCCTCTCTTTGACCTATCACGCATTCTTTCTGTTAACTCTAAGCTTCTTCTAGCATTAATATCCAAAGCCATATATTTTTTCACTTCATATACTTGAATTCTATTAATGTGCTCAAGTTTAACTTTTTGTGTTTCAGTAAAATAATTTAATAATCCAGTAATTGCGCTTGCAACTAGCTCTTCATTATTAAAACTATCTTTCTTTTGATCATAACTATTTACAATTGTGTATAGATTAAATAATTCTTCTTCATTATACTCAAAGTTTTTATCGTCTCTAATCGTAACAAAAGTATTGTTTCTATCTTGTAAAATCTTTATTTCTTTTTCTGAATTGCCCATTTCAGTATTTACAACTAATTCGGCTGGTAAATATCTTGCATATTCATCTAGTAATTTTTCAAAATTATTAGATTCTAATCTAATTTGTGTTGCGTAAAAATCTCCTGTACTAATATCACAAATAGCTATTCCATAATAAATTCCTTTTTTGAATATACTCATTAAGTAATTATTCTTTTTTTCTTCAAGCATATTAGTTTCAATTACTGTACCTGGAGTTACAACTCTTATTACATCTCTTTTTACAATACCTTTTGCTGTCTTTGGATCTTCTAGTTGTTCACATATTGCAACTTTGAAACCTTTTGCAATAAGTCTTGAAACATATATATCAACAGCATGAAATGGAACTCCACACATTGGAGCCTTTTCATCTAAACCACAAGCTCTACCTGTTAGTGTTATTTCTAGTTCTCTTGATGCTACAATAGCATCATCGAAGAACATTTCGTAGAAATCACCTAATCTATAGAACAAAATACAGTCTTCGTATTGCTTTTTAGTTTCCATATAATTTTGCATCATCGGTGATAATTCTGCCATTTAACTTTAACTTCCTTTACTTTAATTCTTCAATGTTAATCTCATCATTTTCTAGGTCAAATACTTCAACATTCTCAATAATAATATTTAGAATTCTATCCTTCAAACCATTATTTATAAAGAATTCTAATTTCTTAGATAAATAATCTGGTTTATAAGTAAGTATCTCACCTCTATCTTGAATAATTATTTTAACAGTATCTATGTTTGGATACAAGATGCCAATTAATTTTATATTCTTTTCTAAATCTTCATTGTTCATAGTCAAGAATTCTGGAGTTAGCTCTAAAGCTTCTACAAACTCCTCTTGATTTAAATATTTTTGAAGTGTTTCAACATTTCTTTTTATAGTATCTAAATCTACCGTAACAAAAGTTAAATCTTCTTCAATAATGTTAAGAATAACATTTGGATTTAGTCCAATTGAAATTAAAAAGTCTATTTTTTCTTGTATTGATTTTTTATCAAGTTCGTTATTAGCATATAATAAAACATTCTCAATTCCATCTTGATCAAATCCAAGTTTCTTTAAATACTCTTCTAAATTTGCTTCTTTATCCATTATCTTCTCCTTAAATAATTTCTCCAAGCAAGTACCATTTATGAGCCTCTGTTATCTTTACTGATACAAATTCTCCAACATTTTTTGTTTCTTTAGGTTTAAATATTACTACTTTATTAGTATCAGTTCTTCCCTCAAGCATTTCTTTATTATTCTTGCTTGGTCCTTCTATCAATAATTTTTGAACTGTATTAATATACTTCTCATTATTTTCGTCAACTTTAGATTCATATAGTTCTTTCATTTTATCAAAACGTTTATGTTTAATTTCTTCTGGAATTTGATCTGGTCTTTCAGCACCTCTTGTTCCTTCTCTCATAGAATATATAAACATATAAGCCTGTTCAAAATTAACTTTTCTCATAACATCTAAAGTATCTTCAAACTCTTCATCAGTTTCACCAGGAAATCCCACTATAATATCTGTTGAAAAAACAACATTTGGTATTCTTTGCTTCATCTTATCAACAAGAGCTAAATATTGTTCTTTCGTATATCTTCTATTCATTTCTTTTAACACTTTAGTGTTACCTGATTGAAGTGGTAAATGAATAATCTTACATATTTTTTCATTATTTGCAATTGCTTCTATTACATCATCTGAGAAATCTTTTGGATGTGGTGATGTAAATCTTACTCTTTCAATACCATCTATTTTACATATCTCATTTAAAAGATCTGCAAAATTCTTTATAACATCATTACCCTTGTATGAGTTTACATTTTGTCCTAAAAGAGTAATTTCTTTATAGCCTTCTTCGGCTAAAACTTTAATTTCTTCTAATATTCTTTCTGGCTCACGGCTTCTTTCTCTACCACGAACATATGGAACTATACAGAAAGAGCAAAAATTATTACATCCATACATTATTGTAACTAATGCTTTGTGTTTATCTGTTCTTTTTATTGGAAGACCTTCATATATTTCGCCATCTATATCAATTACATCTCTTACTTTCTTATAATTAAATAATGCTGTATACACGTCTTTTGGTAAATTCTGCATCGTATGTGTTCCAAAAACTATATCTACAAAAGGAAAACTCTTTTTGATTTTTTCCACCATGTTCTTTTCTTGCATCATGCAACCACCTATTGCAAGAATAACATTCTTCTTTTCCTTTAGTTTCTTAACTTCTCCTACTTTACCAAATAGTCTTTCTTCTGCATTTTCTCTTACACAACAAGTATTATAGACTATAAAGTCTGCTTCTTCCATTATATCAGTTTTACTATATCCCATTTTTTCTAGCATGCCAGATATCTTTTCAGAATCATTTTCGTTTAGCTGACATCCCATTGTCAAAATGAAATATTTATATTCTTTATCTTTTATTTTTTCATATATTTTTTCTATGAATTCTTCTTGATTTTCTTGCACTTCTCCAGTTCCTCCAATACCTAAGTATTTTATAACACTTTAGTCGTTTTTTCAAGCTAATTTTACAATGATATTACAATTTTAAAGTTGTATTAAATTCATTGTTTTTTGACAGATTTTTTTATATAATATTGTCGAGATTTTATAGAAAAATGGAGATTTTTGATATGAGTTTATATGACACATTATCTGTTCGTAAAGAAGCAACAGAAAAAGAGATTGCAGAAGCTTATAACAAGCTAATGTTAAAGTACGATCCAGAAAAATACAATGGTGACAAAGAATATGCTAAGAAAAGAATTAGTGATATTACTGATGCTTTTTTAATTCTATCTGACCCTATTGCTAGAAAAGAATATGATAGAAACAATTCTATGCACACTTCTCAACACATCGAAAAGGATGACATTTATAAGTCATATTATAAAAGGAATTATGGATCAGGTCAGCACGAACACAATGATAAATCTTTTGCTAATCAAAGATTTGCTGAAATGCAAAGATTTACAAATTCATTAGATGATTCAGATAATCCTATTAGTGATTATTATGAAAAAGATATAACTTTCGATGCAGGCTCAGATTCAAATTCTGATGCTATAAAAAGTGGTACTTCTGCACTAGAAATTGTATTAGTAATAGCACTAGTTTGCTTAATCCTATTTAAACTAATAGGTCCATATTTATAAAATTACAAAAGAAAAATTTAGGCTACATTAATAGCTACTTTAGGAGCCAATGATGAACTATTATGAAATATTAGGGGTAAAAAGAAATGCCTCTAATGACGAATTGAAAAAAGCATATAAGCAATTAGTTAAAAAATATCACCCTGACTTATACCCAGGTGATAAGTCTTTTGCTGAGCAAAAAACAAAGGACATCAACATTGCATACGAAACTCTTGTAGACTCTAGCAAGCGTGCTGCTTATGATGCAGAAGTTTTTCCAGTTCAAAATAGTTACAGTTATACCCCACCAAAGTATGATACTGCTCCTAACGATTACTATAGAAGACAATACGAAGAAAATATTAGAAATTCTTATCAAAGAGAATATAATTATAATGATTATGTAGCAGCATATCGAGCTGCAAAAAGAAAAGCAGCTGCACAGAATGCTGCTAAATATAGAAGTGATAATTATTCTAATGCATTATATAAAAAATTCAATACAATGAAGTCTACTACGAAAATATTCTTCATAATATTAATTGTAATATTATATGGTATTCTGATGATTGAAAACTTATTTAATTCAAATTATTCTAAGTTATATTTTACTCAACCAGTACAGCAAACTCAAACGAATACCGTGCTTAAACCTGAGTTTTATGAAAAATACTATGATACTAGTCCAAAAGCTAAAGAATTCGATATTAATGATTACTTTACAGAAGAAGAATTACACAAACTATATGAACAAAAATATTATACGATTTTCGACTCATATGAAGATTTCAGAGAAATGTTTAGTATTCACGTAAGGGATAACAATTACTTAAAAAGCACTAGATAGCATTTTTCCCTGTACAAATTCGAAAAAAGATTATATAATGATGAAAACAATTTACTTTAGGAGGTTTATATGAAAAAGTATAAAATAGCAATTGTGGGTGCTACAGGTTTAGTTGGAAGAAAAGTTATTGAAGTTCTTCAAGAACATAATTTACCAATTGAATCATGTGCTCTATTTGCAACAAAAAGATCTGCTGGAACTGACTTCTTTTTCAATGGAGAAAGACAAATAGTTAAAGCTATTGATGATGATTCATTTGAAAACGAAAATTTTGACTTTGCAATATTCTCAGCAGGAAGTGATGCTTCAAAGCATTTTGCTCCTATTGCAGCTGCAAATGGATGTATTGTAGTTGATAATAGTAGTGCTTTTAGAATGGACGATGATGTACCACTAGTTGTACCTGAAGTAAATCCTGAAGAAATATTAAATAATAAAGGAATTATAGCTAATCCAAACTGTTCAACTATCCAAGCAGTTATTCCTTTAAAAGCTTTAGATGATAAATATAAAATAAAGAGAATAGTTTTTTCTACTTATCAAGCTGTATCTGGTGCTGGTCAAGAAGGAATCAATGATTTAGAGAATGGATTGGCTGGTGAACCACCAAAGAAATTCCCTTATCCAATCGTTAACAATTGTCTTCCTCAAATAGACGTTTTTGATGAAAAGAATGGCTATACTAAAGAAGAAGAAAAAATGATAAATGAAACAAGAAAAATTCTTAAACGTCCTGACTTAAGAGTTACAGCTACAACAGTTAGAGTACCTGTTATTAACTCTCACAGTGAATCAATAAACGTAGAATTTGAAAACGAATTCAAATTAGAAGAATTAAAGAAAGTATTAGAAAATGCTCCAGGTGTAATTGTTCAAGATGATATTAGTAATTCTATATATCCTCTAGCAACAAATGCTACAGGTCATGATGAATCATTTGTTGGAAGAATAAGAAGAGACTTTTCAGTTGAATCTGGAATTAACTTCTGGTGCGTTGCTGATAACGTTAGAAAAGGTGCTGCTTCAAACGCTGTACAAATAGTTGAAAAATTAATTGAATTTGATCAACAAAAAGAATCTAAATAATGACTTTTTATATTAATAATCTAATATAGATAACAAAAAAATTCCTAAAACATTTCTGTTTTAGGAATTTTTCTATTTTTCAATTAAAATTGTTACAGGTCCATCATTTACTAAAGATACTTCCATGTGTGCACCAAATACGCCGGTCTCACATTCAATTCCATATTCTCTACATTTGTTTACAAAGTAATTATATAATGGCTCTGCTTTTTCTGGTCTAGCAGCTTCTGTAAAAGATGGTCTATTTCCACTACTTATAGCATCTCCATATAATGTAAATTGAGATATTATTAATAGTTTTCCACCAACATCCTTAAGAGCTAGATTCATTTTTTCATTCTCGTCTTCAAATACTCTTAGGTTACATAGTTTTCTAGCCATAAAATCGGCTTCAGCTTCAGTATCGTTATGTGTTATACCACAAAGAACCATAAATCCTTTATCTATTTTTCCAACTGTTTTCCCATCTACATCTACTTTTGCACTAGATACTCTTTGTATTACCAATCTCATAATTATTGATTATTTCCTTCTTCATTATTATTATTATTTTCAACTTCTTTAGCTTCTTCTGGTTCAGGCTTAACTTCAACATTCTCGATTTTAGGTTGTTGAACTCCACACTTTGGACAATACTCTGCCTTTAATTCCATTTCAGTTTGGCAGTTTACACATAATTTTATTCCTTTTAATGAACGAAGCTTATCATTTAATTTTGCTATTTCATCTTCTGACTTTCTTATTTCGTCACACTTAGCATTTACTTCATCACGTGATGCGTCTCTTCCTTCTTTCAATTCATCATAGACAAACTTTCCAATTTCCAAATAAAGTTTCTCTATCTTAGCTTTTTCATCACTAATTTTTCCTCTAACTTTTAGTTCTTCGCTAAGATTTGTTGTTTTCTCCTTTGCTGCTTGATATGTTTCTTCTGCTTTTTTTCCTAACTTATTAAAAAAGTCCATATTATCACTCCTTTACTCTTCTTTTAATGTTCTAGTCATTAATTGTTCAACTGCTTTTCTTGGTTCTAATCCTTCATATAGAACTGCATAAACAGCATTTACAATTGGCATTTCTATGTTTAATTGCTTAGAAAGCTTATAAGCTACTTCAATATTGTCTATTGATTCTATTGTCATACCTACTTGTCTTCTTGTTTCCTCAATAGAATATCCTTCACCAATTAATTTTCCTGCTTTTCTATTTCTACTATGCTCACTACCACAAGTAACTATCAAATCTCCAAGTCCAGATAAACCATAGAATGTTTTTTCATTTCCACCCATAGCTGTACCAAGTCTTGCAATTTCAACTAGTCCTCTTGTAAGAAGTGCTGCAAATGTATTATCACCTAAATGCAAACCTACTGCTGCACCAGCACAAAATGCAATTATATTTTTAAGCGCACCACCTAATTCTGCTCCTCTTACATCTGATGTAGTATACATTCTCATGCTAGGACTCTTAAACATATCTACTACTTTTTCCTTTACATCTTCATGTTTAGATGCAACAACCAATGCTGTAGGAACGTTAATAGATACTTCCTCTGCATGGCTAGGTCCTGTTAAAACACCTATTTTATTATTAGGAATTTCTTCTTCCATAATTTGATCTAATGTCTTACATGTTTCAGCTTCAAATCCCTTTGAGCACATTATTACCATTTGATCAGGTGTTAAAAATTCTTTATATTTAACTATATTTTCTCTTACAAATTTTGATGGTGTTACATGTAAAACTACTTCAGCTCCATCTAACACTTCTTTATAACTATTTGAGCAAACAACACCTTGAGGAAATCTTGCCTGAGGTAAAAATACACAACGTCCTTCATTGTTAATTAAATTCATTTCGTCAACATTAAATGACCATAGTTTAACTTCATTTCCTAATCTTGCTAAATAAATTCCTAAT
>Ga0310697_10007624_pt1 | contig 10172 bp, 9 predicted proteins | sample 172DNAGHGlowgp2_FD_203883 | JGI IMG/M metagenome (GOLD analysis project Ga0310697, IMG submission 203883) | Sheep rumen microbial communities from Palmerston North, Manawatu-Wanganui, New Zealand - 1728 DNA GHGlow gp2 (v2) (version 2) | ecosystem: Host-associated > Mammals > Digestive system >...
TTGGGATTGATATGAAAATAATTTCGTATTTTTGCAGAGAGAAAGAATAATAAAAGTATAGGTTTCCAAGAAAAGAAATGATTAATACACACGATATAAAGATACTGCAACAGCAACAGGAGGGACAGCAGTTTGACCGAAAGAGCTTCCGCATTGATGCCAAGACTTTGGCAGTGATAGTGGTGGCTTTTGCCAATGCAGATGGCGGCGATGTGGTGATAGGCATTGAAGATGATGGCAGAATCACTGGCATCAATGGAAATGATGACCACCTAAACGAGTTGCTGCGTGTACCTTTCGATTTCTGTTTGCCATCTGTGCCTGTAGAGGTACATTTTGTGGATTGTATCGATGAAGAAGGGAAAGCCAATAGGGTGCTGGTGATGCATGTAGAACCCAGTATGCGAGTGCATGCCAATCAGGCCGATGATGCTTTCTATCGTGTGGGCGACAAGTCGAAGAAATTGAATTTCGAGATGCGCATGCAGCTGTTCTATGCCAAGGGTGGCCGCTACTATGAGGATGAGCCTGTCTATGGCGCGACCATTGATGACATTGACCTCGACTATGTTGCCCAGCATTGCAGGAAGATTGGCTATGCGAAGGATGCAGAGACCTATCTACGTACCAACAAAGGGTATATTACGACAGTAAACGGAGTGGACAAAGTGTCGGGTGCAGCCATATTGCTGTTTGGCAAAGACCCGCAGAAGTTCTTCCAACGGGCACGTATCCGGATAGTACGCTATTTGGGTGATGAAGAACGTTTTGGCCGTGAGATGAATGTGGTGAAAGATGTATCGTTCGAGGGTCGTATCTTGGAGATGACACAAAAGGCAATCGCCTTTGTTGATACGCAAATCAAGGAATACACTTTCTTGGGTGAAGATGCCAGGTTTGTAACCATACCGCAATATCCCCCATTCTGCTGGACAGAATTGATAGTGAATGCCGTTGCCCACCGCGACTACAGCATCTTGGGTACCGACATCATGGTTAAGATATTCGACAACCATTATGTAGTGGAAAGCCCAGGAATCTTGCCTGGCATGGTGCGTATCGACAATATCCGACAGATGCATTTCTCGCGTAATCCCAAGATAGTCGAGTTTATGCGAGAATATAAACTGGTCAAAGAATTTGGCGAGGGTGTTGACCGTATGTTCCGCGAGATGGCCGAAGTCGGCAACCCTGCTCCTGAATATAAGCAGGTGGAGTTTATGGTCAAAGTGCGGCTTAATTCTGCATTACGTGATGAAAACGGAACAGAACAGAAAGGCGGGCAAGATAAAATTAGGGAGAAGGGAACACAGGAATCAGGAAGTGACCAGAAAAAAGACCAGAAATCGACGAAGTGGCCAGAAAAGTGGCCAGAAAAGTGGCCAGAAAAAGTTTGTCAAATCATTGATGCCTTAGAAAAGGATCAGTCTATTACAATAGCGAAATTAGAGACCCTATTAGGTCTAGGACATACAACGCTGAAAAAGATTCTGCGTGAAATGCAAAACGAGAACCTCATCCGCCGTGTGGGACCTGATAAGGGTGGACACTGGGAGGTGATAGTGCAAGATGAAAAAGAAGTGAAGCAATAAAAGCAAATGAATGAATTGACGAGTTTAATGAAAACAGAATTGAGAATAGAAAACACTGAAAAATAGATAGAAAAACCACCGCGCAAAAAGATTGCACATCGAAGGTGTAATTTTGCAGCCGAAATATGCAGATTCCGAACAGAAAAACGAGAAAAAGTCGTTTTTCTGTACGAGATTATTTTCCCCCTAAGAAAAACGAAGTGAGCTATTGTTACGTTATTGGAGGGGTATAATTGAAAAAGAGAAGCGGACAGCAAGCGGGATGAAGACGATTGTTATTAGATTCTTTGTCGATAGCTGATGCCAATACCTCTGGTTTATCCTACAATTTCCGTTTAGGACTTTTTTTTGTATTAATTGGAAAAAAAGTAGTATTTTTGCAATCACTTTCGAGAGATAGAAAGTGGTTGCAAGAAAAGCAGTGCAAGACTGTCCCGATATCGAAATTCGGCAAAATTTTAATGAAGGAGGACGGAGCATTTATGCTTTCGCTTGTTGTGTATGCTATAGGCTCACGCCTCGGCATATCTCCAGGCGTGAGATATGTTCCATTCAGACCGTTCCTTTATAGGTTTGCCGAAACCCCGATATCAACGGACATGAGTACATTACCTCATGCATTTTCTTTTTTATAGATTAACTTCCTAATGAAGGTTGAACAAAGAAGATTTGATAAAGTTTTCAAAGATAATAAACTAACGATACTATTATATGGGGTAATGAACAGGCATTTTGTTGGTGATTTTATTGCGCAAAAAGGTTGCACTTTATGGGTGTATTTTTGCAGCCGAAAACGAAAAAGGAAAAAGAGAAAAAATGAACAAGTGTCTATGCTATTCTAAAGAAAAGGGATTGTATAAATCCTATGTTGAGAAAGAACAATCGGAGAGCATCTTAATACAAGAGCATTCTGAGAGAGGATATCTATGCAAGAAGGCCAAGCAGCATGGAACTATTTTGGAACGCAGTATGGACATTTATGTAAATACCAATTTTGGCTATCCTACAAAGTCTTATTTCTTTTTCAGAATTGAAGTAAATGGTCAGAAAATCATAAATTTTAAAGAGAAAGACCGTCACCGTTTATTTACTAACCCTTTAGATGAGTTTCATGTCGAAATAGGAAATTGGGATGCGCTTTTCAATGGTATAATTAGCGTTTATAACAATTTGTATTTTTATTGCACAGAAAGGGATATAGAAGATTGTTTTAATATATTTGACCAATGGGGCGGGAATGGAAAATATCGTAGTACATCTATGGTGGGAGGCAACCTATCTTTAAAAACATCCAAATTGATTCAACTAATAGCAAAGATTAATCAATCCATATATAAGGACAATGCGTATGTGACTAGAAGATTAGTATTGTCATGTAAGAAACTAATCAATGTTGTTGGTATGAATTACGATGACATTGTCCAAATGAAAGAGGACGCTAAAATTCAACAAGCATTATCGTCACTACATAAAGTTCATGAATATTTAGAACAACACGATTCAATCCTTGGATTAATAGGAACTTACAGAGATTGTTTTCAGGAACTATACATTGCGCAAAAACCTTGCACTTTGGAGCAGTAATTTTGCAAACGAAAACGAGAGAGAATTGGTATGGCACTCTCCGAAAACAAAGCCGATGCCAAAAGACCTTTGAAACGATTGTCACAACACTGCACTCGGAATTAGATTGAGGGTGTCTGGTATGGCACCCTCACCACATACAGCCTGCTGTCATCGGCAGACGCATGGATTGCAATGTTATATTTTAACCTAAGTTGATACAGACTAAATTCCACTTCGTGGAATGAGTAATAATGGTGTAAGTTGTGACAATTGTAAAAAGGTAGACGAATAGTAATGAATAGGAGAAAAAGAGTTCTTTGACACAATTGCCGTCACACAGCACCTTGAATTAGAGGGATGGTTAGCCATCCCACACAAAGCCTGCTGCATCGGCAGGTTCATGCGGTTGCGCATGGTTTGCAATGTTAGTCATATTGAGAGAGAGATTATGGAGAAGGTGGAGAGTATTGTGATATTGATATTATTATTTATGATATTAGTTATTACATTGTGACTATTAGTATTAGGTATAGAGCATTTCTGAAGTAATGGGGGTGCAGTGTGACGGAGATTGTTTAAAGAGAGCAAAAAACGGGATTATAAGATGGCACAGAAACAGCACATAAACGGCAGAAAGAATAAGCAGAACCTCAAGAAAATCTTGGGTAAGGATAACATGCCCGAGAAAAAACGAGAATCAGACAACGCAATTGCGGATGATGCAGAGAATAATAAAAAAGAAGCTATGCCAGTTATTAAGCCTGTTGAAGGGATGGTGAGAGATAAGGCTCCTGTTCAAAATGGTTTTTCTTCCAATGAAAAGAAGGCTATGGACGAGAAAGAAAAGAATCTTATAATAGCCGAAATGTCTGACCGATGGCATACGATGGAAGAGGTGAAAGATTTGTGTGATGTGATAAATTTAGCATTACAAGTCCTATATGGAAAGGATGCTAAACAGTTACCCGTAGGATGGATAAAACACATGGCTCATAAAAGTCCCTATAGGTCGTTCATGATTCCCAAAAAGAAGAAAGGAAAGTTTAGAAAAATTGATGCTCCATGCAAAGAATTGAGGAATGTACAACGGGCATTAAACTTGGTGTTTCAATTGATATATACTCCTCACGAATCGGCCATGGGTTTTGTTCCCAAACGTTCTGTGGTGACAAATGCTCGGGTGCACCTTGGTCAAAAGTTTGTGTATAATATCGACTTGAAAGACTTCTTCCCATCCATAACATCCGGTAGGTTATACAAGCGGTTGTTGGTAAAACCATTCTGTATTAATGAAAAGGTGGCAAGTATCATTAGTGATCTTTGCTGTTACAAGGATGATTATGGAAAGAAGGTATTGCCGCAAGGAGCACCCACATCACCGACAATTACTAACTTCATTTGTGAGCGTCTTGATATGAAGTTAACCAAGCTTGCAAAATCGTATGGATTGAAATATACTAGATATGCTGACGATATTACTTTCAGCGGCATGAGTAATGTATTCTCTCCTAATGGAAAGTTCTGTACCTCATTGTCCAATATTATTGAAAACGAGGAGTCATTTAAGATAAACAAAGACAAGACCCGTTTATGCCATTGTGGGATGAGGCAGGAGGTGACGGGTCTGACTGTGAACAACAAGACAAATGTGTCGCGCAAATATATCAAACAACTTCGTGTTCTTATCCATAATTGGGAAGTGAAGGGATATGATAGGGCGCAAGCTATATTTGCTGAACATTACAAAGAAACAAATACGCGTCATCTCTTATCAAAGGGAGAACACCATATAGAAAACATTATTTCAGGCAAATTGATGTATTTGAAAATGGTGAAGGGTAATGGGGATGATACATACAAAGCATTGTCAATGCGTTTTGATAAACTTATTGAAGCACAATTCGGAGGGAAGTTGCCATCACCTATGATAGTCAAAGAAGACGGCAAAGTGGAATTGCTTCAAGAACTGACTAATCTGGTAAATCTAATAGAAACCAATACCCCAGAATAGGATGAATAATAAAGAAGCAATACTACAGACAATTGATAAAATAGCACATCTTGCCATGCAGCCAGAAAACAAATGGCTACAGCGTGAGTTGTTGGTTCGTTTTGGCGTAGTAGATGCTGAAATGACAAATTCTGACCATGAGTTAATAGAAAAAATAGAGAGGTATTTATCACTTGATAATAAGCTAGAACAAGTTACAAATACTATTGGATATGACTATATTGAGTTTGGCCATTTAAGAGAGAAGTTGGTATCGGATTGGTTGGAAATGAAACGTAACCGGTACGGTATCGCAGAGCGTCCGGTCTCGTATGTTGACTTTTGTTCTCATGTGCATTTTCAGGCTGAAGGAATAATTAATTATTACCATTACAAGAGGAATAATGGTATTTGTGACATTGACTGGCTTAATGTCAATATAGATGAATATACATCAAAAAATCCAAAATTCTCAATTAAAAAGATTACTCGAATATCTGTTACGGGGAAACCGACAACATTGGATGATATAAACTATTCCACAAAGAAATGCATCTTTTTCAATGTTGTCGAAAGAGAAGGGATTATATATAAATCGAAGATTTTTGAGTTGTCTCAAATAATGGGATTTGTTCAAAAGGTTCGTAATGTAGATGCAGTTCACCGTTCGCCAACAAGCGAGTTTCCAATGGAAAAAAAATATTCGTATGAGGCTATAGAATATGCTCTTTCTGAGGTAAATATTCTTGTCAGAAAACTCATTACAAAAAAAATCGATGATATATTATAAATGGATACCAAGCAGAGTATGGAGGATTATTTGGTTGTTTTTGATTTAGATGGCACGCTTATTGATACAGATAGGTCAAATAATATGGCATATAAACAAGCGGTATTTGATGTCATACATAAACAAATTAGTCTGGATGGTATGCGCATAACTAGAGAAACGATACAGCCATTGCTTAATATAGACGAACAGACAATGTTCAAGATTGTTACGCGAAAAGAACTCCTTTTTTCAAACTACTTACACCTTACATTACCATTGCCGGGATTATTCTTATTACGCTATCTTAACGGACCAAGGAAAGTCTTACTAACAAATGCACGACGAAATAGGGCTGAGATGGTTCTTAGATACTATCATGTGCTTGCTTTGTTTGATAAAAGATACTATAAGGAAGATTATTCAGGTAATTCAAAGTTTGAATATCTATTAAATAGCTATAATGATAATCCAAATAAGATTATCCTGTTTGAGAACGATAGTAATATGATACAGGATGCAATAAGAAAAGGTTTTCCTAAAAAAAATATTTTTAAAACATGAACAATATGGAAAAAGTGTTTTCTCAAGAAGATTTAGACGAAATCATGGCAAATGTAGGTTCACAAGGGGAAAGCTATGTGACTATTGAAACAAAGACTTTAGCAGAATTTGCTGAAGAACATGATGTAACGAGTCCACGTTTATATGAATCGAAGTTCAATGATGGGTATTATTATCGAATAGGGGATGTCTGTGTTAACCTTTCGAGAATAACCCCAAAGGAGTTGATAATGCCATTGACAAATGCAAATAGTATACCTCGGAACGTGTTTGTAGACAAGGTTCTTTGCAAGGAAACGCGAAGATGTTTTTATCAGGTACGAGTTGAACCTGATGAGTTGAATTGGTTCGTTATTAATCCGAATAATCATCTATCACAAAGTGTAAACGCATATTATCATACCTTTTATAAGAGATTCCGTAAACCTGGCAATCCTGATTATATCAACATTCTAAAGAATCAACCATACCCATATCCTTATGCAGAATTGGAAAATGCCGCGAAAAAATTAAAAGAAGTATTATCAACAAATCTTCCTCAAGTAAAAGAGAAGGTCAATTGTGAGAACCTGACTATAGTTCTTGCTCCGAGGGCAAAGGCCAATCAGGATGATAGTTACCAACAATTAAGGAAAGCAGTGTCAGAATGGTGTGTTGAACACGAGGAGGACGGATTTATTGACGGATGCAGATACATTATTCGCCATACAGATACCCCAACGACCCACTTGCATGAAGATGGAGAAATATATCCTGGTATTACAAAAGAGACTTGTACTATATCACCTAATATAGAGGGTGAAGACATCCTTTTCATTGATGATATATACACACCAGATGTTAATATAGATGAAGATGCGTTGCAGGCAGTCATAGACAATAAACCTAGAACAATTACGTTTTATAGTATAGCAAAAACCCCTAAACCCATAAAATAATGAGATATTCGGAAAAAGCTCTTAATGTAATAACAGCTTTGAAATATTGCAAAGGTATTGGCCCTGCGTGGATTAATAAAAATGTAAATGCAATAAATGATGTGAACAATATGTGGGAACGCATATGCTTGTTCAAAAAACAAGAACATACATTTAATTCGTTTCTTCGTTATAGAGAATCTATTCAATACGCTTTGGAGAAAGATGAGTGCGCTGATGGCGTAGTAGTGATAGGGGATAATGGTTTTCCCGTTCTTCCAGAGGTGATTAAAGGCGGAGAACGTCCTGTCGCATTGTTTTATCAAGGGGATATCTCACTACTTCATAACTTGTTTAAAAATGTTGCTGTCATAGGAGTCCTTAATCCCACAGACGAAATTGTTGAAAGAGAAAAAGCCTTTGTAAAGGAACTAATAATAGCGGGTTTTAATATTGTGAGTGGTTTGGCAAAGGGCTGTGATAGTGTAGCCCATAAACAAGCCCTAGATTCTGATGGAGTAACTATTGCCATACTACCAAGCACATTAAGAAACATTACTCCTACCGAAAATAGGCAATTGGCCAATCACATTGTTTCTAGAAAAGGATTGCTAGTAACTGAGTATTTTGAAGAGGTGTCGTCTAAGAAGGAACTTGTTGACCGTTATATAAAGCGAGATAGATTACAGGCAATGTTCAGCAAAGCTGTTTGTCTGGCTGCAAGTTATGCCCCTAATGACCAAGGCAATGATAGTGGATCTCGTCATGCAATGGGGAAAGCAAGAGAATACTTCATTCAAAGGTATGTAATGTATAACAAAGAAAAAGATTTTAGTGACCCACAGTTTGACCTTAATAGAAGTTTATTAGAGGATCCTAGAGTTCGAATAATAACCGCTAAATCAATTGCCGAACTATCCCAAGAAGCGAGATGCAACTCAACTTTATTTGGATAATCTTTAGTCAAACCAGCTAGTTGTAGCTTTCAATGATGCGGAGGTGTCGGACGAGGAGTTTGAGCAGATGCTGGAGGAAGAGCAAGGCAGCAGGGCCTTTGCGAGATTGGGAAGAAGAGTGAGTGGGATAGCGTAGCGGAGGGATGCGGGAATGTGGGGATGTGTTAATGCTTGAATGTGTATCTATGTTTTAAGGTTTTAATGTTTTAAAGGTGCGAGGTTATTTGACCCTAACCATTCTAACTTTTAAACTTTCAAGCGAAGCGAAACTTTTTGACCTTTCAAGTGAGCGAACCTTTTAATAACGGAGCAATAATATCAGTTATGTACTTAGTTCTTCAGCAGCCAGTCGATTACATTCAGCCGTTGGATGCCGTTGATGTTAGAATTGTCAAAGTCGGTGGTGAGGAGATATTTTGGGAAGGAGTCGCGGATTCTTTCTAATGACGACAACTCGCGTTCTAGCGTTTCTTCGTCATTAGCGGTGTACGCAACTTGGTAGTATTCTCGTTTGCCGTTGGCTTTCATTACTACGAAATCGACCTCACCATTGTCTGCTCGACCAGCATATACTTCACCGCCACGGCGCAAAAATGTGGATTTCCCACATCGACGAATGCCTGTTATCACTTTTATCAGATTCTGATTCCGGAGGCTAACTAATTGTGAAAGATATGTTTCTCTGTTAATCATGGTGAATAAATCTAATGCAAATATACGAAATAATGACGAAATTGTATAAAAAATGAAAATCTCGTCATTAAGAAGTGGAGATGATTGGCAACTCGAACATGTCTATCTGCAAGAAGCTGGTGAAGATATGCCCCGAGTGCTTGAAGGCGTATGTGATACTGAGGGCGGAGGCTTTGAAGAACGGGAAGGCGCTGGAGACAACCGACGACGGGGAGAACGACGAGAACGAGAAACCGGTGGTTGCATTCAACGACGCGGACCTTTCGGATGAGGATTTTGAGAAGATGCTGGAAGAAGAGCAAGGCAGCAGGGCCTTTGCAAGATTGGGAAGAAGGGTGGCTGGGCTGTCGTAGAAAAGACCGTTGTCCGCCGTTGCGGTGCTACAGTTGCTACAGCTCGGAATTTTTTTCAGGATGTGGATAATAGTGGAATGGAACTGTAGCACTGTAGCAACTGTAGCGCGAAGGGTTGATGATTACTCATTTCTTGTTGTCTCTGTTTATGTAAGGATAATTGTGTATATTTGCAGTCGTGAAAAGAAATGTAGCTGATGGCGTATTGTTATTAAAACGAGTTGATTATGATATTCTATTATTCTGGTTGTGGCAACAGCCGTTTTGTTGCAAAGAGTATTGCCGAAACGCTCGGTGACGAGTTGGTGTTTATTCCCCAGGCCGACCGGGAGGGTAAGACGGACTATGCCTTGGAGCCCGGCGAGCGGCTGGGGTTTGTGTTTCCCATCTATTCGTGGCGGCCGCCGCAACTGGTGTTGGATTTTGTGGAGCGGCTGCGGTTGACGGGTGCCCCGTCGTACACTTATATGGTGGTAACCTATGGCGATGATGCCGGGATGACCGAACAGGTGATGGCCCAAGCGCTGGACCGTTTGGGGCTGAAACTCGACGGCACTTTTGGCCTCACGATGCCCAACACCTATGTCAATATGTCGTTTATGAATACCGACAGTCCCGAGGTGGCACAGCGCAAGATAGATGAGTCCAAACAACGACTGGTGGGTGTGAAACAGGCTATCGTGGAACGGAAATGCGTGTCGGAGGTGAATAGGGGAGGAGCTCCCCGGCTGAAAACATTTGTGATAGGCAAGGGGTTCAACCAATGGGTTTC
>Ga0310697_10007625_pt1 | contig 10172 bp, 10 predicted proteins | sample 172DNAGHGlowgp2_FD_203883 | JGI IMG/M metagenome (GOLD analysis project Ga0310697, IMG submission 203883) | Sheep rumen microbial communities from Palmerston North, Manawatu-Wanganui, New Zealand - 1728 DNA GHGlow gp2 (v2) (version 2) | ecosystem: Host-associated > Mammals > Digestive system >...
CTCTATTCTTGTAATCATGATTTTCATGATGGCAAACGCTGCAGATAACAAGGCTTCAATATATACTACATAACAAAGACCAGACAGCTTTTCTGACGAACTGCCTGGCCAGACTTGTTTTGTCAAGGTTAAAAGTGGATTATTCTGGTTGTGCATAAGTTTCAAAAGAGTAATCACGCAAAAGCGAAGATGCTTTCTCCCGTTTCGCAAAGCCGCCTGGAAAGACATGTGAAATTACACACAAAAACACGGCTTTGCATTGTCCATATCGCAGATTGGCTGCCGATGAGCAAAAGAAAGCTTGACAAAGCGAGTCGGGATTGATACTATATGCCAAACTGATTAGTTGGAAGGTTACCTTTCGGGCTTGACCAACTCTGTTCGACGCCGCTTTGTCGGGGTCCGAATGGGGCTGGTCTATTTGTTTTTTCTGGGGGTGAGCAGTCTGCGCATCAAAAAGGTCATCAACAACAATGTACTCTGCGTCATTGACGACAATAACCACGAGTTGATCGTCACGGGCAAAGGCTTGGGATTTCAGCACAAAACGGGAGAGTTCATCGATCCCGGGCTGGTGGAAAAGACCTACCGCATGGAGACCAGGGACGATCAGCGAAAGCTGCGCGAGCTGGTGGGCCAGATTCCAATCGAGCATCTGGTGTTGACGCAGGAGTTGGTGGAGCACATCCGCGGTGAGATTCCACAGCCGCTGAACGAATCGCTGCTGATCACGATGGCGGATCACATCAGCTTTGCCATCAAGCGTAAGAAGGAGGGACTGGAGTTTCGGAACCCGCTGCAGGGGGACATCATGTGCTACTACCCCGCGGAGTACCGACTCGGCCAATACTGCCTGCGTGTGATCCGGGAACAGCTGGGCGTGGAGCTGGTGGAGAGCGAAGCGTCGTTCATCGCATTGCACATCGTCAACGCCGAACTCAACACCGATATGAGCGAGATGTACGACATCACGCGGCTCATCGACGAAGCACTGGAGGTCGTCGAATACTATTACCAAAAGAAGTTCGACCGCGAATCGCTGGATTTCAGCCGCTTTGTCGTCCATTTGCGCTACTTCGCCCAGCGGCTGTTTCAGGATAAGACGCTGGAGGACGGCACGGAGATGCGGGACGCGGAGTTCCGCCGAATGATCGAAAAGAGCTGCCCCGAGCATTACAAGTGCGCCCAGCACATCGCGGCGTATGTGAAGAGCACTTGGCACAAGGAGCTGTCCGACGAGGAGTTGATCTACCTCACCATTCATCTCAAGCGCATCAACATGAGCAGCAAATAACCTGACTATAAAACATTATTTCAAGGGAGGAAATCACATTATGAAAGACAAGATCTTCGGCGTACTCCAGCGCGTGGGCCGCTCGTTTATGCTGCCCATCGCCCTGCTGCCTGTGGCTGGCCTGCTGCTTGGCATCGGCAGCTCGTTCACCAACCCTGTCATGCTCGAAACCTACGGGCTTACAGGCGTCATCTATGAGGGCGGCGTGCTCTACACCATCCTCGACATCATGAACCAGTGCGGCAGCGCCGTGTTCAGCAACCTCGCGCTCCTGTTCGCCATGGGCGTCGCCATAGGCATGGCAAAGAAAGAGAAGGAGGTCGCGGCGCTGGCGGGCGCCATTGCCTACCTCGTCATGAACACCGCCATCTCCGCCATGATCACCGCCCACGGCGGGGTGGAGTCCATGGCGGCAAACACCACCACCTCCATGCTGGGCATCACGACACTCCAGATGGGCGTGTTCGGCGGCATCATTGTCGGCCTCGGCGTGGCGGCGCTGCACAACCGCTTCTATAAAGCGCAGCTTCCGCAGGTGCTGTCCTTCTTCGGCGGCACGCGCTTCGTGCCCATCGTCTGCACCGCCTTTTACGTTGTGGTCGGCATCGTGATGTTCTACGTCTGGCCCGTCGTCCAGACCGGCATTGCGGCGCTGGGCGGTCTCGTGCTCCGCTCTGGCTACGCGGGAACATGGATCTACGGCATCATCGAGCGTGCGCTGATCCCCTTCGGACTGCATCACGTTTTCTACATGCCGTTCTGGCAGACTGCCATGGGCGGCGAGATGATGGTGGACGGCGTGCTGGTGCAGGGCGCGCAGAACATCTTCTTCGCGGAGCTGGCCTCCAAGAACATCACCCACTTCTCCGTCTCCGCCACGCGCTTCATGGCGGGTAAGTTCCCGTTTATGATCTTCGGCCTGCCCGGCGCGGCGCTGGCGATGTACCGCACGGCGAAACCGGAAAAGCGCAAGGTCGCTGGCAGCCTTCTGATGTCTGCCGCGCTGACCGCCATGCTCACCGGCATCACCGAGCCCATCGAGTTCACGTTCCTGTTCGTCGCGCCGCTGATGTACGCGGTGCATTGCGTCTACGCGGGTCTTTCCTACATGCTCATGCACATCTTTAACGTGGGCGTCGGCATGACCTTCTCCGGTGGTATCATCGACCTGACGCTGTTCGGTATTTTGCAGGGCAACGCCAAGACGAGCTGGATCTGGGTGCCCATCGTCGGTATCGTGTACTTCTTTGTGTACTACTTCACGTTTTACTTCATGATCACCAAGATGAACCTCACCACCCCGGGCCGCGAGGCGGACGACGAGGAGACCAAGCTCTTCACCCGCTCCGACTTCAAGGCCAAGACCGGCGTCGGCCCCGACGGCTCCGCACCCACGAACGGCGGCTTCACCGATCCGACCTCCGCGATGATCCTCAAGGGTCTCGGTGGCAAGGGCAACCTCTCCGACGTGGATTGCTGCGCCACACGTCTGCGCGTCACCGTCATCGACTCCGCCAAGGTGGACGACGCGACCCTCAAGGCATCCGGCGCCTCCGGCGTCATCCACAAGGGCAACGGCGTGCAGGTCATCTACGGCCCGCAGGTCGCGGTCATCAAGTCCAATCTGGAGGACTTCCTGGACACTGCCGAGGCAGACCGCGTGATGGATTCCGCCGTCGCTGCGCCCGCGGCCGCGGAAAAGAAGCCTGCCGCGCCCGCGACAAAGCTGAAGGACTCCACGCTGGCGGCACACATGAACGGCACTGTCATCCCCATGGCAGATGTGCAGGACGAGGCGTTTGCCACCTGTGTGCTGGGTGAGGGCGTCGCCATCGAACCCACCGAAGGCAGGCTTTACAGCCCCGCTGACGGCGTGGTGGAGAACATCTTTGACACGAAGCACGCCATCGGCATCATGACTGCGGACGGCACGGAACTGCTGCTGCACATCGGCATCAACACCGTGCAGCTTGGTGGCAAGCACTTCAAGGTGCACGTTATGCAGGATCAAACGGTGAAGAAGGGCGACCTGCTCATCAGCTTCGACATGGACGCCATCAAGGCGGAGGGTTATCTGCTCACTACGCCGATGATCGTCTGCAACACCGACGACTACGCCGCGGTAAAGCCGCTCTCGGAGGGCGGCGAAATACAGATCGGAACCCCGATTCTTGCGGTCAAAGGCTGATCAATTGCCATAATCATGTTTAGGGCAACACCGCACGGACTGCATCGATATTGCTTGCACCTCCGTTTTCTCTGACCGGCACAAAATGATTACCTTTTTGGCGCTCGATGATGTTTCGTCGGGCGCCGTTTTTCACGATTGTTCCATCGGCGGATGTGAGCAACAGGCGAAACGGCGATAACCGGAATGCAGGAAACGAGAGAAAATGTGGCAAGCAATGCCCCGGTATATACCAGCGCTGCTTGTTGGTGGCGAACCGCCCCCAAACCCCTGTTCATTTTGCCGCTCCCGCTGACAAAATGTTAAGCCGCCTTCGGCGTCTGCTGCTGCGCTGCCGCGCAGAGCAAGAGCGTTACCGCTCTTGCTCCTGCTGGCGGCGCGGTTCTGTTTTCTCCGGCTTCATGCCAAGAATCCGCTCGACGTTGTGCTTGACTGTCATCAGCTCCGTCATCTCTTTCCGCGCCTGCTTGTACTCCGAGTAAACCTTCCTGTTCTCCGCGGACAACGCGGCGTACTCCTGCTTGAGAGACTGCATTGACGGGAGCTTCTTCAAGCCGACGGAATCGAAGTATCGCTTTGCCGCTTGACAGGCGATGATCTCACTCGTATGCTCGTTGTAGAACTTTGCCTGTTTCTTTTGCGGCAGCTTTCGGTATTGCAGATAAACCTCGCGGGTCTTTGAGTAGACGCCAATCTGTTTTTGCAGCTCCGAGATTTGCTTCATTCTCTCGGTATTTGCTTTGCTCCGCTCGGAAAGACCGTTGAATTTTTCCGACGCCTCGGCGCAGCCTTTTGTCAGCGCAGCAAAATCCATCAGGCCGTTCTCTTGCAGATATATCATCGTCTTTGCCATTTCCTTGAGATTTACCTTTGCTGCCCATCTCTGGAAACCGGGAGAGTTTGCCTGCTGCATCCGAGCCTGAATGTCAATCAGCATTTGCGGAGCCGCAGATTCGGCTTTTTCTTTCGCTCTGACCATACTCTTTCCGGCAATGCGTTCCCTGATCGCATTCTCCTTGTATGCCTCGCTCAGAGAATCACAGCGAATGAACCGCTTGCCGTTCGGTATACGAAATGCCAAATGCTTGCCTTGTTTGACCTCCACATTTGCCGCTTGCATCGCCGCAATAAAGCTGTCATAATCTTTGCAGCCTTTGGCAAGTATGCCGTCAATGATTCGCTCCAACTGGCCGCGAACTGACAATGGTTTTTCGTCGCCCAGCCATGTGCTGTAGCTGCCTCTGCTCGGCTTCGGATTCTCGACGATGGAAAGACCGTTTTCCACGCAAAGAATATCCGAAAGACGGCGAATGGCAAAGGACGATCCCCAAAAGTTTCGGAACTTTCGCGTATAGTCCAAGCTGGTGGAATTGAAAATGATGTGCGAATGGACATGGGCCTTATCAACGTGGGTGCATACGATGAAAGCGTGCTTGCCCTTTGTCAGCGACATGGCGAGGTCGTAGCCGATTTTGTTTGCCCTCTCCGGGTCAATCTCTCCGGGCTTGAACGACTGGCGCAAATGGTAAGCGATCACGTCGCCGCTTCCTTGCTTGCGGCCTGTGATCGTTTCGTATTGCCGCTTTGAAAAGAGAAACTCTTGATCGGCAATCGCGGGATTGCACTCATAGGCGCTGATGAACTCGCCGCTATTTGTCTTGTCAGGATTCTCCACATAGTCCGTCGTTCGTTCCAACGCTGCCGCAACTGTCCTGCCCTTGCCGCTGTGGAGCGGCATCAAGCGTGTGGTTGCCATTGTCTCTTCTCCACGCTATCTGAGTTTTGAAAGCTGCTCCATGATGTTGCCAAAGAGCTTGTTTGCCTCGTTCATCCAATCACGGATTTCGTCAATCTCGTTGGGATAGTATCCGCCGCCGGAATTGACACGGCGGGCGATCTGGTTCAGATTGTTGGACGCGAAGCGGAGGTACTTCGCGCACTCGGCCAGCTCCGGGATTTGCAAATTGACCGTGTAACCGTCGATGCACATCTTCCGAATGTAGGCGCTCATGTTCCTGACGCCCGCCAGCGCCATCTTCTGCTCGATCAATTTGCGCTCCTCGTCTGAAAGCTTGAAATAAATGCCATTGGGCTTTTCTTTTGCCAAGCCGTTTTGTGACCTCTCTTTCCGGCAAATTGCCTGTTTTGATAAATGATACTGCCTGCCCTGCATTGGACCTCTGAAAGCCGCATAAACAGCGGCCTCTGATGCCTCTAATTGTCCACACGCAGCCTGCGTTTTCGCTCGCTTTCTGTTTTCTGCCGACGGTGGACCGCAATGGCGCAGGCGGAACAATATTTCGCCCGGTTGGAGTTCGGAATGAAGGGGGTGCCGCATTCTTTGCACCGCTTTGTCTCCGATTTGGCGATCAGGCTGTTTTCCAGCATTTTGTCCTGCGGCAGCACCGCCCAGCGAAACCATCTGCAACAGAGCGACGCGGAAATCATCTGGGGACAAACATCGTCAAACAGAACGCAGTTTTGATCGTCATAGTTGCAGCAGGCTTTCCGAATCAGGGCATTTGCGCTCCGCCTTTGCCAAGGCTTCATGCGTGGAAGCGATCCGTCCGGTTTACGCTCGATTTTGGGTATGGATATGCTCATATGTTCTGCCTCGCCCAGTTTGTATGCTGCCGCAGCCAGTCGATCAGATCATGCTTCATCACCATCTTCCGCCCTCCAATGTGAAGCGTCGGAAAGTCTGCCCGATTCAGCAAGTTGTACGCTCCCGCACGGGAGAGGTGCAGCGTCTCGGCAAGCTGCGCCGCGTCAAGCACATCCGGCAGCGATTCAAAAGGTTCTTTGTTAATAATAACTCCTTTCCGCCACGCAAACATTCATGCGCTTGCGTGAATGTTTGCCAGCTATGTTTCGCGGTTGCCCCAAAGGGGCGAGCGAAACGGCAATCATAATTTTGCTATGGAAGCGTAGCTTCCATAGCAAAAAGCAGCCACGTTGTTCCGTGACTGCTTTCGCTCAGCTATCCATTATATTGTTGCTTCTAATCCTCACCGGATTGGTCGGTGATATAATTCTCGTAGGCCCGTGAAATCTTGTCGATATGCTTTTTGACTGCCCCGGCGGTCTTGAAGCCAACAGCGTCCGCTATCTCCTGCAAGGTTTTCCCTTCCATGCGGAGGCGCAGGATATTCATATCCTGTTCGCTCAGCGACTGCTGGAACTGCTGTACCTGTACCTCGGAAATAACTTTTGTTTCAAAGTCAGCACCCGGATCAGGAAGGTCATACACGCCTTCTCCGTCAACAACCGCGCCCGTTTCTCTGATTTCCTCTACGGAAAGATGCTCGTGCGTCCTGTCGTGGTTCCATGACCGCAGGAAATCCCGCTTACTGACATTCCGGCCGCTGTTGTAATCCTCCGGCTGGAGATTCTCCCAAACGCTGTCGATAACGGGCTGCAAGTTTTGCTCCGCAACGATCTTATCCGTCAGATTGCTCACAAGATTGCTGAACTGCTGGTAGGACAGCCACGGTACGTCGATATCCTCCGGCGCTGAGAACAGACGCTGGTAGCTCCAATCCATTTCACATTCAAAGGCTTTGCGGAAATAGCGGATGATGTCATAGCTTATTCGCCACAGAGGAAAATTCCCGGAGTAATGCGACCAGTCGCCGGGGATTTCCCTGTATCCGCCGCTCTTTGCCGGTACTTGGAGAAACTGCCAAATCGACCATGCATAGCAGTCCCACACCAGCTCAAGAAACGAATCGTCCAGCATCTTCCGATACCGTTCCTCATGCAAAAGCCGCTTAATATTGCGGGGCAGCTCCAAATATGCCGGGCGCTTTTCGACAAGATCCTTCGGTAAGGCATAGAACAGAGACAACCATGACAGATAACTGTCCTGCGGTATTTTGATGAAACCGTCTTCCCGAATGATGTAAAGATCGGACAAATCCTGTTCGCTCACACGTTCCACTTCCATTCCGCAGGACTGCAAAACTCACCCTGCCGTCTCTTTCGCCGCCAAAGCAAGCCGCTCGGCTTTTTTGCGATCACGGCATTTCTTCGCATACTTGCGGCTCGCGGCGCGGTGCCTTTTTCTCCGTTCTTCCTCCGCCAGTTCCTCCGGCGTCAGTTCCGGCGTGGGCACGTCGAATTTACCGATGAATTTCAAATAGATTTCTACTTCCTGCGTGCGCTCGCCGTCAATCTTCTCCGGCGCATGAACCAGCACCTTGTCCACAAATTCAAGGAGCATCGGCGTGGTCAGTTCCGAAAAGTCGGTGTACTTCTTTGCAAGCTCAAGAAATTGCTCCACGCGGGCAGTATCCGCCATAAAAGCGTCGATGTTGGCCTGCTCCGCGTTGATGAATGCCTCCTGCTCCGTCTGTTCTTTTTCATACGCCGCAGAGAGCATTTCAAAGCGTTTCTCTGAAATCTGCTCCTTGGCAAAGGATTCATAGAGCTTCTGAATGAGCATATCCAGCTCTGCGCAACGTTTCTTTGCCTTGCTGATTTTCCTCTTGAGATTCTTGGCTTCCTCCGTCTGCCGAACCTCTGATGCTTCACGGACACGGCGGATAAAATCCTCCCGATTCTCAATGGCATAGCGGCTTGCCGTCCGAATGGTTTCCAGAATCAGCATCCGCAGGGGCTTGGTGCCTATGTAGTGCGAGAAACATTGCTTCTCCGTCCGATTGAATGTGATCTTGTATGTGGAGCAATCGTAGGCGTCACTGATAGAAGCGTGTCGGCTGTTATACATTTTTGCACCGCAATCCGCACAGAAAACAAGTCCGGTCAGAGGATTTGCTGCTCCAAGAGTATCTGTCCGCCGCACCGTCTTTCTGGAACGCTGTGCAAGATTCCATGTCTCTGCGTCAACGATTGCTTCATGGGTATTTTCAAAAATCAACCATTCATCTTCCGGGCGCTTCAGGCACTTCTTGTCCTTGTAGGATTCCTTGTAATAACGGAAATTAACCGTATGGCCCATATACTCCTGCTTGGAGAGGATATAGCTCACCGTTGTGGCGCTCCAATCGTAGGGACGTGACATATCTGTGGTGTTTTGCTGGGAACCAAGCCCACGCTTGGCCATATACACCGAGGGGCGGTCAATCTTGCTGTCTCTCAGGATGTTGGCAATCTCCCGAGGACCGTACCCGTTGATGCTGAGCTGAAAAATGCGCTTTACAACCGCTGCCGCTTCCTCGTCAACCAGCCAGTGAAATTTGTCCTCCGGGTCTTTCTTATAGCCGTAGATGGCCTGCGTCGTGGTAGGCTTGCCCGACCTACCCCGCGCCTGCACCGCGGCAATCTGCTTGCGGCTGCAATCGCGCAGATACCACTCCGACATGATATTGAGAAACGGGACAAACTCTCCGGTATTCTTGTCCGCGCTGTCCACGCCGTTGCCGATGGCGATAAAGCGGACGCCGTACTGACGAAACACGACTTCGGTATAATACCCGGTCTGCAAGTATTCGCGTCCGATCCGGCTCATGTCCTTGGTAAGCACGGTGGCGACCTTTCCGGCTTCGATATCCGCCAGCATCTGCTTCCATGCAGGGCGATCAAAATTTCCGCCACTCCATCCGTCATCCGTATAATGCACACAATTTGTGAAACCGTGGGATGCAGCGTATTCAAGAAGGTAACTTTTTTGATTAACGATACTGTTACTATCCCCAGCCGACTCATCGTCACGGGACAGGCGCTCGTACAGCGCCGTGATCTTTTCTTCCGTCTGCCTGTTGGTCATACTAAAGATGCTCCTTTCAGGCTGGACGGCTCATCTGTGGGGACTTCATTGTACCACATTCCGAGTCGGTTTCCAATACTTCATTTTGAATGATACGGAAGATTTTATCTTCAAGGGTTTCCGCCTCGTTCTCACTGAAATGAGCGTTGACCCGGTAATTGGTTGAACCGATCCTCCGGCTCAGGGTAAAGGTGGTGCTGTTGCGACTATTCTCCATTGAACTCCTTTCCGCGCTGTTCGCGCTGCGTAAAATTTGATTGGGTGGTTCTTTCTCGATTTCATTTCATTCCTCCAATAACGAGGACCCGCACGTTTCTTCGCACGGGTCGCAGAATGTGCTGCTGATGGCAGCGGGCCTTGTTGCTTTTGCAATCATTCCGGGTTCAAAGACGGGAAATGCCCCCTTTGTAATGGCGTTGGGACGTTCCTTTGATACATCCCCTCATAATATATGGGCACGAGAAACCTTGTTTTTTTCCAATGTTTCCAAAAATTTTGAAAAATTTTTAGGAGCTGGGGCAAGCGCCCCAGCTCCCATACAGGTCATATTCTGTTTACAGCTCGAACAAAACCGATTCGTTGTCGCTTACAGCCTCCATCACCATCATCGCACCAAGCTGGAAGCCTGTCCGAAAGTTTTCATAGGACATGGTATCGACGATGTTGTTGTGGCAGGAAATCAGTTCGTCGAAGCGTTTGGCTGTTTCGCCATTGAGGTTGCCCCGAAACCATTGCTCATGTGTCACAAAGGCGTCCATCGTAATTGCAAAGTCGGTGTCTTTCCGAAATCCCCGGTCACACGGGTGCAGATTGCCTTGATACAGCTCACGGATAATATCGTATGCCCTCATTCGTAGACCACCTCCCGCAGTACGATTTCCTCCGCACGGTTGTGGATGGAGTTCATACGTCTGGCCCACTCTATCCCCGACGCCGCTTTGAGCGATTCGGTTACGCCCTCC
>Ga0310697_10007627_pt1 | contig 10171 bp, 6 predicted proteins | sample 172DNAGHGlowgp2_FD_203883 | JGI IMG/M metagenome (GOLD analysis project Ga0310697, IMG submission 203883) | Sheep rumen microbial communities from Palmerston North, Manawatu-Wanganui, New Zealand - 1728 DNA GHGlow gp2 (v2) (version 2) | ecosystem: Host-associated > Mammals > Digestive system >...
AGCCGATTAAGCTAAGCAGAACAAAAAGATAAGTTGTTATCTCTTCCGAAAACGAGAACGACGCGCTGAAGACGTAACGAGCAATGACGTTTGCAAAAGTTAAAGCCGTCATGACGATTAGGCAGATTGCGCAGATTATGTCTTCGATTTTTCCTAAAATATATCGCATATCGACTGCCTCCTTACTTCATGCGGAAGGCTTTGCAAGCCTCGTCGCCGTATTTTTCCATAAGCTCCTGGCGCACGCCCTGAACTTTATCTTGGAAAGGCTTCAACTGTTCGGGGCTAAGCACGATAACTTCCATGCCGCCCGCCTCAAATTTCTTGCGCAAATTTTCTTCGTCATTCTCGACTAAATCGCGCCCCCATTCGCAAGCCTCTCTAGCTTTGGCGCGGATAAGTTCTTGCGTCTTAGGCTCAAGATTCTCGAAAATTTTGGTGTTGGCAACAAACAGATAATTTTCGTAAGTGTAATTCCAAACCGTCATGTATTGCTGAATCTCGTTGACTTTAGCGGAGTTTGTAACGCTGAAGCCGTTCTCTTGTCCGTCAATGGTTCCCTGCTGAATCGCGGTAAAAGCCTCCGACCAACTCATTGCAACGGGGTCGGCTCCAAAGGCTCTCCAAAACTTAAAATAAACCTCGCCACCGGGCACGCGGATTTTCAGACCGGCAACATCTTCGGGCTTAAGCACGGGGTGTTTACCGTTTGTAATTTGTCTGAATCCGTTGTGCGCGGATGCGAGGAAAGTCATACCTTGTGAAGCGAGAATTTTTTTGTAATATTCGCCGCCGGTCGTGTCGATAATTTCACGAGCCTCTTGATAATTGTTAAAAGTCCAAGGAATCGTGGCAATTAAAAGGTGTTCGTCCATAACTGCCATAACGCCCGCCGCGTACGCCGCCAAGTCAACTGCGCCGTCCGCAATCATTTCGATACCCTTCGAGGCGTTGCCGCCTGCAAGCTGGTCATTCGGGAAAACGTCGACTGTGATATTTCCGCCGCTCTCCTGAGAAACAAGCTCGGCAAATTTCATCGCAACTTTGGTATCTGTCGCAATGTTTGTGCCGTTGACGCTCATAACCAATTTGATTTTCTGATAATCGCCCTCTTTACGTTCGCCCTGCGCGGCTTCTTCGCCGCAACCCGCAAACGCAAGCAAACTACAGATGAGCATCACCGACATAAGAATTTTTTTCCACATCGGCATTTTCAAATCAGCTCCCCTCCTCTTTAAAAAACCCCTTTAACTTTTCTAACCAACATAGGACGTTGATTGAGTTTTGCGTATGATAACATTAACGCAATAAATCTGTCAACAGATACATAAAATTTTTTGTGCGACTTCTCCGCCGTTAAACCATTGAAAAAATTTTTTAGCCGTGATATAAATTTTAAAAATTTTTGGAGGTTATGACGTGAAAAAAAATCCTGCAATATCGGTGATTGTCCCCGTCTACAACGTTGAGATTTATATTAGGCAATGCGTCGACAGCATTTTAAAGCAGACGTTTCAAGATTTTGAAATAATTTTGGTGAACGACGCCACGCCCGATAAATCGTTTGAGCTTTGCAAGAAATTTTACGGCGGCAATAAAAAAGTGCGCTTTTTCAACCATGAAAAAAATCTCGGACTGGGAGAGGCGCGAAATACCGGAATGCGTCATGCACGCGGCAAATATATTTGTTTTGTTGATAGCGACGATACTATTTTGCCCGTTGCGCTGGAAAAATTTTACACTGCCGCCGAAAAGACTAATGCGCAAGTCGTTCATGCTTCGGGCTGGTATGAACTTCACCAGGACGCGCCGGAACCTGTTCTGCAAGAAAATTTAAAACTTTCATGGGAGCGGCACAATCAAGAAGGTTTTTTGCCGTTCAATGTGCCTTACAGGTTGGACAGAAATTGGAAGATGATGGATACCTGGTCTATGGCGTGGCTGTGTTTTTGTCGGCGTGATTTTTTGGCGGAAAATAAAATTGAGTTTTTGCCGATACTTTCAGAGGACGAGCCTTTTGCCTTCGCGCTTTATTGTCTAGCTGAAAGATATTATGTGATTCATGAGGCACTTTATATTTATCGGCGGCGCAGTGGCTCCATTATGCAATCAACGAACATTGATAAATTTTCAAAGGGGATAAACGCGCTTATCACCGCGCCGATTTACCTTGAAAAATTTCTTGACCGCGTACCCAAATTTCCGAATTATGACGCGTGGCGCGAAGGCATTATAAGCACGTGTTTTATCAGATTTTCGCCGCACACTTCGCCTTTCTACAGAGATTTAAATTTGACGCTAGAAAAAATTTCCATTGTAGAAAAGGCATTGGCTCCGTTTTTCGGAAAAAATACGGCGTTCGTAAAATTCTTTTTTAATCATTACAATCTGAATCATTGGCAAGCGGAAAAGCTTCAAAATCGCAACAATCAACTTTCCGCGCAAATGATGTCGCTGTTCGGTCGCATTGAAATTTCACCGACAAAAATCGTCTTTAATAATTTTTTAGGCAAAGGTTACGGTTGCAACCCGAAATATATTGCGGAAGAAATTCTGCGTCAAAATTTGCCGTATGATTTAGTTTGGCTTGTGCGTGATTTAAATGAGCCTATGCCTGCCAAAATTCGCAAGGTTTTATATGGCAGTGTTGATTCGATTTACGAAGTGGCGACGGCGAAGGTTATAGTTTCCAATGTGAAAAATCTTTTGCCCTATCCTAACAAAAAGCAAGGGCAATATTTTATTATGACTTGGCACGGCGCGTGCAGTTTTAAGCCCGTCGAAAAAGACGCAGAAAATAAATTGTCGCCCGCTTACGTCAGAGAGTCTAAAATAAATTCGCAGATGACAGATTTAATGATGGCGGGTTCTCAAGATCAATTTGACGAATTCAGGCGGGCTTTTTGGTACAACGGAGAAATTTTAAAATGCGGTATTCCGCGCAATGATATTTTCTTTAATCACGACACAGAAATTATTTCGCGTATTAGAAAGACTTTAAATGTACCCGACGGCAATAGAATTATAATATTCGCGCCGACTTTTAGAGACAATCCCGCTATTTTGGCTGACGTTTATAAATTTGACGCGAAAAGACTTTTAGAAATTATGCGGAAAAAATTCGGTGGCTCGTGGACGCTTTTAATCAGATTGCACCCGAATATTTCATACTTAAACGCGAATGATTTTTTTGGCGACTCGGAAAATATAATCAATGTAACGAATTATCCCGACATGCAGGAGCTTATCGTTGTCTCGGATGTTTTGATTTCCGATTATTCAAGTTTGATTTATGACTTTATGGTTTCGCACAAGCCGGTTTTCATTTACGCAAAAGATTTTGACACCTACCCGAAAGAGCGCGGCTTCAAGCAGTTATATTTTGATTTACCATACAAGATAAACCGCACGGAAGACGAACTTTTCAGCTGCATAAAAACTTTTGACTTTAAGGCTTTGGAGCCAACAATTAAAAATTTCCTTGACGTGGTAAAACCATTTGATACGGGGCACGCTTCGGAAGAAGTCGTCAAACGAATCAAGGCGGTTATAGAAAATAAGCCCGTCACTTTAAATGAAACGAACGCTCAAGAAAAGCAACCACAGGAAGATATTTTCAGTAAACTGCTGACGAATCCCATTTTTAAGAATAATATTGATTTGCTAACAAAAATTCCGATTCAAGAAAAGGACGCTCAAAACATCTTGCAAACTTTAGGTTTTGTCGAGGATAAGTACTACTACGAACTTATGGATACAAGACCGTTTAAGCCAAAAATTTTGGACGTGTCTTCGGGGATTAAGAAACTTATTTCGTCTGGAAAAAGTTTTTGTCGGCTGGGTGACGGCGAAGTAAAGTTGATGAATGGAATAAATTTAGATTTTCAGCAGTATGACAAAATGCTTGCCGAAAAACTTTTACAGATATTGCAAGATGAACAAACTAATTGTTACGTCGGAATTAACAGGTATTATTGGTATTTTCGTGATGATATTGAACGTAATGCCAATCCCTATCACAGGCGATATTACACTTTCCAAATTCCACCTATCAGAAAATTTTTCGCGGAGCATTGCAATAAAAATAAAACTTACATTGATTCATGCCTAGGCGGTTACATGTCAAATAAATCGCTGGCTTTTTGCGAGGAGCGATTCAATCAGTTAAAGAAGCTTTTCCAGAATAGAAAGTTACTTATCGTTGCGGGTGAAACGGTTTTCAATAATATCACTTATGATTTTTTTGACGTAGCCACCCAAAAGGAATTTTTATTTGCGCCGCGAGTAAATGCCTGGAGCCAATTTGATTCGATAATGGAAAAAATTTTGACTTACCCAAAAGATTTTCTGATAACTTTAATTTTAGGACCAACTGCTACTGTTTTGGCTTATGAGCTGAGCAAACTTGGATATACGGCTTACGATATAGGTCACGTTCCGAAGGATTACGATGCTTTTCGGAAAAACGCTGACCGTTCTGCAGGAGCTATTGCCAAATTTTACGCCGCAGATTAGAAATTTAACATGTGAATCAAAAAATCCCTCTTGATTGTCGGGAGGGAAATTTTTTTGTCCGCGCAGATTTTTTCATTGCAACATGCCCAGTACAAAATATCCGTTTTGATTGGACTGCGCGAGCATTGCCTCCGCCGATTGGCTCAACAAATTATATTTCATGTAGTCGGTTATTTCCTTAGCCATGTCTGCATCGCGTATTATCGATTCGGAACCTTGAACATTTTCGCGCATTGTCACGACGTTTGCAAAAGTAGTTTCAAACCGTTGGAGATACGCGCCCATGTTCGTTGCCTCGTCCAAAGCCGTCTCAATCGCCTTGTCGATAATGCCTATTGCCGTATTTGCTTTTTCGCGTGTGGTAACGTCGGTTTCATCTATGTCTAGTGCTTTTGACTTCATGTCTTTGATAAAAACTTGAATGCGTTGTCCGGCTTGCGTGCCGTGCTGAATCCATAACGGATTTTCTTTTTTTATATCTTTTTGGGCGGGCGGTATTGGGTCTTTTATTGGATTTGGAATTGTGCCTTCCATAAATTGCAATTCGCAAGTTCTGTCACTTTTCCAAATACTTATTTGCCCAGAATCGTCGCGAACTATTCGGAGGCGGTGTTTGCTGTTGATATAAGCGTAATTAGGAGTGCTGACGGGAACACCGCTTATCTTGTCGCTAACCGAATAAATTCCCCTGATTAAAGCGTCTGCTAAAGATTCAGGGTCTTTAACGCCTTTTATGCCGATATTAAATTCACGCGCCAAAGTATTGTCTTCGTTACCTGTAGGGTCGTACCTTGATTCTTCCGGCGAAATTGTGCAGTCAAATAAAATGTTTATATACTGCGAACAGGCACCGCATAAAATTGTAAAGCCTTGATTGTGCAAAGATTCGGAAAAGACTCCTTCAACTTGCATTGAAGAGAAATCAACGTTGACTGAAAAGTTTGTGTAACCATATTCCGCATCGTAACTTTGACTGCCGACTTCAAAACTCCATTTCGCATTGGGAGAAACATATTCGCCCAGCGTTTCGTTGTAACTGCTGTAACTTCTGTCCTTATCTGATTGAACAGCATTGGTACCTGCGCTGAAACCTGAAATTAAATCTGTGACGCTTATATTTGTACCGCCACTACCTGATTTAGTTGGTTGAATGCCGCCGTGAACCCATCTGCCATCGAGAAGAATTTTGCTGTTAAATTCTGTGCCGATTGCAATATCATTGATGACGGCGCGGCGGGCTTCAAATTCTTTTTGAATGGCGGCGCGGTCTTCGTCGGTATTTGAGTCGTTAGCGGCGTCTATTGCCAATTCTTTCATGGTGCGCAGGTTGCTAATAATTTGGTCAATGCTGCGCTCCGCAGTCTTAATCATTGACGAGCCGTTTTGAACGTTTTGATCGTCCTGAAACAATGAGCGAATCTGTTCAAGCATTTTCGCGCTTATGGCGTAGTCTGAAGAATTTCCCTGCGCCCCGATAAATTTTTGTCCGCTCGTAAGTCTCTCCAGCGTCTTACCAAGATGATTTTGATTCTGATTCAATATGTTAAGCGAAACTTGCGAGCCTTCGTTGAAATTAACCTTGATAGCCATAACAATTCACCTCTGTGTATTAAAATTTTCTTTTAACAAAAAAATTTTTTGTCCTGCCAAAAATTTCTTTTTATTTGTTACCTAAAACTTTTCCTTTGCTAAGCTTGAATGTATAATAAACTTAACAAGATGTCATAGACCCCACGCCTAAAGGCGGGGGCTTGCAGTTAGCTTAAGCCACCGCGTTTGGCTGTATGACTTCAGCCCCGCGCCTCGCAATGTTCAGCGCGGCATTGATGTCTGCATTCAGCGTGTTTCTTAAGTTTTCGTTTAGCGGACTTTGTGCTTTTGGCTTGCAACCTTTGACGCAACCTGAAATATCGTCGGCGAATATTTTTGACTTTGGAGCCGGAATAAAATTTACCGTCGGAAGTCGTAGCAATTTTGGCAATAGCGCAAATAACCATTTGGGACGAAAGTTTAAATTCTTTACGAATTTGATAGTAGTAGGAGCGTTGAAAAATGGTTTTGCTAAAAATTTTGTTTTCAAAGGCAAATTTGCTGATGAGATTATAAAAATTGATTAGCTTGTTCAGACGACGGATATAAACGGATTTTCAAAGTATAGAGCAAAATTCCACATCCTTTAGCGGAGGATTGTATCAAAAATAAAAAAAGAAAGGAAGAAATTGCCGCCTTCCAAACTTCTGGTGGCAAATTTTTGGTGAATCATGCTTAAAAAATTTTTATCGCTAACAATCTGCGCGGGACTAATGTTTTTCAGTTCGTGCGCCGCGCAAAAGGAGGGGTTACTCAAGAAGTGGACAAGAAATTTTTTATTGAGGACGTGACATTGAAAAGCGGCTACAAAATGCCGCGACTAGGATTGGGAACGTGGACGCTTAACGACGACGCGGCGGAAGATTGCGTTTACTACGCGATTAAAATCGGCTATCGACTGATTGACACGGCGCGATATTACGGCAATGAAATCGGCGTAGGGCGTGGCGTTCGTCGAGCGATTGAGGACGGCATAATTACCCGCGAAGAAATTTTTATCACGTCAAAGATTGTGCCGAGCAGTTATACTTCCCCCGACGCGGCGATTGACGATTCATTGAGGAAATTAAATTTAGGTTACGTCGATTTAATGTTGATCCACCAGCCCGGCTACAATGATGAAGAACTTTACAAGGCGTTAGAGCGCGGCGTCAAAGCGGGCAAAATTCGTTCAATCGGAATTTCAAATTACTACACGCCGCGAGACTTCGACAGAATAAAAAATATTGCCGAGATTATTCCCGCCGTTGTTCAAAACGAAAATCACATTTACTATCAGAATGAAAATCTTCAAGCCTACGTAAAAAAATACGGCGCAGTTATTGAAAGCTGGTATCCTTTCGGCGGCAGAGGTCATACAAAGCAAATTTTTAATGATGAGACTATCCAACAGCTTGCAAAAAAATATTCCAAGACGCCCGCGCAAATTATTTTGCGTTGGCAAATTCAAGCGGGATATATCGCGGTGCCTGGCTCGTCGAATAAGAATCACATTGCAGAGAATTTTGACGTATTCGATTTTGAATTGACGGCGGACGAAATGAATTTAATTCGCGCCTTGAATAAAAACCGCCGCTTTGAAAACTGGTAACATATCGCAGACAAAAAAAAGCTTCCGAGTTTTTCGGAAGCTAAAATTTTGTCGTTTTTGAAAGTAAAAACTACAAGAACTAAAATTATCTGTCAGATGCTCCAGCAGCCGCGTCGTTGGCTTGCTCCACCATGTCGCTAGCATTGTCAAATGCACTGCCAACCGCGCCGCCGAGACCCGAATCACTGAGTGCCCAGATAGCGATAGCAGCAACGAAGGCAATAATAAGTGCATACTCAACCATGCCCTGCCCCTTTTCAGAGGACTTAATTTTTTCTACCAAACTGTTGATGTACTTAATCAAAATGATCTCCTCCATCCTTAGATGCAAAAAATAATTTATCATTTGACGATTTTAACCTGTCACATCAAAATCGGTTCAAAACAAAATTTAAATCTCAATGTCGACTATTCTTTGAATGACAAGATAGCCAATGATCTCCATGATGATTGCAAAGATAAGCGCGTAACGCCCGGCTTCTTCTTCGACGAAGACCATCATTTGATCATGATTGAACGTCCAGCAAAAAACCGCCATTGCAATAGGTAAGCAGATAAGCACCCAAGACGAAAGCCGCCCTTGCGCCGTCAAAGCGTTAATTTCGCGTTTCATGCGCACGCGCTCGTTTATAGTATCGCTGATTGTGTCAAGGATCTGTGCAAGGTTCCCGCCAACTTCGCGCTGAATCAGAACTGCCGTAACTACAAGGTCAAAGTCGGCACTGCCTACGCGCCTGTTCATTTGCTCAAGCGCGTTTTCCAAACTCACTCCCATCGCAACATCTGTCATGACGCGTTCAAATTCTGAACTTATCGGCGGCTCCATTTCTTTTGAAACTACGTCCATTGCTTGCTGAAAACTATAACCTGCCCGCAGTGCATTTGCAACTGTTGTAAGGCAATCGCCGAGCTGTTCGGTAAAAGAATTTTTTCTGTGTCGAATTCGCATTGAGAGCCAAAACCACATGAACATAATCACCATAAGCGCGGAAGCGGGCGCAAGTCTTATGTTCATTGTCATGACGTAAATAATAATGCCTGTCGTGACGGAAATAATCAATGAAATAATTATGAATTCTGCGCCGTATAATGGAATTCCTGCTTGCCGAAGTCTAATATCTAAACTCCTTGAGGCTTGCCAAGCTAAGAAAGGTTTTGCCGTCCTTTTTACAAAAAGATAAAGGCGTTGCCCTAAAGGATCTTTTTCTCTTGCTCTGCTAGTGGCTTCGCTTATGTTGTGGCGACGGAGTCGGCGGAAAATATTTTGGCTTTGAGTCCGTCTAAGAAACAAAATTACAAAACCAATGAATACGACAGCCAATACGGTGCACAACGCCGCCGATAAGATTAGCAAATTTTCTTTACCTCCCTTCAGCAATGATTTTATCAGCCATATCGCTGATAGTTTTCATTAACAGGGTATCTGCCGGTAAACCGTGCGACAATCGTCCGCTGTTAGCTATAGAAATCATGCGATATTCATTTGGAATCATTACATCAACGGGATAAGTTAGCTTATCGGCAATTTTTTGCCTTTGCTCCTCTGTGAAAGGATTGACACGCGTAAACACGGTCTTAACCTTCCTGCGCTCGTCCATTTGCGACTCAAACATTTCCATAGTTTTTTTGACGTGGTTAATTTCAAAGCCGCTGTTAATCATGGACGTTACAAAGACCAAATCCGAAATGCGGCAGACGTTCAACGATAAGGGATTGAATCCTGCGGGCAAATCTATCAGCACATAACGGAAAATTTGCCCCGTCATCATGACGGTTTCAACCAAATTTTCTGGTGAAACTAATTCGGCGTACTCCGGACGTTCAGGACTTCCCAAAAGAGAGACGCCTTTTTTTATTTCTATGAAATACGGTAAAAACGTCATTGGCGTTAAAAGTTTTATATCCTGCGTTGCGTCTACGACTGTCCGTTTTGGTTCCAAGTCGAAGAAAATAGGCAGGTCGCCAAATTGCAAATCCGCGTCAATCAAAGCTACGCGTTCACCTGTTTTATCTGCAATGAGCAAGGAAAGTATCGCCGCTAATGTTGTGCGTCCTGCACGCCCCTTTGGACTAAAGAAAGAAATTAGCCGCGCAGGTTCATGCTTGCCGCGAGCGGAATAAAGTTGCAGGTGTTCCGGAACTTCCTTTGCTGTAAAAGGTTTTAAAATGCAACCGGTAATGCCGCTTTCAATAGCCCGCTGAGCTTTGACGGGATCCCATTGAACCATTGTTCCCAAAATGTAAGCACCAGGAAATATATCGACAAAAGCACTTAGCATATTTAGGGTTTCTTCCGTTTCAATGCTTATGAAAAATAAATTCGGGTTGAACATGCCCGCAGGTCCTATTGCGGCTTGTGCAGTCTTGTAGGTCGAAGTAACTTCAAAATCGGGTGAGCGTTTGAAGGTGAAAACTATTTCGTCAAGCATTTCCTGATCTTCATCAATTACAATCACTCGATAGGGCAAAGAATAT
>Ga0310697_10007628_pt1 | contig 10169 bp, 8 predicted proteins | sample 172DNAGHGlowgp2_FD_203883 | JGI IMG/M metagenome (GOLD analysis project Ga0310697, IMG submission 203883) | Sheep rumen microbial communities from Palmerston North, Manawatu-Wanganui, New Zealand - 1728 DNA GHGlow gp2 (v2) (version 2) | ecosystem: Host-associated > Mammals > Digestive system >...
CACCTTCGAGGTGAAATACATCCTCGTGCAGGAAGGCACTCCGGGCGATGGCCCGACGCCTCCCACCCCGACTCCTGGCGGTGGCGAACTGCAAACGATGCCTTACACGCAGTCGTTCACCGATGAGTTTGGCACTTATATGACTTACGACGTTGCAGGTCCCCAGTCGTGGATGATTGATTACCATACGGCCAAGATGACGGGCTATGCCGGAGGCTCCAATGCCAACGAAGATTGGCTCATCTCTTCTCCTGTAGCGGTTACTGGAGTGAACGAAGCCAAGGTTTCCGTGACTTATTCGGCTCAATATCAGAATGCCGACAATGGCGACGTTTCGTTGCAAGTCTCCACGGACTATGTCTATGGCAACGACCCGACTTCCGCTACCTGGACGAATATGCAGACGACCTATCCGAACACCTCGAGTTTCAATGATTTCCAGACGATTGAGACCAGTCTGAATGACTTCATCGGACAGAATGTCACTGTCGCCATCAAGTACACTTCGACAGATGCGCAGTCGAGAACGATTGAGATTCAAAGTATCACGGTTCAAGAGGGTAGCGGTGTGACACCGCCGACGCCGCCGACACCTGGCCAAGGCGAAGGCAGCGGCACTGCCGACGACCCGTATAACGTGGCCGCTGGTATTGGTAGCCAAAACCAAACTGAGGCTTGGGTGAAAGGATACATTGTAGGCGCAGTGAAAAGCGGAAGTGACCATAATACCGTCGATGCCAATGACGACATCGATTGGGCAGGCCCCTTCGGACGTGCCACCAACGTCTTGATTGCCGACGATGCCTCTTGTAACGAAGTCGCCAACTGCCTGATTGTGAAAATGCCTTCGGGATCGATGCTTCGCTCGCAAGTCAATTTGGTGGATAATCCTGGGAATCTTGGTAAGGAACTTCTTGTTTACGGCACATTGAAGAATGCTTTTGGTCAGGCAGGCCTTGACAGTCCTGGCACGGCTTCCGACTTTGTGTTTGAAGGTGGCGATACGCCAACGCCTCCCACACCAGGAACGGGAATCTTTTCAGAGACTTTTGCAAATGGACAAGGCCAATTCACAATTCAAGACATCAATAATGCGGGTCTGAATTATGTTTGGACTTATATGAACAATTTCAAGTGCATGAAAGCCAATGGCTATTATCAAGGCCCTCATGCCACGGAGAGCTGGCTTGTGTCGCCTCGGATTGACTTGTCAAATGTCAATGCTGCTACTTTAAGTTTCGACCATGCGGTTGCCTTTGCTTCTGCCGAGGGGGCTTTCTTTGTCATGGTTTCCACGGATTATTCTGGTGATGTGACGACCGCAACTTGGACTGAACTGAATATTGGTGCATGGCCAGCGCCTAATCCAGATTGGGTGTTTGAAACAGCTTCTGCCAATTTGGACGGCTTTGTCGGTCAAAATGTGACCATTGCTTTCAAGTACACAAGCACAGAAAATGTTTGCCCTGCTTGGGAAGTGAAGAACTTTGTGGTGGAATAAAGGCAAATGCTGAATAAGTGACAGAAAAGCCTGCCTTCGGGTGGGCTTTTTTTATGCCTATACCTTATCCAAATCTCATAAAAATGATAAGATTTGGATGTACTATAGCGTATACTTTCTCCAAATCTATGAAAAAAATCGAGATTTGGATGCATTATAAGGGCGCTTTTTCGGAAAAAGATGTATCTTTGCAGCCTGAAACAAAAGAGTAAAGTCATGAAAGACACTAGAATCATCGGAAGGAAGTACGAACAGCAACTGCTTGCGTCTATTTGCGAACAGCGCGAAGCCCGCATGGTGGCGGTTTATGGTCGCCGCAGGGTGGGGAAGACGTTCCTGATCAAGGAGTTTTTCCACAACAAGTTCGATTTCATGTTTACGGGCAGCTACGAAGCCCCGATGCAGGTGCAACTCGCTTTTTTCCAAAGGGAACTGCGGAAACATTCCGGCCAAAACCGTCGGCGTCCGGCCAACTGGTTTGAGGCCTTCGAGCAGTTGCAGGACTATTTGGAAGGCTTGCGAAAGGAACGCCTCGTCGTCTTTTTCGATGAGTTGCCTTGGATGGATACGCCCAAATCGAAGTTCCTGACCGCCTTCAGCTATTTCTGGAATTCTTGGGCTTCCACTCACGACGGGCTGAAACTCTTCATCTGCGGCAGCTCCACTTCGTGGATGATGAACAAGGTCATCGGTGATAAGGGCGGCCTCTACAACCGTTGCTCGCGCACCATCTATCTTGCTCCGTTTACGTTGGGGGAAGTGGAGGAGCAACTGGCACAAAAAGGCATGGTTTGGACGCGCTACCAAATCACCGAGGCTTACATGACTTTCGGCGGCATACCTTATTATATCGACATGCTCGACAAGGACTTGACCTTTGCCCAAAACATCGATCGATTGTTTTTTGCCCAAGGCGCACCGTTGCGCACGGAATACGACTTTTTGTTCCGCTCGCTGTTCAAGGATTCTACATTGGCACGTCAAGTGGTTGAGGAATTGGTCGGCAACGGGAAAGGAATGACGCAACAGGAATTGAAAGAAACGCTCAAGTTATCGTCAGGCGGGGCGTTGACCAAGGTGCTGAAAGAGCTGCAACAATGCGATTTCATCAGGTCGTATTCCTCGATGGGCAGGAAGTCGAAGGGGATGCTGTATCAACTCATCGACCTTTTCACGCTCTTTCATCTGCGTTTCGTGGCCAAACATTCCAGTCAGGACGAACAGTATTGGAGCAACCTCGACGAACACACTCACGATGCTTGGGCCGGATACGCCTTCGAGCGCGTATGTTTGCATCATATTCCGCAGATTAAGAAGAAGTTGGGGATTTCAGGCGTGTTGACCAACGCCTATGGCTGGAGCACAAAACCCATGATAGACGAGGATGAGACCGAGTGGGAAGGCGCACAAATCGACCTGCTCTTGAGCCGCGCCGATGATGTGATCAATATTTGCGAGATGAAATACAGCAAACATTCCTACACCATCACCGACGACTACAGCAAACGCCTGAGAACCAAGATGTCGGTCTTCCGTCACCACACGAAAACCAGGTTTGCGCTTCACCTGACCTTTATCACGACCTTTGGCCTCACGCACAATAAATATTGGAACATGGCGCAAAGCGAAGTGGTGATGGACGACTTGTTCAAGTTGACATAAAATGCCTATACTTGGTCCAAATCATGTTATTTTTTGAAGATTTGGAGCAAGTATAATCTATAGTTGCTCCAAATCATCGAAAAAAATCGAGATTTGGATAAACTATAATGGTGTTTTTTGCTGGCTTGGGAAGTCATTGGAAGAATGTTTTGCCATGCAATCGGAAATGAAAATGAAAAAGTCTATGTTTTGGAACGGTTTTTGTAAGAAATCGTACGTTTTACAATCCTTAAATACTAAACATCATGAAGAAATCCCTATTGTTTGGCGTTTTGGCTGCTTTTGCCATCAGCGCCGTGAGTGTTCAAAGCCTCAACGCCCAGAATCCCGTGAAGACTACCACCAAGACCGAAAAAAAGGTGGAAAAGAAAGCCTCCTCTGACTTTTCGACAGAGAAGGCCGTGAAGAAAGACGGCTGCTGCGCCGAAAAGAAAGCTACTTGCGACAAAAAGAAAGACGACTGCTGTGCTTCGAAAAAAGTCGACAAGACCAGCAAGAAAAAGCTGAGTGTCACCAATGGCAGCAACCAACCTAACGCCGCCGTGAAACCCAAACCGCAGGCACAAAGCCAAACGAGTAGCAGCAACAATGCTAACGATCGCTGATTTGATGGGCTAAAAACGGAGAGGAGGCTTTTTAGATGAGCCTCCTCTTTTTTTATTTTTTCCTCCCCGAAAGCAACTCGGCGTAGGTCCGCAGATGCGCTTTCTTTTCATCGGGTAGCCCGACAGCATCCAAGGCGGCAAAGGCCTTGCGGTCGTAGTCGAACATGACCTGCTCAACTACGGCCTTGATATTCAAGCGGTCGTAGATGGCCTGCACGTTGGCAATTTTCTCCTCCTCGTCGTGGTCCATGCGTAAGGTGAAAAGTTGTTCGAGGCGTTTGCGGTCTTGTTCGGAGGCCAATTCAAGGGCTTTCAGATAAAGATAGGTCTTTTTGTTGTCGGCAATGTCGCCGCCATGTCGCTTGCCAAACACCGCGACGTCGCTGTAGAGGTCGAGAATGTCGTCTTGTAGCTGGAAACTCATGCCAAGGTTGATGCCGAAGTCGTAAAGTCGTTGAATGTCAGTATCGTTGGCATTGGCGACGGTGGCTCCCATCTGTAAGGCCGTAGCCAAAAGCACAGCGGTTTTGAGTCGGATCATCTCCAAATAGTCCTCAATCGTGACCACTTTTTGCGTCTCGAAGTTGAGGTCCATCTGTTGGCCTTCGCAGATTTCGATGGCCACTTTGCCCAACTGTTGAGCAAGTTCCGCGCCTTTCTTTGGCTTCAAGGTGAATTGGAAGGCTTTGGCCAACATGGCGTCGCCGGAAAGAATGGCGATGTCGGCATTCCATTTTTGGTAGACCGTTGGCATTCCCCGGCGGACGGGAGCCTTGTCCATGATGTCGTCGTGGATGAGGGTGAAGTTGTGGAAAGTCTCCAGGGCCAAAGCGGGCCAAAGGGCTTGCTGTTCGTCGCCGCCAAACATCTCGTTGGCCAGTAGGCAGAGCATGGGGCGGAGGCGTTTGCCGCTTTGCAGGATGGTGTAAGCGATGGGGTCGTATAGTTCGGTGGGCTGTCCGCCGAGGTCGGTTTTTGCCAAAAAGTCGGCAAAATCTTGTTGCAGTTGCTTGATTGTTTCCATGAAATGTGGGTTTTGATGGCACAAAAGTAAAGATTTCTGCTTGATTGGACAATTTTGGAGCGAAATTTGTAGTTTTTTGTTTCGTTGACACGAAGCGCGAGCCTTTGACCCAAGTCACGAAGTCCATGGTCTCGCGTCTTTTAATGGTTTTGAATAAAATGAAATATCTCCGACTGATTCCCGCATTGTTGCTCGGTGCACTGCTGACCGCCTGCAACACGCCCAAGAAACTCTATGAAGCCCAGCAGTATGATCAAGTGATTCAACGCCTTGCGCCCGATATTTGCGATGGCGACATGAATGCCAAGCGTATCAATTTGGTTGCAGCTTCGTATCATAAGGCCAATCAAGCCGACCACGAGCGCATCCAGGCCCTGAAAGCCACGGGGCAACCTGACGTGTGGCCAGAAATCTATCAACGTTATTGCAGCATGAAAGGCCGCAACCAGACCTTGAAGTGCTTCCCGGCAAAGGTGAAAAACGGTATGAAATATGTGCCGCTTGACCTTGATGAGGATATGATGGTCGCCCGCAACAAGGCTGAAAGCTTTTTGGTGGCGAAAATCAACCAACTGTTGACGTCAGGGTCGAAGCCTGATGCCGAGGAGGCAGGAAAATACATCGATCAATTGCGTCATACCAATCGGAATCATGCGCAATTGATGGATTTGGAGAAAAAGCAATTGCTTTATCTTGCTGATAAAGTGGATTTTGGATTTCAATCTGACTATGAACTGCCAAATGGATTTGAAGAACTCGTTTTTACATTCGATGCTGACGAGTTGCCTTCGGGTGTCGCCCAAGTTTGTGTGCCGCGCAATCCAAAGCACCCGTTTGCCTACGTTGTGATTGACGAGGTCAAGATTTCGCCTATTCGTTTGGACGAGGTGACATTTAAGGAAACAAATTCCGCGAAGAGCGTCGACGTGACTGACCATTCGCAAAACAAGAGCGTCACCGTTTCGGGTTCTCTCTTTTATTACTTGAAAGCGGGTAGCCAGCCGTCTCATTCTGTTCCCTTCGAGGTTACCTCCACCTTCAAGAACGACTACACGACCATCAAGGGCGACCGCGAGGCCTGCTCGGCAGAAACCTTGAACCGCTTGAATACAAAGCCCGTGCCCGTTCCCACCGACGAGAGTATGCTCTTGGATGCAGCAAAACAGTTGAATAATCTGATAGCTACTGAATTGAAGAAATGATTTGTTTCACACTGAAATGGCAGAATTATAGGAATTCCTTTTTCTGCGATTTCTTCGCGAGACTATTATTTCAGCAGCACATTCCCAATCCGACATTCCAAGCATCGTTTCCGCTTGCAGAACATATTATATAGGTGTAGTAGCGCCTGTGTCTGCATCGCGTTTTGTGCTTCGATGCCACACGAAGCGAAATGTCTGATGATGGCATTATCCTCAGCCTCAGTGTATTCCAAAAACTGCATGGCTGTGTCGCAAACCGATTCGTCCTTGTGCAGTTTGCCGTAGCAAAACAGCAGAGGCACTACCGCGTTGATGATGAGGACATCTGCGGTTGTTTCACCTAAGTGTTTTGGTTTGGCCCTCGTAGGGCTGTCACATTGGGGCGGCTGCTCGTTGAACCGATAATGTGTTTCCCAATATTCCGAGGCTTCCACGTCAAACAGTGCTTTGATTTCTGTTACGGTATTCGCCTCGCGGATTTTGGAGAACAAGCAACCGTTTTTGTGGACGAGTTGCGCCATCTGTGCCAAACGGATGGTGGGGAAGTTGCTGGGTCTCATGCGCATGAATTTCCAGCGTTCTTCGGGCATGGTCAGCAGGTTGAATTTGGCTTTCATGACGGCAAACTCGCGCTTCAGAAGGTTGGGATAGTCGTCAGGGAAGTCTTTTTCGAGGAAACCAGCACAGCCCATCAGCATGGCTTCAACTTGCAGCAAGTTGTCGGCATGTTTTAGTAAAGTCTTGAAAGGCAGGATATTGGATAAATATTCAAAAGCCTCGTTGTTGACCTTGAGGCCAAAATAGCGCATCAGCAGTTTGTAAAGTGCGTCTTCCCAGTCGAATTGGTTGGCTTCCAAGAGTTTGGTCACGGTTGCGGCTTTGCTTTCGAGCCTTTCCACCGCCATACGGTCGAGCCACGAGAGACGGGTGAAAGGCGACACTTGTGCAATCGTTTTTTCGCAGGGAATCCAGCTTTTCGATGAGATAAACGTTTGGTAATGAGCAAAAATCGTTTCGTCGAAATGGCCTTTCAATTCGAGTGTCGGGATGTCGTTGACCTTATTGTCGTTTTCGTATACCACATGCAGGACGACGTTCTGGTAGGCTTTGTCGGTTTGGTGGCCGTGTCGGTTCCAGTCGGAGGATTTCACGTGGATTTCGACATGGCCAGCCCACAGCTTGTCGCCGATTTGGATTTTGGCTTCCAAATAGTCGGGACCAGAGTCGGTGTTGCGGTAGCCCGTTGTCAGGATGTCGATAGGCTCGCCGTCTGTGGCTTGCAGGTTCTTGTCAATCAGGCGGTTCTCCCAGATGTAGTATAGGAATTCTTCTTTCATGTTGGTTACTCTTGTCGTCACTTTGCGTCATTGCGAGCGAAGCGAAGCGTGTCACATAATCTTCCAATTGCTCAAAGGTTTATCGTCGAGTGTGCCTTTTTTCGTTGCCCAGTCGATGAAGATGGAGCGGAGGTCGCGGTCACTCTGCCACACCACGTGGTCCTTGATTTCCTCTTGTGCCCAACCTATTCCGTTGATGAGGTGGTTGCCACCTCCCATCGAGCGGTAGGAGTTCATTACCACGTTGTAGGTCTTTTCCGTGTCGAAGGGCGTGCCGTCGGCCATGCTGACGATGTGGATGCGCTCGCCCATGGGATTCTTGTCAGTCACTTCGTAAATGAGTCCTGCGCCAGAGTCGAAGTTGTAGATGGGGTTCTTCATCTCGTAGGCGTATTCGAGGAAGTCTTTCACCTCCTTGCCTGTCAAGGCCATCACGGCCAATGAGTTTTCAAACGGATACCAGGTGAAGAAGTCCTTGACTTTCAATATTCCCGCTTCAATGGTCTTGCCGCCGCTCAGTGGAGCCGCCATCGAGATGTCGGCATGGACGCCTTCGGCCTCGACGGTCTCAAACTGGCAGCGATGGATTTCGTCGACCCAAAGGCTCGGCCCTTTGAAGGCATCGTTGCTGCTGATTGAAACGGGCAATTGGGCCACTTCGCGGTTTTGGTATGCCTCGGCGCGGTCGAGGTAGGGCTGGACCATGGCTATGAAGTCTGCGTCTTTTTCCGCTCCATCGGTTGCCATGAGTTCGATGTCAATTTGTGGCTTTTGTCCTTTCTTCAAGGTCACTTCGGCTATGGCCAAGCCTTGTGCGCGATTGCCCGAATTGAGCACACACACGGTGTCGCCTGCCGTGTTGACTAACTTTTCGGCACGTGCGCGGTGGTCGTGGCCGTAGAAGATGATGTCGAAGCCTGGGATGTTTTCGGCTACCCATTTCGTGGCGTTTTCACGGCCAAGCGGATGGTCGGTGGGTAGGTTTTGCACGGCAGGTTCGTAGCCCGAATGGAACAAACCCACCATCAAGTCGGGTTTTTCTTTTTCTTGTATGGTTTTCAGCCATTTGACTGCCGCATTTTCGAGATTCTCGAAGCGCAGGCCTGGGCGAAGTCGGTCGGGAACCCAAGTGACGACGTAAGGTGTGAGCAATCCGAGTACGGCAATCTTGTAGCCGTCGCGCTCCAATATAATATAAGGTGTGAAATAGGGATCGCCTGTCGTCTCGTCGATGACGTTGGCGGCTAAAATGGGCATTTTGGCCTCGGAATAAACACGGTCAAACACGTTGCGACCTGCTTCGATATCGTGGTTGCCGACGGTAGCCACATCGTAGGGAAAGAAATTCAGGAATTCCGAAGTGAGGTTTGGGTGCTGAATGTCTTGGTTCGAACAATACTGAAAAACAGTGCCTTGCAAATCATCGCCATTGTCTAAAAGGATGAGACGGTCGCCCAATTGCGCCTTCATCTGCTTGATGATGTAGGCATCGTTGGCAAATTCGTCGTAACGTCCGTGCGTGTCGGTGGTTTCCAAAAAGGTGATGGTGGTCTCTTTCTGAGAGCATGAAGCGAGCATGGCAGCCAAGAGAATCATAAGCGTAAATCTTTTCATTTTGTGTTGGTTTTGAAGCGATAAAGATAGGGTTTTTTCCGTCAGGCTCGACATGATGTGGATTTTTTTTCGCCAAAGAGAATAAAGTATGATATAAATGCGTATTTTTGTGGCACAATTCCAAACCTTGTTTGCCATGGCTGACTTGAGCATCATAGTTTCCGAAATCGAACTGAAATTGAGGAAGTTGCTTGATGAGAAAAGTCGGATGGCGATGGAAAACAAGCGTCTTGCCGACGAGAATGAGGCCTTGGAAAAGGAAAACCGGGCTTTGCGCCAATCGGCAGAGGAGTTGCAAGACAAAATAAATAAAATCACTATTGTTAACGCACTCGACAACGAGGGAGAAATAGAAGAAGGAAGGAAACTCATCAGGGAGTTGGTGAAGGAGATTGACAGGTGCGTTTCGATTTTGAACAGTAAGGAATAACTCAGATAACTGAAAGTCAGCATAATGGATGAAATAATGATCAATATCACCCTTTTGGACAAAGCTTACCGTCTGTCGGTGGCTCGTGCTGACGAAGAAAAGGTGCGCAAGGCGGCTTCGCTGATCAACGAGAGGGTGAAGTTCTATGCCAAGCACTATGCCTACAAGAGCGACCAAGACCTGTTGGCCATGACTGCGCTGCAATTTGCCGCCACAGTGCTCAAGTATGAATCTGAAAGCGCTTACCGCGATCAACATCTGGAACGCAAACTGAACGAGTTGAATGACCTGTTGAGCGCCCCGCAAGCATAAACCCATCACTGGGCCGCGTTCTTTGAAGATTTGGAACTGCCTGTTCTACGCAACTGGTAAACTCAACACTATCAACAACATCAATCGGTTTGCTCGCGCACTGTAAAAACAGGCCTCATTCCCCTTGGGGAAGCACTCCGGTGCCAGTGGACGTTTGCGCAACGCGGCAGCCACAAGCGTATTTTTTGGGGTTTACACATTTCCCATTGGACAGGCAGTTTCTTTTTGTTCTTCTCTCCGAAATCGGGTAAAAACCGAGTTTCAAATGTTATTACTCAACATCACAGCCACAACATGGATTATCATTGCCGCAGCAGCACTGGTCGTGGGCTTTGCGGTAGGTTATCTCATCACGTCCACACTGCTCAAAAAGGCGGTCACGAAAGAAGCTGACGCTGTCCTCGAAGAAGCCAAGGAAAAGGCCGAGGTCATCAAGAAAGAGCGCATTTTACAGGCCAAGGAGAAATTCCTCCAAATGAAAG
>Ga0310697_10007630_pt1 | contig 10168 bp, 13 predicted proteins | sample 172DNAGHGlowgp2_FD_203883 | JGI IMG/M metagenome (GOLD analysis project Ga0310697, IMG submission 203883) | Sheep rumen microbial communities from Palmerston North, Manawatu-Wanganui, New Zealand - 1728 DNA GHGlow gp2 (v2) (version 2) | ecosystem: Host-associated > Mammals > Digestive system >...
TTATATATAAAGATATAAATAATGAAAACAATTAAGCAATTTATAGTTGAGCATTTGGTAAATACTGAAATATTTGAAATAGCTCAATCATTAGCAGAATATAAACAAGAAATTAAGGATAAACTTCCAATATTACTTGCTCATATTTTATTAGTAATGAAAGCTAAAGAAGAAAATTCGGAAGAATTTGTTGAACATTGGAAAAAAGAAATTAGAGGATTTATTAGAAGTTTAAGTAAACGTAAATTAAAAGTTAAAGATAATTATCAAGCAAGATTAAAATATATATCTGATGTAATAATTAGACAATATGAAATTAATACTGAGGATGATTATATATGGGATTTATCACATAAATTAAATCTTGAAGGTTATGATTTAGAAAATAATGAAACATATAATGATTTTATTAATTTATGGCATAAATTTCAAGATGAACTACTTGATAAATTAATTGATACAATTGCTTTCAATAATGATTTAAAAATTAATCAATTTACAGATAATTTTAACTGAATAAAATAAGACCGAGAATGAGATTTTTATTCAGAAACTCTAAAGATAACAATCATATAGACGTATATGAAAATGATTATCTAATTGCTCAAGAGTTATCTACTTAATTAAGGCGCCATATAACTACTATTTTTAGTAGAATGTTAATTAAGAAGGATTAGGAGAGATTTTTTTATTTTTATTAAAAATAATGTAGATTATGCAAGATATTAAAGTTTATATTAACGAAAAATTAGGTGAATCAAACACTTGGACTTATTTAATCACGGGTATGGCAGAAGACATATCATTTTTTAGAGATCATGATTGGTCTCCTCATGAAATATGTAATGACATTAAAGATAAATTTGTTATCGTTAATACTGATAAAAACCTTAATACTGATGAACGTCCTATTGAAAGAGCATGGAAAAGAAAATATAATGAAGAAAGACCTAAATGGTTTAGCATTGTATTACATAGTGTTGGTGATAAACAATACGCCAAATATATTCAAAAAATAGGAAAAGCTTTAGATTCTGGAAAAATTACAATGGAAGATCTTTTTAGTGCAATAAAATCATTTAAAGGTCGTACAGAAGATGAAACAGAATATGTATATAACAAATTATTTTAAAAATAAATTATAAAAATATATAAGTTGGAATACACACAAAGAAGAATAGGTTCGACTCCTTGGCGTAATGAAATTTTAAAAATTTTATATTTTCAATAACGGTAGCACGCTTTGTGAATCTTGCAAGATTCCAACTTTTCTTCTAATACTCCAAGAAACTTGAGTATAAACAAGATGTTGGGGTCCTGTGCGGAGTATAAATAACAAAAGGGTCCACCACGGGAATGTAGTGTAAACCGGTAGCATACGTCATTTGGGGTGATGAGGAGCCGTTCAAATCGGACATTCCCGACATTTTGGAGAGTAAAGCTATCAAGGATAGCGACAATCTGCTAAATTGTTCGTTCGAGGTAATCGGATATGGGGCGGTACCATTGCTCTCCGCCATGAAACATATTTTAACAAAGCAAATTTTAATATTGCTTATTAGTTTATTGTCATTTTCAAATATTTATGCACAAATATCTGGAGATGACAATATTGATCCATTTTTTAAAGGATTTACAAATAATGAAATTTGTGTTTATTTAAAAAAATTTACACCAAAATTAGAATTTGTTATTTATAATAATTATGAAGATTCTATTATTTATATTAATGATGCTTATTTATTAGATTCTAATGATAATATAATTTCTAAAAAACATTTAGGAAATAATGATATAATAAATGATTTGATTTTTAATATACAAGAAAATGATAAAGTCAAATTAATTATAACAATAAATAATGGAGACAATTGGGAATATGAATTTAATAAGACTTTTATTCATCGATGGTATGATATGATTAAATGTAATTTTACAGATATCAAATTCATAAAGATAAAAAATCATATTTATCATAATAAGAAATTTTCAATCGATGGAATACAAATTTATCATCATAACATATATATAATAAATGGGATGAAATTTTTGAATTTTTGAAAATAATTACTATATTATTTATGTAAGGAACATAAAAATTCCATTATGTATGGAACATAAAAATTCCATTATGTATGTAATTAAAATATAGTTAAGATGAAAACACGAGATTTGCTTTCAAAAGTGACAAACATGGTAACAGATAATCCTGAAATATTGGATATGGAAGTTGAATTTCCTTGTAATAGTTTTCCATGGTCTCAACTTGTTGAGAATATTTATGTTGAAGACGGAGTATTAATGTTAGATTGCTGAATCTTAAAATCAGCTGGCGGCCTCTCTGAAAAGTTCAGAGTTGTAATTCAAAAAATAAAGATAAGAGTTATGACAAAGAAATTTTGGAATGATTGGCAAAAAAGAATTGGTGAGACAAAACAAATTTATGGATGGTATGAAAATTCAAAAGGTAAATGTGTTGGAGGTTCATTAATAGGTTATTTACCATTTAAGATTATTTTAGCTAAATTTAATGGTAATACTGTTGAATTGGTTCTTGAAACAAAATCTGAAGTATTCGGTAAAAATGGATATCACATTCATGTAGAAAACAAATATTTTACATTGAATCGTAAAGATATTTCAACAATAGAATTTAAAATATATTGATTATGACAACAATTATTTTTGGTGTTTTACTTTTTATCATTATATTCATATTAGTTTATGGAGTTTTTAAAATTGCGAATGATAATGTTTACAAACATCTTGCATTTGAAAAGAAAATGACTAAAATAGAATTTGGTAATTTTAGAAGAAAATATAGATTACATGATGATTTATATTTTACATTTATAGGAAAGCATCCAGCAATTTTTTTACGTGGTAAAGATGAATATGGAGATAAAAAAAGAAAAGATTTGATAGGATATTATCAACCTAATGAACAAATACTTTATTATGGAAATCCATTGAATGAGATTTGTAAAGAATTAGAAATATATTAAAGATATCCGAGGTTCAAGAAAGCTGTGGTAAAGGTAACAATAAATCCACGGAGATACTTGAGATGGAATCAGAAGATTATGTTATAAATCAATGATTAGACGCGGAGATAAGGTCTGGAAAGGGGCAATCATGTAGGATATCTTTTTAATTTGTTCTTTGAAATATTGAAAATATAAGAACTTCAAAGCCCAGGACGATGGGAAAAGTTAGGATTAGAGTTAAGGGTTTTCCGGGATTAGCCTCTTAATACTTCCTGGTGAATGTAATAATCAAGCGCGCAAAAGAAAGATTCACCCATAGGCTTTAGCTTGAATATATAGAGCGAGATGGAATGGAAGTTCTTTTTTAAATAATATATAATTGAATTTTGATATTGGACAGATCCCAGCTAACGATTCAGATACTGAACTGATGGTCCTTATCTTACCTGCAGGAAATTCAATTTTTTAAAATATAAAGTTGAAATTATATTGTAATTTAGAAATGAAAATACAAAAAGATTACGATTTTAAATCAAATTATAGTATTACTTCGAAGAATTTCAACTTACATTGGGACATCTGCTAACAGGTTGAGGCTACGAATCTGATACGTTCGCAATACCGGTTCGAATCCGGTTGTCCCAACAAGACGAAGTATAGCTTAAAAGATCCGTATGAAAGCTTTATGATTAAGATAAGAAAGACGTCGCTTAACACTGATTATGAAGCAAGTAATAAGAGAAGTTAATGAATGAAAATTGGCTACCTTCATAATTTAATTTCTTGATATTCGGGCATAGAGTTGCCACCACGATGGTGGTAGGGTACCGTGAAAGTCGGTTACTTCGCATATAGGGTTGTAGCTCAGTTGGTTAGAGCGCTACACTGATAATGTAGAGGTCTGGAGTTCAAATCTCCGCAGCCCTACTAATCACCAGTTAGCTCAGTTGGTAGAGCACCAGAATTATTTACGGACTTTGGTCGTTGTTGCTTCATTATGAATGCTGTAGATTAGAGTTACTTCAATTCGTTATGACTGCTAATCAGGGGGTTGCAGGTCCGAGTCCTGCACTGGTGACAAACATTGGCTCAGTCAGTTAGTTACTGACATTTGGAAACCTGCCGTTTTATCACGGGTGATACAGGTGGAGGTTCGATTCCTTCGGAGCCACAAATATAAGTTGGAATTTAATAATTAGTTAAAAGGATTTATGGTTAGAACCCATACTTAGGCTGAGATCATTTGCAAAGCATGTCTGATGAAATACATAGATAGATGTAAAGTAATTACTAATTATTATCTCGCGAGAATTCCAATTTTTTAAAAGTTGAAATTTGTAACAAATGGAAAATAGTTTCGGGCATTAAAAATTCTACCGGTGCAAGTTACATAAATGTAAATGGTGGTGCTAAAGAGAATTCTATGTTTGTTGCTTACTTGCAAGAATTCCAACTTATGATGGCGCGATAGCTCAGTTGGTTAGCAGCGCTTGATTCATACTCAAGAGGTCGAACGTTCGAATCGTTCTCGCGCTACAAAATTAAATTATATAAACTATGATTTCACATGATTTAAAAACAATAGTAAAAGGAACTGCTAATCTTGATTGTGTAAAATCTGGTGGTATAGCAGTTTATCATATAACAGTAGAAGATGGAACAATTTATTCTCTTGATATTGATTTATCAGATAAACATGATGTTGGAGAAACTGCTACATTTATGACTCATTATGATAAATCAGTAATATTAATGAGATGGATAAGACGAGCCATAGATAATGAGGAATTATATCGTATAAATTAAATATGAAAAGATATTATATAAAACCTGAAATAGATATTTATGATGCTTATAAAAAATATCATACAGAATTAGATACTATAGATAAAATTGCTGATGATAGAGAAGGTGATGATAATTGAGATGATGATTGGTCTTGAACAAATAATTAATTAAAATGCATCGTTGGTGTTAGTGATTAGCATATCAGACTTCCAATCTGAAGGGGAGAGTTTGAGTCTCTTACGATGCTCCAATGGCGCCTTAGTCGAAATGGTTAAGATTCCGCTCTCTCAAGGCGTGAGATTGTGAGTTCGAATCTCACAGGCGCTACAGTTTTTGGGAAGATGTACAGGTCAATTCCTGTTCTATGGATTAATTTCCTTGATGGTGTAGAGTAGCACACTTCCCCGTTTGACCACGTAAAGCGTAACTGAATGACCGCCCCAGAATACGAATCTGGTCTATGAAAATAGTTGCGGGTTTGAATCCTGCCGTGGTCACTAATTTGCTTCGGTAGCTCAATTGGATTAGAGCAATGGCCTTGTCGGTTAGCAAATTTGGTAAGGAGTGCATATAATGATAATACTAATTTATATGTAGAAGTTGGCTAATTCGGGGAATGTATAAGCCATTCTTTTAAAAGATAAAGTTATAAGAATCCCGAGCTAAATGAATATTTTTATTCTAAATGTGTACAGACTATATACCAGCTGCTTGTATTTGAAATAATAAGTAAAGAGATAGTCGATTCTTATTTTTAAGAAGCTAAGCCATAGGTTCTGGGTTCGAGTACCAGCCGAAGTACTATATGACGCGGTGGTGAAATTTTATTGCTAATACTTTGGTCGTTTTTCTCCATTTAGGTAGTGTTGATTAGAGTTACTTCAATACGGTTTACACACTTTATTTTGACTTAAAGCTTATGTTGGTTCGAGTCCAACCCGCGTCACTATTTTGAATGTTTTTATAAACATCATGAACATAAATAATTGAATTACGTAATAGATTATTGAATGATTCATGCGAGGGTTCAGAGGCGTAACACGGAACTAAGTTTTCGGATCTAAGGAAAACCGAATATAACATGGAGGGTTATTTGCAATAGTGGACAAGTCTTACAAAGATCTATGAGATACTACCCATTATGAAGTAAAATGAGCGGGCCCTGATAATAATAAGACACCCTCCACCATGCGATATTCGTATAAAAGTTATTATATCTGCTTGCCATGCAGAAGACCTCGGAGCGTTACCGGGATATCGCTCAATTAAATTTTACATGGTGGCCATAGCTCAGTTGGTAGAGTGGCAGATTGTGGATCTGTTGGTCATGGGTTCGAACCCCATTGGTCACCCTAATTGAATGTTATTTTTATTTTTAATAAAGTATTAATAAATAACATTTATGAAATCAATTAAGTCATTTGTTTTAGAACGCTTATCATCTATAGATGAACGATTAAAATTGAATTCAGATAGTAAGATTAAATCATATAAGGATAAGGTTATTAATCATGTTATATTTACATTTTCTGATAATTATAATAATTTAGGATCATGTTTAAGAATATCATCGATATTTAAAAATGAAGTTTACGAATGGCTTTCTAAAGAGATAGATAAATATAATTATAGATTAGAAGATCTTAATGATTATATAGATGATGGTCCTGAGCCATTAGATGATTTTGATGTTGATTTTGATTATAATATTTTTAGAATATATTTTGAGTTTTGGTCAGACAAGAAAATATTGGGATGGAGAAGAGAAATTGATGGTAAAGAAGATGATTGGCAATATTTTTATAAATAAATAATTATTATGAAAAAATAATTTAAATAGGTCAGTGCTCGAGTGATCGAAGAGGACGGTCTCCAAAACCGTTTGAGTTTATCTCACACGTGGGTTTGAATCCTACCTGGCCTGCTAAATATAATTTATTATATTATGAAAACAATAATAGAAGTTATAAATGAACGTTTGAAATTGAATGTTTATTCAAAAATAAAGAATAAAAAATCTTTTTATTTTGATAAAGCAAAAAAAGGAGATACTATATATCTTGTATATTGCTCTTATAGAGATTGTTCTGCTAATTCATATGAATATGAATTATTAGATATAAAAGAAAAAGAAGTAAGAAAACAAGCTACATATGAAATACAGATACAAGATAATTCATCCAATTATTTTATTATATATTTTCAAAAGGTATTGATTGATAATCCTAAATATTATTGGGTATTAGGAGAAAGTGGAGAATTGATAACATATGCAATATTTTTTGATACTAAAGAAAAGTCAGAAGAATTTATAATAAATTATCAAAGCAAATATAAAAAGGATTATGATGAAATGGTGAATTATTTATATAATTATGGAATAGATGGAATAAGAAATAGCAATAAATGATATAATAATGATTTATTTTTAATTATATATTTCAAATTTTAATGCCTCTATAGACGAATTGGTATAGTCACTGGTCTCAAACACCAGCCTTAATTGGGTCTCGGTTCGAGTCCGAGTAGAGGTACTAATATATGGGAAGGAAAAAGATTCAATTAAAGCCAAAATCAAATTTAGGTATGAATAGAGAATTACCTATGTGCTATAATTGTTTATTTTGGCAAAAAGATGGATGGTGTCCATGGTATGAAGATCATTATGATTACAACCATAGATGCATATCAAGAAAATTTTTTAGATATTCTTTAGATTTACCTTATAAAAACAAATATTTTTAACTATTTTAATATTGAAACTATACTTTGTGTTTCAAAAAGTATTATTATTATATAATTAAACTATTAATCAAATGCAAAAGACGTATAATACATATAAACAAATATTAGATCAAACATTACAAAATAATGTTTGTGATAATGCGTATGTGTATAAAAAGCCACTTGCAGAATGATAGATAGAAATTAATATAGAAGTTGTTCACAAGTGGTTAGGATACAAAAATCTTAACCACTATTTTTTTATAAAAATTTTCAAAAAATTTTCAATTTAATTTGAATTTTTGATAATGTGAACTATATTATAATTACAAATGGAAAATCAAATTTCCTAATGTAAAAAAGTAGATCTTTGACATAATCATTTCAATTTATTGAAATTGAGAGTTTCAAAAATCGAAACGATCTTTGACATATTGATACACTCAGCATAAATGATGTTGGAAGAGGTTTGGTGGAAAACCACTGCCAATGAGTTGCTAAGCTTCTCTGAGGTATAGTTCAGTAAATATAAGATATTTATATCTAAACAGAATTTCCAATGTCTTAATAAATGCCGGAATGGGACAGTGGTCGACTCCGCTTGACTTGTAATCATGATCCGTAAGGACACGTCAGTTCGAATCTGACTTCCGGCTCCAATTTTGCCTCGGAAGCTTAAGTGGTATATAGCTGCGGCCTGTTAAGCCGAAGATAGTAGGTTCGAGTCCTACCCGTGGCGCAAAATTTGGCTCTTTAGTATAATGGTTATTATCTCGGCTTTGTAACCCGATGATCTGAGTTCGATTCTCAGTAGAGCCTCATAAAATATAAAAGGAAGTCTTCTTAGTTTAAAGAGATAAATAATAAGATTCGTCTTCTTAGTTTAATTGGTAAAATCCCGCACTTTTAATGCGTGAGAGTTTGGGTTCGAGCCCCAAAGAAGACACTCAATGTGACTGAAGCACAATCTAACCGAGGGTGAGGAAGAGGCAGATTGTTAATAAGGTGAGAAACCTTACATAAAGACGTTTATGCAATCAGAAGGATCTGTGAGATGGCGATCAAAGCAGCGTGTAGGTTAGATATTTTATTGGGGACATCATATAGCGGTTGAGTATGCAACCCTTACAAGGTTGTCACCCCAGTTCGAATCTGGGTGGCCCTACAAATTTGAATATTTTTTAAAATGAACTATATTAAAATTGTAAGGAATTACAAATGGTTCTTTGAAAATTTGATACAATAAAATATACCTTGGTAGCTCAGTTGGTAGAGCAGCAAATTTGTTAAACACTTTGGTCGCTGTTACTCTCATATAGATGTTGTAGATTAGAGTTACTTCAATTTAAAATGCCTGGAAAGCTGCGGGTCGTGGGTTCGAGTCCCACCCAAGGTTTATATACTCCAGTAACTCAGTAGGTTAGAGTGCTCGGCTTATACCCAAGTTGTCGGAGGTTCAAGTCCTTCATGGAGTACTAAATTTTGCCCCATTAGCTCAGTTGGTTAGAGCGAATGTTTTGTAAGCATTAGGTCGTGGGTTCAAGTCCTACATGGGGCTCTAAGTATTTGAAATAAAAATTTTGGGAGCTTAGCTCAGTTGGTTTAGAGCACTGCTCTTACAAAGCAGGGGTCGAAGATTCGAATTCTTCAGTTCCCACTCTTGCATGTCATGCTCCTTTAACAAAGGTTTCTATGATAGCCTAAGGCATAGTATAAAAATTAATTTCTTAGGCATTTTTTGGTTCTATGGTTGAATGGTTGACAATACCGCCCTGTCACGGCGTGTGGTGCGGGTTCGAATCCCGTTGGAACCGCAATCGGCTTAAGGAAATTATTTCAAATTTAGTTACGGCAATAACTTTTGGAGAAATTAAGTACTTAAATAAACGAGGTATTTGCCGATACCTGCATATTTGGTGTAACGGAAGCACTTCGCATGTAGCGAAGGTCTTGGTTCGAATCCAAGAATATGGCTATTTCGGGAGGGTCGCATAGTGGCAATTGCTCTTGACTGTAAATCAAGTCCCTTCGGGGTTCAGAAGTTCGAGTCTTCTTCCTCCCACTTTATCAAGTAAATATATTTCTTGAAATTTAATGGGTAAAAAAATTAATGTTGAAGATGCAAAAAATAGACTATTGTTTAGTTCTAAAAATTCTGAACAAGAAGTCCAATTTGCATCTTTATGTGATGATGAAGTAGGAGTAAATAATGATTCACAAGGATTTGATATAGAATTTGTTAAGCAATTTAATGATAATTTATATGTTTTTAAGAAAATATATAATAATGGAATTATTACATATTTATTATCCCCTGCTGATGATTGTTTAGATCCTATTATTGGTGAATTTGATGATATGCCTGATGATAATTCTATACCACCATCATTAGAAGATTGGTTAAATGGATATTCAGAAGAAATTAACTATATTCAAAATCATGAGGATATTGTTGGTGCTAATGAAAATTTAATTGAATTAATTGATTTAGGATTACCATCAGAAACAAAATGGGCAAATATAAATATTGGTGGTACTGATGAAACTGAGTTAGGTGATTATTATGCTTGGGGTGAATTAGAAACAAAAGATAAATATACATGGGATAATTATAAATATTATGATAATGTAAATTCATCTTCATCTACACCTAAAACGATGGATATAGG